>Ga0265298_10003721_pt1 | contig 19957 bp, 29 predicted proteins | sample AusTroGonzalo_MG_3_FD_193486 | JGI IMG/M metagenome (GOLD analysis project Ga0265298, IMG submission 193486) | Bovine rumen microbial communities from tropical cattle in Woodstock, Queensland, Australia - Gonzalo_01 | ecosystem: Host-associated > Mammals > Digestive system > Stomach > Rumen ... | reverse complement strand
ATTTACTAATTATTGTTATTACAATTAAAGTAATACAAATTATTAATGTAATTATTACACCACTATTCATTTTTAATCTCCTATTTCTTCAAATTTAATTGCGTCCATTCTTCTTTTTAAAGCATTTATTTTTTCTTCTATACTTGTATAAGCATTTTTAAATCTTCTTATATCTGCTTCTTTTTGTGCTAATAATTTAATATCATTTTCACAGAAGCGTGTTGCTAATGCTTCAAAGTAGCTAATAGCTGGTTTCTTTCCATTTTCATCTTCGTTCCAATTATTTCTTTCTTCTACACATTTTATTGCTCTATTGATTTCTATTCTTGTTTTTATTTCTATTAAGTCTTGTGTTAATCTTGCTATTACTTCTCCTAAAATATAATTAAGATTAGCATACACCTCAATGTTATGTGAATATTCATACATAGTATTTGGATCATTTATTAAATCCTTTAATACCAGATTGTATAAATCTCTTATTTTATTATTATCTTTTTCATTCTTAATTGCAAATGGACTAAAAAGATATTCTTTTTCCATTAGAATGCTACCATATCGCTTTCTTCTATTTCTATTTTATTCCCAAAGTCTATAAATGCTTGGTCGTCTAATTCATTTTTAGTGTCTTTTTTGGCACTTTCTTGTTTTGGAGTAGAATTAGTCGCTCTTGATAAGAATTCCACTCTATTAGCTATAAAAACATATTCATAGTGTTTATTTCCATTCTTATCTACATAATTATTATTTTTAACTACTCCGTCTATTAATACTAAATCCCCTTTATGTGAATATTTTTCTACTGCTTCTGCTACTTTACCAAAAGTAGTAAATCTTATGAATGTTGCATTCTCTTTATCATTAGTTGCTATTAATATATTTACTACTTTCTTTTCTTCTTTTGTTAATCTAGTTTCTGGTTCTCCTGTTAATCTACCTATGCACTTTAATTCTACCATTTTATACCTCTTTCTTTTCTAATGCTACTACACATTTTTTCATTTGTTCTGTTGTTAATTCTTTTAAGTCATTTACTTTGAACTTTTCTCTTATTTTTTCTATGTCTATATCTTTTTCCATAGCTAAATCATTTATATTTGCTAATAGTTTTATTCTCTCTGTTTGTTCTTCTATACTTGGTTTCTTTCTATTTGCTAATAGTTCTATTGCTTTTTTAATTCTAATGTCTTTTCCATTTTCAAGTAGCCAATCCATAAATGTTGTATCGTTTTTATCTATTACATCTTTTAATGTCATTCCTTCATGATTACCACTTTTGAATTTGTAATTAGTTGCGTATGTTTCTAATTCTTCTTTTGTATATTCTTTAAAGTTATTTAATGAATTTGCGTCGTCATCTTCTGTTGCTAATCCATAAGCCATTAATAAACTATATCTTCTTGCGTATGTTAATGCAGAACCCTGTTTTTGTGCCGGATTATCATTTCCAAATAATGTAGCGTCTACTACTCTTGATCCTTGCAACCATTCTTCTTCCCATACATCATTAAAACATCTCTTTGTCATAATATAATCGTCGTTATCTATTCTTTTAATTTGTTGAATATACTTTGATCCAATACTTTCTAAATATTCATGTATTTGTGCTATATCTACATATTGGTATGAATAGCTATTTCCATTCTTTGTAGGAATATCTGCTACTTGGTTTTTCTTTATTGTATTACTCATTTTCTTTTTTCTCCATTTCTTTTATTAATTTACTATAAAACATTTGTTTCTCGTATGCTTCATTTTCTCTTTGTTTTAACTTAAATGATAATTCTTTTTGTTTTGCTTTTGTTGTATCTAATGATAAATAACCTTCTTGTAATATTTTTGTTTCTTTATATAAATCTTTTCTTTTCCTTTTTAGTTCTTTTATTGTACTCAATGAAAATCACGCTCACTTATGCCGTACATTTCATAAGGACTTCTCTCTTTGTAATTATCAGCTATATATTGTTTATAATCTTCAAATTCTTCTTCTAATTTGTCTATTTTGTATAATAAGTCATCAAGTATATCTACTATATCACTTATAGCCAATATATCTCCATTTGCTAATGGTGTTTCTTTATTTATTCTTTCTACTAAACCTTCTCCTAAATCACTTGCTTTAATATAAATTTCATTCATTTTTATTTTTCCTTTCTTTTTAATTCAATAATTTGTTTTCTTAATTTCTTATTGCTTTCTTTATATTTGTCTTTTTGTTTTATTGTGTCTTTTATGTCTAATTTTAATTCTCTTATTTCTTCGTCTTGTTGATATATTCTTCTTCTCATGTTTCTTTTTGTATAAATTGTTTCTCTTATGTACCCTTTGATTAAATCCTTTACTTTCTCCATTTCTACTCTCCTTTCTATTATTAATTTTATATCATATTTGCTAATATGTCAATAGTAAATTACAATATTATTTCAAATTCGTTATAATTTTCATCTGCTAAACACTCTAACATAAATTTAATTTCCCATATTCCAACACATATATTTTCTTCTGTCATATATGCTCTATAATTTTCTACTTCTTCATCATAAATCATGTCTAGTATTACACCATTTTTTAGATCTATCTTAAATGGTTCTTTATTTTTTGTGTGCTTCACGAATTTGTCTATATAATCTTTCAATTTCATCATTAGTATTCTCCTCTTTCTTAATTTCTTTATTTAACCATTCTGGTTCTACTGCTTGTTTTTTATATGTAGGTTCTTTTATTTCTTTTCTACTCCAATTTAATATAGTTGCATAATGACTTTTATATTTTTTACCTTTACTTGCTATATATGATGATAATTTTTCAATATATGGTAGCAAATTAGCTTGTTCTAATTTGTGATATTCTTTTTCAGTTAATAAAACATTTTCAAATTCTCCATATTTTTCTTTTTTTGCATTAGTATTATTATTTATATCTATACTATTCTTATCTATACTATTCTTATCTATACTATGTATACATGTTGTATCCATTGTGTATACATTGTTATTATCTAACCCTAATTTTTTTAATTCTTCTTGATAAATTGTAGGTTTAATTCTATCGTTTTGAAGATAATTATTCATTCTCCAATGTCTTATTACTATTACACCACTTTCAAATGGAATAATAAATTGTTTTAATATTAGAACTTTCATATCATCTTCTTTTAAACCTGTAAATAATAGTATTTTTTTCCAATTATCTACAAATCCGTCATCATCTGCTCTCATTCCTAATTCATAATATAAAAGTCTACTAGAAATAGGCATATCTAAAAAATTATCTGTATCTACTACACTTAAATTAAACATTCTTTTGTTTGCCATTTTTTACCTCCACTATGCAAAAAAGAACTACAAAAGTAGTTCCCCTGATATTAGTTGAGTTGACTTGATTATTTTATTGTGTTATACTTTATATATGAGTTAACACTACTAACTCAATCTAAATATCAAAGGTACACACTTTGGTATTTTTTTTATTGCTAATTAAATTATAAACCAATACCCCTTAATTTGTCTAGTCTTTTCTATTAAAGTAATCTAATACTTCTTTTTCTGAATTAAACTTTTTAACAATACAATAAGCAGTGGTATATTGTGTTGCTTGTTTTCCATTTAATATTCTACTTAATGTAAATGGAGTTATTCCTATTTCATTAGCTACATCTACATTTTTTTCAAAGAATATTGATCCTTTTTCTTTAATAATATACATTATTCCACCTCATTTCTTTTTAATAATTCTTTTTCTATTGCTTTTAAATACATTTTTTCATATTTATTTAGATTTTCTCTAATTGTACTATATGAAAAGTAAATTTCAATTAATTCAGTTGATTTTTTATAAGGTATTTCCTTAATAAATTGTTCTATTATTTCTTTTTTCATTATTAATTTTCCTTTCTAATTAAAATATAAGCAGATAAACCAAATAAAAGTCCTGCAATAATATGTGATACAAAAAATAATATTGTATTTTCACATTCACTTGCCATAATTACAAAAGATAGAACTAAAATCACTCTTAATGTAATTACCACCCATTTTTTTAACTTTCTTTGTTTCATATTTTCTTTATTCCTCCTTTACTATAATCCATTTTATATTATACTTGCTATTATGTCAATACATTTATTAAAAATAATTTACATTTTACACTTTTTTTAATTTTAATGTCTAATAATAACCTAAATATTGATTTTAAATGTATTTTTATGCCGTTTTTAGACACTTTTTTACTTATTTAGTATATTTATATTAAAAAATAAAAAGATAGTTAAATACTATCTCTTTTTTTGCCATTTATTTATATATAAAATATGCAAATATTAAAATACTAATAAAAATTACTCCAATTATGATGTTTAATGTGATTAATTGTTGCATTATATTTGGATCATTTCTATTGCTTCTATTCTTAATGCTTGTCCTACACTTCCTAATGTAGCTATGCCGTCTGCATTAGTCCATGTACTCCAACCTACATCTTGAATATGTACTCTATATTTGAAATTACCTTTTAATTGTAAACATTCTAATCTTAAACTTTCTCCTGTTGTTCCTATTATTGTGTCTTTATTGATTTTTCCATAATCAATCCACCCTTTATCTTGTATATGTGCTTTTGCTTCTATTTCAAATGGTGCGTCTATTTGTATTGCTTCTAATCTTCTACTTTCCCCTGTTGTTCCAGATGTTTGTCCGTCTTGTTTCCATTCTTGCCAACCTATACCTTCTAAATGTGATCTATATTTAAAATTAGAACTTGGTGTTAAGTGGTTTAATCCTGCTTCTCTTATTATTGTAGGGTAATCTTTAAATATATAATTTGCGTCTACCCTCATTCCACCTATTGCGTATGAATTTGTATATTGCCATACACCATAATTTATTCCACTTGGTTGATTACTACCCCATGAAGCAATCCACCAATCATAAGATTTATTTAATTCTGTTCCACTTATTATATTTCTATACCAATTTACATTTGTATAAACTGCGAAATAATAACCTGCGTTTTGTATTGTTTCTCCAAATGCTCTTATATTTGCATTTAATTGATTTCTTCCTATTCCACTTATACTTGGATCTTCCATATCTAAAAATATTGGTAATGTAAATTGTTTTCCATTTATTACTTGTAAACATTTATTTGCTTCTGCTCTTGCTTCATTTTCATTTTTAGCATAAGAATACCAATAAACACCTAAATTTAACCCTTGTAAGTTATTATAATGAGTTTCAAATTGATTGTCTGTTGTAGTAGAAAATCCACCTCTTAAAATAACATAATTCATTTTTTGTCTTATTTCATTATAATTTATGCCTTTTTGCCATGTTGATATATCTATACATAATTCCTTCATTATTTTTCCTCCTTTGGTATTTCTTTTTGTTTTTCTTCATCAATAGGTGCTGGTCTTGGTTGAATATCTTTCTTTTTTGCCATTATTTCTTTTCCTCTATTTTATCTTTTACTTGTTCTGGTGGTTTTACGCCTAATTTTTTACAATTTTCTATTATTGATACTATTTCCATATAAACTATATATAATGATATAAAATATTCTAATGGTTTAATGTTAAAAGCATAAGAAATACATACACCTGCTACTATATAAACTAATTCAGCTAATTTATTTCCTAATCCTTTTCTCATTTTTGTACTAGATACTTCTTTTTTTATTTTAGCACTTGTATAACCTGTTATTACATCTAATACCATTAATACACATGGTAATACTATCGCCCACCATTCATGTGTAAAGTTTAAATTCTTTAAATATTCCATTTTTTATTCTCCTTAATCTGTTGTTTTTGTATATTCTAATACAATATACCCACTTTGACTTGTATATGCGTTTGATCCTACTTTCATATTTATTGCGTGTGTGTTTTGAATTACATAAGTTGCTACATTATATTCTGCACTAAAATAAAAGTTAATATCTAAATATTGTTGTGATGAAGCAATTAAAACTTTACCATAATAGTTTTGAATATTATATGTACTATCGAATGTTGTTATTTGTGTATTAGAAGTTGAACCTGGTGTTGTTATTGATATTACTTTTCTATAAAGTGGTTTTCCGTCATACCATTCACCTATTTGTACTTCTCCTTTTGAATATATTTCTTGTCCGTATATATTAACATAAGGTAAATATGTTGTTCTATCTCCACCTTTTTCAAATTGTGGTTCTAAACTATCTATTATTGATTGTGTCATTGTACTAGCATTATCTTTATTTATTGCTACTCTTACATATTTAGTGCTTGCACCTGTTGTGATTGTTAATTTACTTACACTATTTCCTAATGGTCTTTGTACCCATGTTTTTGTATTATCATATTCTCCTATCATTATTGAATTGATAGTTGCATTTACAGACATAGTATAAGTTGTATTTGGTTCTACTTCTATATAACCAAATAAAGCGTTATTGTTTGCAGATGATATAGCACCTGTATTAGTTATATAAGCATTTATAAAACATTTATCTATTAATAAATTATTACTTTTTACCATATCTACTACGCCATTAGTTGCTTCTTTTATTTGATTTAAATCATTATCAGTACATTTATTTTCATTTGCCACGCTTGGTTGTGGGTTTAATGCTACTTTATCATTATAAGTTATTTTACTTAATGCCATTTTTTTACCTCCTTATTTTATAATAATAGTTATACTATTGGAGTATTTCCTACTCTTACTTTTTGATATATTGTGTAATAGTTTCCTACTTGTATATCTTTTTCTATTGTTAAATATATTGTGCTTTCGTCATACGAAATTAAATCTATACTTGAAGCAGGTTTATCTACATATAAACTAAATTTACATTGTTTATTATTTTCGTTTATATCTACCCATTCTAAATCATTTATTGAACTTGTATTATCTGTATAATTAATTCTATATTTGATACATGGTGTATTTAGATAATTTGTATCTCCACCTGTTGTAATTGCTTGGTTTAATTTACTTGCACCAGATTTATATTTAATTCCTGTATCTTCATCTATGATGTTTATTGTATTTAAAAAGTTTAAATCTACTACTTCATATTGGTTTTTAGTCCATTGTGTTTGATTATCATTTATTCTTATATTTGTTGTTGATAACAATCTATTTAAATCAATTACATAGTTATTTAAATAATTAGCTGGTATTTCTACACTTGACATTGTCATATTATCTTGTGTTGTTATATTAAATAAGTTTCTACCAAATATAAAATTATAAACATTGTTTTGATCTAGATTATATAAATTTACTTTTTTTGGAATAAACATATCTACGCTTCTATAACTTTCTCCATTATAGTTTAATATATTATAATCTTCTTTTGCTACATAATTATACCATGTTAAATTTCTTGGGTTAGTTGCATATAAATATATTTGTAAGTTATTAAAGTTATTTTTTACATATATGGTTCTTTGTAAATGATAACATTTTTTGTTTTCTCCTACTAGTTTTGGATCCCATGTATCATTCCACCTTTGAATATAGTAATCTCCTGTTTCATTTACATTGTCTATGTTTGTAATGTAATTAATATATAAATCTGTTAAGTTTTGATCTATAAATATTAATTCTTTAACTACGAAATCATAGTTTCCCAAAGACTTTTCATATAAAGTAGTATTAGTATTATTTGTAAAATTATGTTTGTATAATCCTATGTATTTAGGTTCTATAACACCTGTATTACCCCACTGTTGATTGTTTTGTACGAAATATACATTATCATAATCTATAAATATACTTTGTTTTTTATAATTATCAGTATCTATATATGGGTGGAAACTAAATGTTTTAATATTACTTGTACTTGGATTTCCAGAATATGTTTTTGTATAACATGAAATTTCTCTTGATGTATTTAAAGTGCTACTCCATAAACATCTAAATTGTATTTCACTATCATTATTAAATAAAGCTATTGCACTTCCAAATAATGCGTCAGTTTGTTCTACATAAGTAGTCCATTCGTTTGCTTCTCCTACATTTACTTTTAATCCATATATTTCTAATTTATCATAATCCCACCTACTACCTGTATTTGTCGCACCACTTCCAAAAAAGATATAATGACTTGAATTAACATCTTTAAACATATTCTTACAATAAAAATTCTTATAAGTATTTGAAAATATATAACTTATTCTTAAATTTAACCTGTATTCTTCTTGAATAGGTATTGTTATATTATTTATCATTACAAATCTTTTTTCACTTGTTGAACTTTGTTGTGGGTGTACGAATGAGAAATTATTATCATCAATTAAATAGAAAGTTCCGTCCTCTGCTTGTTTCATACATTGTATATATCTTAAATCAGTTCCACTTGAATATTTATAGAAAGTTTTTACTGGATTAAAGTCTTGATCTACTAGAACTATTATACCTTTTGTATTATTGTTTGTGTCTAAATAACCACCATATAATACTCCTAATCCAGATGTTAATTCGTTTCCTTCAATCATTCCTTCAAATCTAAAATTGTTCCATGAATTTGGAATAAAATTAGTCCATTTACTTCGATTACTTTCAATCCAATAACTTATTATTTCTTGGTTTGTAGGACTTGTAGGAGTTAATTTGTTTGTAAAATAATTTAATAAATTTCTTTGTGTTTGTATTCTCATAATTCCTCCTAAATTAAAACTGCGTCTAATTGGAAATCTAATTCTGTTGTTTCTCCTATTACTAATTCTTCTATATTTGTATCATAGAATATTATATTAGCTTCGCCTTCTAAATCTATGTTTCTAGTAATAGTTTCTCCTTCACTTAAATTTCCTTGTACCTTCGCCCTTTGATTATCAAAGTAATTAATAGCATTTTCACTATTAAAATTAGAACTTAATTCAAATGTATATTGTATTTCATTTGCATTCAAATACATATCTATTGTTTTAGATTTAACCATATATAATGTACTTAATTCTTCTAATGGTGCTTCATAATCAATTATTTGTCCTATATTAAATAGGTTTTGTGTTGATTTAATTTTTAATGATATTTCTGCACTACCTTTATATTTGATATATGATTGTCCTATTTTTATTAATTCTGCACTTGAACTTGTATCATTTCTATTCTCATATCTTGAAATAATACCTTTTCTTCCTATTTGTTCTTCTATTCTTTGTGTTTCATCATTATTTAATATTATTTCATAACCTTTAACAATAGGAAAATAAGTTATAACTATACTTGAACCTACTCCTAATGTTGATGTTGATGTAAATGTTTGTTCTCCTGGTGTATATACAAAGTCGGCAGTTATACCTAATTCTACTTCTTGTGTTGTTGCGTATGTTTTAGGTACTCCATTTACACTTATTCCTGTTATTGAACCTATCTTGTTTTGACAAGTAAATATTTTAGAATACCCGTCTGCTATTATAGTTTCACTTTGAGTAATATTTGCAAATACCTCATCACTTGTCATTATTTGTTTATTTCTATAATCATTTGTTGAATAATTATAAGTTATATCTATTATTCCATTATCACAATAATATTGTTCTGTACTTTTTACCTCTGGTATTGTTGTTTCTAATAATGGATCATAAAAATCTATTGCTACTTGATTTTCATCAATCATTCTTGTAGTCCACCTAGATTGACTTACTTCTGCTATATATTGAAATACATCATAAGCAGTTTTATTTAATGTTGAATAAGCGTTTATAGTATCGTCTGGATTGGCAATATTTATATTACCTAATACAAATCCATAATCACTTATTGAATTTATTACTTGTTCTATTGCTTGTGGTATTGTTCTATTATTTATAACATAGTTAAGTGTTTCTCCTTCACTTAATAATGTTTTAAAATCTAATACTTGTAAATCACAAAAATGTGGGTGTCTTGGATTTAAACTTATGTTTCCTGTGTTTTTAGCTACTCCACAAAAGATTAATGTTTCTGTATTATCATCATTTACTATATATATTTTACATTTAGAATAATCTTTTGGGAAATAATATCTTGAAATATAATCTTTATCTGTTTCCCATGATAATGGGTAGCAATTCTTTAAAATTACAGAAGAAGTAGTTAGCATTTCTTCTTTTATTTGTATATTGTTAGTACATACTACTTCTTCATTATCTATAAATATTCTTATCATTGTCCTGCACCCCAGTTATAATCATTTTTAGCACCACCAGAGAAAGTTTTTATTTGATTTACTACTTGTCCTAATGGATCAATTTCCATATTATTATTTACTATAACATTTGTTTGTGGACTATATGTTGAACTCATATTTCCACTTATATTTGGTTGTAAATTGAATAATCCATTTATTGTGTCTTGAACTTGTGATTTCATGTTCTCCATTCCATTTTCTAGTCCAATCATATTCATTTTACCAATCCATTCAAATTCAGTTGAAGGAGAATGAACTCCAAATATTCCTTTTATTGCTTTAATAACACTTGAACCAAATCCCTTTATTTTATTTATAATCCATTGAACTTTTGAATTAATACCATTCCATAATCCCATTATCATATTAATTCCTATTGATAATAGTTTACTTGGCATTTCTATGAAGATGTTATATAACTTTTGTCTTAAATTTGATACTTGGTTTCTTAACCAATCCCATATTTTTAATATACCTTCTCCAAATTTTCTTAATAATTCTGTTCCTATATCTCTTGCCTTTGGGAAGTATTCTTGGAATGTTTCTCCAATACTTTCTCCTATGCCTACAATTCCCTTTATAATTTCTGGTAATGACATTACAATACCTTTTAATAATCCTATTGCTAATTCAATTCCACACCATATAAATAATGGTAGATTTTCTATAATAGCAGGAATAAGGTCTATTATTGCTCTTATTAATGTAGGGAATAAGTTTGGAAGTGATTTTGCTAATGCTTCGGTAAGATAAATAGTTGCTTTTATTATTAAATCTAATATAGTAGGTAATAATTCTGCTAATGAACTTATTGCCTCTACAACACCATTCATTAAAGTAGGAAGTAAGTCTGGTAGTATTTCTGCTACTGATACTATTAAAGTATTTACTGCTTCTATTAATGGTGGCAATATTTCTTCAATCAATCCAGGTAATTCTTTAATAATTGATTTTACTAATTTAGGTAATGCTTTTGCAATTCCACTTATTGCCCTTACTATTACAGGAATAATATTATCTACAAATGTAGTAATTGCATTAGTTAATTGATCTATTAATGTATTAACATCTTTTCCTTTTTGTGATAAACCACTTATGAAATTACTCCATGTTGCTTTTACCATGTTTAATGAACCTAAAATAGTTTCTGTTGCTTCATTTGATGTTTTTTCCCATACACCATATTCTTGTGCGTAATGTTTAATAACATCAATAATTTCATCATTAGTTAATTCTTTAACACTTTCTATATTTCTTGCTAATACACCACTTTTATTGGCAGCTTCAATAAATCCTTCTTGTGTACCTTTAATACCTAAATTAAGGTTATCTAGGTAAACAAATGAACCTTTTAACGCCCAATTTATTGCACTTTGATATTGTTCTATACTACCACCATAAGTATTAAATAAATCACTCGAAATTTGAAGCATTGTATTAGTATATTCTATTGCGTCTGCATTTTCACTTAATCCTGCATTTACAAGTGGGTAAGATGTTTGGAATGCGTTAAGATATTGGTTTTGTGATAATGTTAATGTTTTATAAGCATTCTCACTCTTTTCAAGTATGTTTTGCATTTCTTTTGAACCTTCTCCAAATAATGAAATTAGTCCACCTTCTAATTGTTCGAATTCTGCGTATGCGTCCACACTTTGTTTTACTAAATTAGCTACTGCGGTACTTGCTACACCTACTGCGGTCGCAGCTATACCAAAAGCAGTGCCTACTCCTGTTGCTAATCCTTTTAATGTTTTCTTGGCAGTTGAAGTCTTTTTATCTAAATCTTGTGTATCGCCTTTAAACTTGACTAGCACTTCTGTGTTATTCATGTTTCCTCCTTTCTTACATAATAAAAAAAGTGAGGTTTATTTCTTCCCCCCACCTTAAAGGATTATGCAGATGTAATCTCTGTTGCTTTTCCTATTAATTGCATTTCGAATGAGAATTCGCTTTCGTCCTCTGCGTTTCCTCCTAGATCACTTACATTCATTGATACATTTGCTTGGTAAGTAGTATATTCTAATACTCCACCACTTGCACCACTTAATAAGTCAAATTGAATTCCTATATTAGAGAATTGAGATACTTCTCCGTCTCCAATAAGTGTATGAACTTTATCTAATATTGCTATATCTCCTGCGTTGTTTACATCTAATTTTAATGTTCCTGTTAATACAACAGAAGCACCTGTAATTACTTTTCTTTGTAAAGCGTCGCAGAAAACATAGAAATCTTTTTCTTCTAATTCTGTATCTACACCTACTTCACTAGTAGTACATATTGGTGTATATACTGGGTTTTGTGAAGTACCTGTGTTAATAGATAGGTTTTTGATAAGTTCTCTATTATTTATGAACCAGTTATTCATGTTTTCTCCTTTCCTAATCTATTCTATTTATTATTACTTGTAATGTTAGTGTATAAGATACTCGCCTTATATCACTCCATTCAAGTGTTCGTGGATTACTAAATTGTTTTATTAGTATTTGCCACTTTTGTGTTTCTTTTACATTTTTATCATTTGTTATAGTCCAATCAAAGTATATATTATTTCCTATTAGGTTGCCTATATCTACACTTAAATTCTTACAAGTTTGTATATTATCTCCAAATATATCTATTGTGTAATAGTTATATATTGGTTCTGCTTCATAAAAGACTACCTTTGAACCACTTTCTTCTTGTACTACAATTACATTCTTATCTTTATCATAGGTGCTATATTCTGCTCTTACAATAAAGTTGTTAGTAATGCTTCTTAAATAGTCTATTAATACTTTATTTTTGTTCTTAATATCTGTTTCTGTCATTTTATAACTCCTTTTTTGCTCTTTCTATTGCATTATTTAATATTGTTGCACCTTTTCTATCAAATGCTGTTTGATACCATTGTTGTATTGTACTTTTATTAGTCCATTTAACATTATTCATTTTCCATACATATTTAGCATAATCTACACCTGCTAATAATCCATATTCGTAATTTCCTGTCTTTGTTATAGGTGTTTTTATTTCTTCTTGTTCTAGTTTTCCAGTTAATCTTGGAAATCCACCTACTCCTTTGACATATTCACGAGTTAAGGAAGCAGTGTTATATACTACTTTGTCTTTAAATGTGTTAATTTGTTTCTCTGGTATGTCTTTTGTGATTTTTATATCTAAATATATCATTTAACTGCTAATATAATATTTGCAACCTTATTCCAAATCCAATCATCTTGTACTTTTAAAATAGAGTATCTATGCCCGTTTATTATTAGTTCGTCGCCTTCTTCTACTGGTGTATTTGCTTTTACTATGAAATACCCTGTTGCTTCTGGTACTGAATATATACCAAATTTAATGGATTGATCTACATTATAAGGACATACTTTAATATCTATTTCGTTTTTGTTTTGGTCGTCGTAATAATCGTTTTCTAATGTGGTTCTATTGTTTTGCACTAATTTAGCTTTAAAACCATTTACATTAAACATCTTTATTCTCCAAATGGAATATTCATATTCATATTATAATTTAATGGAGAACCTCTAAATAGATAACCTCCATTACCTAACATTCTTAAAGCATTTTTGGAAATATCACTTATTAGATCACTTTCCATAGCACCTGCTTTAATAGAACCTCGATTATCTAAACATGGAATATCATATTCTAATATAAATCTTAATTGTTCCATACTTGCGTTTTTAATTGGTGTAGGACAAGTATCAGTAGTCCAATTAGGATTACGATACTTGATACCTACTTGACTATATATCATTTCACAAGCAATCTCAATTTGCCATAATTCGACATCTTGATTATACTTGCTTTTAAATTCTTGAATTGTAAAGAAAGTCATTTCAAGACCTCCTTTCTTACTATGCAGATACTTCTTCTACTAGTTTAATAATTGCATTTGGTTCTACTACTTTTGCACCAAACATGATGTTTCCTTCCATTACATAATAACCTGGGAAACCTGGGTAGTTATTGTTGTATTCTACGAAACTATCGAAGAAACTATCTCCTACTACTGCTAATGGGTTATAGAAATAACCTTTAACTCCGTCTAACATAGTGTCATTGATAGCAAATATTTGAATTCCATAAGCTTCATCAACAACACCCATATCTACACCTTTAACTCCTACTTCTGTTTCATATTTAAGAATAGATGTTAAAGAAGCACATAATTTAGCGTGTTCTGTTGCAGATAAACCTAGTCTATAATCACTATAAACATTCTTATTGAATAGGTTTGCTTTTAATCCATTTAATAAATCGATATAATCTTGTTGAGTTGCTGGATCCCATTCTGCTTCGTTAGATACTTCTGTTGCTAACATTCCAAATCCATAAGTATCTACTCTTTTAGCAACGCCTTGATCTTTTTTATTCATAGCGTCCTCTAATGTGTTAATAAAGTTAGTTCCAGAAACTAATACTGGAATTCTAATAGAATAATCCATTGGTAAAGCAGTTAAATCTACTTTTGTACTAGAATAACCTAGTAATCCTGGTGTTAAAGCAGATGTAATTTCTTTTGTTTCTCTTACATTGATTGTTGCTTCACCAGATTTAAGAACTTCTATCATTGGAGTTCCTGTTGTTCTAATTTCTCCTATATAGTTAGGATTTAAAAATTTGTAAAATTGTGAGTTATATAGTAAACTATCATAAATTCTTTTAGCTACTGCTTGTAAATCTAAACTATAAACTCCGTCTTGTGTATAATTCATTATAATTCTCCTTTTCTTATTTGATTGTTAATAACTCTTTTAAACTTGTTTTACGAGTTATATTTGGTTTTTCTTTTTCTTTTGTTGTTGAATTAAAATTAGGTTCGTTAGGTATATCTACCTTTGGTTGTTCTGGTTCTGGGAAATATGTTGCTTTATACTTTTCTTTTATCATTGAAATTGCTTTTGCGTCATCTTCTTCATCTTTAAATAACGAATTTCTTAACGCAGATATTTCTTCTAAATTTTCTTTTTTGAACCCCTGACTTACCATTTCAACCTGTAATTTTAATCCTTTGGTGTTATTAGTTAGTTCTGTATTTCGTGCTTCCACATCATTGTAAGACTTTTCTAGCTTGTTATATTTTTCTTCAAGTTCCATATAAGTTGCAGTGTTTTGTTTTTGTGCTTCTTGTCTTGCATTTTCTACTTCTTCACTAGATACATAACCCTTTCTAATATCTTTTTCCAATTTTTCTAAATCTAAATCTTCATTAGTTAATTGGATTTCTTTGTTTTTGAGATATTTAGTAATCTCCATACTTTCCTCCTATTGTCGACATATTTAGAAGTGCATTATAGAAAGTTTATAGACATTCCTAGTCTGGTCTTGCATTATCTATTTATTGGTACTACTTGCCTTTTTAATTCGCTCGTAGGTAATGCCTTTTGTAAATCTCTAATCTCTTTGTTGATTTTATTTCTTTGACTATTTAACAAATCTACTTCGTCATAGTTTCCTAAATACTCTTGAATTTTCATATCTGTTCTTACTTTTTCTTTTTCTAGTGTTAAACTATTTACTTTTTGTCTAATATGGTATTGTTCTTCTAATTCCCCTTTTGAATATCTTGGTTTCTTATAGTTTATGTATTTATCATATAAAACCAGAGTACATTTACAATTAGGGTGTAGTATATCTCCCTCCTGTTCTTGTATATCTCCTATTAAATCTATTACTTCTTCTTTTGTTAATATCTTGTTTTGGTGTTCTATACAATAAGGACATGAAAAACTATGATAAGGTATATAAAATTGACTATAACCCATTAAATCTCCGTCGCTCAATGTTGTATTCCAACCTGCACGAGTTAAATTTGTATTATGGATCATACTTTCGTATGTACTTAATTCTACATCTCTTATTTTCTTTCCTGTTGTTCTCGAATAATAAGGTACTATTTTATCTGTATATTTTTGAACTTTATATTTCAAATAATCTTCTTTATCTACTTTATAAGCAATACTTTTAGTTGAATTATTATATTCTCTTTCTTTTTGCTTTATAAATCTTTCTTCTACTTCTAATACTACTGCTATTGGGATTAATTTTAATACTTCCTCTACTTGTTCTTGTGGTATGTCTTTTCCTAACATCTCCATGTTTTGTGTATGTATTAATTCCTCATAACCCTGTATTTCTTCTTCCATAAAAGAATGATCTACATCTTGCCATAATTCTCTTACTGCTCTATTAAAATAAGCACTATCTCGATTTTCTTCTAAACATTGGAAAAATAATTCTTTTGTTTTGTTTTGTAGTTCTACATACTTTAAATTTACTTTATATACGCTTTCTGCTATATTAGAATTCTTCATAATTTATCTTATAATCTTCTCTTTCCCCTTTATACGCTTCTGTTAATAGATTGGCGTCTAATGGTTCGCTTATTAATTTATTTAATATTGGAGTAATGATTTTTGCTCTTGTTTCATAAGGAATAGACATTGTTCTTTGAATTGCTTGTAATGTTCTTACTTTCTTCTCATCAGTTAGTTTTTCATTATCTCCATAATCCCAAATTAAATCACTTGGAATACGCTCATCTTCTGGTGTATTTAATTGTTCTTGTAGTTTAACTATATTCTCTAATAAATGATTAATTTGTGGTTCTATTTGTTTTTTAATAGCTTCTATTGTCATTTCTGTACTATTCATTGATAAATCTATACTTGCTACATTCTGGTATGCGTCTTTTTCATAACCAAATGAAGCAGGACTTAAATTTGCCATTTGAATAACTTGATAATCACAAAACTTAAATGCGTCCATATATTCATTTACTCTTAAATTACCCTGTAAGAACTCGAATACTGCGTGTTCTCTATCTCCTGGAAGTAAAGTAAAGTAATCTTGCATATTACCTACATTTAAAGTTCTTATATCATACATATTACTTGGTTGCCATTGACTTGATACATCTCCACTTTGATAATGTTGTGTAGTTGCTATTCTTGTTTTTGTTTTTTCTCTTTCTTGACACATAGTATTAAATATTTCCATTTCTTCTTCTAGGAATTTAACACTATCTTTAAAGAAATCTTGTCCTATATCTATGTTTATTAATACCTCGTAAGGTAATTCATATACTTTTTTATATTCTGTATTATTTACTTTGTTAAATGCTTCGATTGATATTTCTTTCCAATCTCCACGATTTTTTTCTCTTTTATATGCAGTGTATTCTAATTCTGTGTTTCCATTCTCCATTTCAATGTGTCTTTTTAAACAATAATCAAATTCTCCACCTTCGAAATCTTGAATTATATCACATGAATATACTTTGTCGTATCTTTGAACTAAATTGTGTATATCACATTTTTTAATACATTCCAAATAAATCTTATTATCAAATTTATGTATATATATGAAACTTTCTCTTTCATATACACTTAATTCTAATGCTTCACTTAAAGTTGGCATAATCCAATTTATATCTAACCCCTCTGCTTGTGTTAATAGATCACTACCAAATAATTGGTTTCTTATATATGTTCCTATCTTTTTAGCAGAAGGAGATAAAATATATCTTTCTTCATTGACTATATTTGGTTTTCCATTTGTCATTCCTGGATTGGTAATTTTAACATTGACTTTGATATAAGGTGCTTGTAATGGATTAAAATGTCTTAATTTTCCTAACATTTATTCCTCCTATATCTCTATACCTGTTTCTAATGTAGTTCCCCAATAAGTACATCTTTTCTTTTCGTCATTCTTTAATAGTCTTATTGGTTTTACGATTATATTCACTTTATTAGATCTAAATAACTCTTTTCTAAAATATACATTTATTGAATAGTTATTCTCTCCTGGTGCTTCGTTTTCGTCTATTTTTAGTTTCTTAATTAGAACTCCATTATAGTATAAGTATAAAGTCCATTTTTTGTTCTTTATTTGTTTTACTTTAATTTTTTTCATATTATCTCCACAAAAAAAGCATAAAGGTAAATTTCCCTTATGCTTCCATTTGCGACTTTCGTCCAAATACACTGCACTTCTATGATTACATTATATCATATAAGTTAATTTTTGTCAAATTTAGTGTTTTCTGGTTTCCTATTCTCTTTAAATATATAATGGTCTTTATATATATGATATACTTCACTTTCTTTACAAGAACGACATGGAATAACTATTTCTAATGGTCTTTCTAATGCTATATTATACTTTTCTAATAAGCTAATTATTTCATCATAATTTACAGAACACAAGAAACGCTTTGATTTTTTGCATTTAATCTGCATATTCCCACCTATACCCATAAGCAGTTTTAGTTTTGTTTTTACAACAAGCACTTATAACTGCATTTGATTTTTCTTTTTTTAAATATCTTTCTATATCCATTATACAATTCCATTTTTTTATTAGTATTCCATTCAAATCATATTGATTAACTTTTCTTCCTACTCTTTTTTGTTGGGATATTTTTAATCTATCTTTTTTTGTGCCATAATTATTATTGTATAAATAAGAACACCATTCTAAATTATCAACATTGTTATTCTCTTTATTTTCATCTTTGTGGTTAACACATTTATAATTATTAGGATTTTCTAAAAATGTTTTTGCTACTAATCTGTGAACTCTAAATCCTTTTGTTTTTCCATTTTTACTTAATACTACAAACATATACCCACTTTCTTTTTGCTTTGATTGTTTTAATATTTTACCTTTACTTACACATATTTGATTTTCTTTTTTTCCATTTTTTCTTATATGATCTAAACTTCTAATATTCCCTAAATTACTTGCTTGATATAATCCTTCATAATCTTTGATATCTTTCCAAATTTCATTCATATTATTTACCTCTAATTTAATTATACAATAGGTGCGCGTCCTGTTAATGAATATTCCATTATTATATATCTTGCCCCGTCGCAGTAATGGTCGTATTCTTTAACATAAGCATTTATTCCTTCTTTTTCACTTTTTACTTTATCATAATGATAACTTTCTAATTCGTCTAATCCTATATCGTGTCCTGCATATATTGGTATATCTCCCTGGAAATATCTAATGCTTGGACTTTCTACTTTTCTTAATAATTCCTTTTCAAATAATGATTGCATTAATTGAACTGATTTATCTACACTTAAATTATTCTTTTTAGCTAATTCATGTCTTATGCCGTCCACATCTAATCTATTACTAAAATGCGACGCTTCACTATCTATTACAAGTGTATTTACATTTATTCCTAAATACTTTTTATGTAAATAATCTAAATAAGTTCTTAATTGGTTTGAATAGTATTCTGTTGTAGGTGTATCATTCTCACTCTTTGGATCGTGATAATATGTATCTATTAATACTAATTCCCACCTATGATTTTCTAGGTTTTGACATAATGCAATACCACAAAAAGTTGTAGCATTTACAGAACCATAGTCGCACCCTATACCAATTTCTCTTATTAAATAATTATTTTTAAATTCTTCTTCACTTATTGTTGGTATCTTATTAAATACTTTCCCTTCTGCTACTACCCATTTATTAAATACTTTTTGTTCTCTTAAACTACCACTTGGAAAACTTTTAACTGCTTCTAATATCTTTTCTTTTGTATCTAATACAGGATTATCATAAGGGTAAAAGATATATTGCTTCCAATCTCTTTTATCTATGTATTCTTTTTTATATGGGTGGTTTTGACTTCCTTCTACATTGAAGCTATCTATTCTTTTATAATATGGGTGTCCTGCATAAGACATCATTCTTCCTGGTATCTCGTCGAAACTTTCTCTTAATGTAGCAGATGTATATATTCTTGCACTTTCGT
>Ga0265298_10003720_pt1 | contig 19958 bp, 15 predicted proteins | sample AusTroGonzalo_MG_3_FD_193486 | JGI IMG/M metagenome (GOLD analysis project Ga0265298, IMG submission 193486) | Bovine rumen microbial communities from tropical cattle in Woodstock, Queensland, Australia - Gonzalo_01 | ecosystem: Host-associated > Mammals > Digestive system > Stomach > Rumen ... | reverse complement strand
AGAAGTGGCAACCCTGTATCAGGGAGTCATCCAGCTGGCACTTGGAGAAGTCGGTGTCCTTGGACTGCACTGAGATCATCTTGATGTCCTGGATGATGGACCCGCTCAGGTCCGTCTCGGTCATCGTCGTGTGCGCGATGTAGGATTCGCTGAGGATGGATTCGATCATCGCGCAGCGGTCGAAGATGCTGCCGGTGATGATGGCGCCGCGCATCCTCGTCTTGTTGATCACGCAGTTGATGAATGAAGTGTCGTGGAGTAGGGCGCCTTCGAAATTCGCGTCCAGTATGCTGCAGTCCTCGAACTCGTCGTCCCTGAACATGGCGCCGCGGAAGCCCGAGAAATTCAGGGGCATGTCGAAGAACTGCGTCTCGTACACATTCACGCGGTCGGCCATCATCCCTTCCATCTTCGTTTTATCGTTCAGGAGCAGCTTGGATGCCAGTGCGTCGGTGAGGTTGGCTCCGGTCAGATCGGCACTGCGGAGGTCGGCGTCGGTGAGGTCGCTGTGGGTGAGATTCGCATTCCGCAGGTCGGCGTGCATTAGGATGATGTTCTTCAGATTGCACTCGGACAGGTCGGTCTGCCTCAGGTTGATCTTGTTAGTCTGGGTTGATGCCTGGAAGTTCGACAGGTCCATGTTGGCGAGCCTCTTCTCATCGAGGTGGGGGACGAGCTCCGTGATGAGGACGTACACGTTGCGCTGCATCGTCTCAAGATAGCGTTTCTGCTCCTCCTGGAACCTGCGGGTGTAGCCCTTGGATGCGCCAGCCGAGTCACGCTTCAGTTTCTCGTTGATCTTCGTCCTGCGGATCTGGAAGAGGTCACGGAAATCCCTGATGTTGTAATAGCGCATCGAGATGTCATCCGGTATGCTGCTTATGTCCCAGGATCTCATCCTCGGGGAGAAGAGCGCCTCCAGGCGCTCCTTGTCCATCATCATGATGTGATCGACGTCCAGCATCTTCGCCAGTATCTTCTCTATGGTGTTGAACACGCTGACCGTCTGCTTGATGTCGAAATTGCAGTCTATGTCGCGGACCTTGAATTGACCTGTGGATAACGTCTGGACTATCTCGTCGCGGCGGATCTCGGACACGAAGAAGATCTTGTTCGGATCGTATTCGTAATGGTTCTTCTTGCCCGCCTGCCTCTTGAATGAGTCCGGGGATGGATGTATCGCATCTTTCTCCGAGAGGTCGTTGAACTCCTCGGCATCAAGGGTCACGACGATGGGCCTTGCTATCTCCTTATGGACCTTCTCGATCTCCTTGTCGGCGTACCAGTCCATGGTTTCCTTCATGCGGATCATGCGGAGGGAGTAGTACAGGGACGCCTCGAATATCACCAGGAACATCGCCGATTGGAACCATCTCAGGAATACGATCGCGCTATCGAACTGCAAGTCGCTTTTCAGAGAGAGCATCTCCGCGAGTCTGACCAAAAGATCGGCCTGACCATCGGACATGAAAGGCATCAGGACGACCAGGGTGTAGAAGACCGAGGCCAGAATGGAGGCTATGGCAATCACCTTCAGCCTTCCGACGATGAACGATTTTGTGGCGACGGATATGCGCTCGTACGAGGGATCGGTCTCCACTATCCCCCTCAGGTTCTCGGACAGGAAGATGAAGCCGGTGACCAGCACTCCTATGAGCGCGATTATCGACGATATTATCAGCGAGTAGAGGTCGTTGGAGTCCCCTGCACCCCCTTCGGGCACATCGAATGGGCCCATGAAGATGCTGAATATTGTGGGGATGGCGAGGGTGATCAGGGCGCCGAAGAAGACGAGTATGACTTTCAAGTTCCTGTGCATCCAATCCCGCACTTCGTCACCAGGGGGATGACCATTCTCGTTACGATCGCCTATGGGCGTGTAGACCGGTTTCTCCCAGGGGAGCATCATAGGGATCCCTCCTCGGGGTTGAGATCCGAGGGCTCCAGGCTCTCGGGCAGAGCCAGAACGTTGTTCTGACAGAACAGGCATTCGGGACCGAGCTCGACCTTCTGGGCCTTGCACCTAGCCGAGATCTCCCTGTACAGCCGGTAGAGGTCGTTGCAGGAAGGCGGCATCAGGTTCCCATAGTCAGTCCCCTTTACCGGCCTGAATATCGACAGGATCGGGGCCACCCTCATGGATATGGCCACATCGACGCCCCTGATGAGCCCCTCATCGGTATCGAGGCCGATGATGAATGCGGTCCTGGTGTTGAACCTCTGCATCTTGGCGACGATCTCCCTGTCCTTCAGGCTCTTGCGTTCGTCTGTGATCTTCCTGATCCTGTCTTCCGTCGAATAGCTGGCGGACTCCTCTTTGGCGCGATTCACCTCGTTTTCCAGGGTCTTCCGTATCCTCTCGTATTTGCTAGCTACGGATTTGGGGCTGTAGTCATTCGCGAACAAGTCGAGAGACGTGATGTACTGGGCCAGGGGTATCTCGCTCTTCCCGGGCATGGCCCTGTGGGCGATGTTATGGGTGAATATCTCGATGTTGAAGCCGACCTGGGACACCCCGTGCTCGAATAACCTGTCGAGGTAGTATTTGGATGACGGGGGCACCGACATCAGGTAGATGGACATCTCGTCCACGAACCTCTGGGGGCTGAAGAACCGTCCCTTCTCCGGCTGCCCCCTCCAGTCCCTGCTCCTGCTGTCCTCGATCTCCTTGTAGAAGGGGTTGTTCGAAAAGCATTCGGCGTATCTCTCGCTCTTCAGTCTCTCTCTCAGCTTGGCCTTCTGAGCCTCGATGCAGTCGCAGATCTCGGTGATGCGGTCTATCATCTTGCTCTCGCCGCTCGGGAGAGTCGCGCCCCCCACCAGCACATGGGTGAAGAGCCTGCTTTCCTTGAGCTTCTCCGCGGCTTCATCATCGCTGCATGAGATGGCGAAGATGCTGTCGAAGGCCCTCTCGACCGCTTTCTTTATGGTATCCTCATCGAAACGGTATTTCTTGACCTGCGAAGTGTCGAGCTGCAGGGTTTTACTACCGGCCGAGAGCTCGCAGAATTTGCATCCGCGGCCGTATTGGACGTACTTGCAGATGTTGCTGTGCTGAACCCGGAGCCTATCCGTCGAGAATATGCAGATCTTGTCGAACGGCACGTTGTCCACAGGATCGATGTCCATATCGTTCATGGTTCCCTGGACCTGGATTTTCGTATCGGAACCGAGGTAGAACGGCAGCTCCTCGCCGTAGTACAGCAGCTTGTAGACGGATTGGTTGGGCTTTGTGTTGTCCAGATCCTTTTTATCCTCCATCAGTTTTATTCTGAATGGGCTGAATTTGGAGATGTCCGTGTCCTTCGGGCAGTTGATGGGGAGGTATTCATACCAGGCTCCGTGATAGAGGAAGCGGAACTCCTTCCCTTCACAACGGAACGGGAACAGGTCCAGATCCAGGGAATGGTTGACGCCTTCGCGTTCCTTTTCACTATTTTCGGATTTGGCCTTCACGATGCCGCGATTTACCAACTGGATCTTCAGATCCAGCATGTCGAGGCGCCTGGTATCGATGAGTTCGTCCGGTTCCCTTAAGCCCTTAGTTCTTCTGTGGATGTAACGCAGGTCGCGGTCGGGTTCGGGCAGGTTGGGGTTGATGCAGATCGAGTCCTCGAAAGCGCTGACGATGTTGTTGTCGTGCTCTATTAGCTTGAAGAGGAAGGCATCGTTCTCCAGCACCAATTGAGATTTATCGCCTGTAGCTGAATTGGTTTTTTCTGTCCAATCCACGAGGAATTTCTCATCCAGGCCGTCAAGCTCGAAGCTGTAGCGCAGCGGCGGCAGGGATAGTTCGTCAGACTGCAGTTTTACTTTCTGGTATACCATCTTGGCATGCTTGTTGCCGATTACGGTATGCGTATTGTTGTAGTAGATGAATGTGCTGTAATCCACGGGGAAATCCTGTATCTCTATGCATTGCACACTGAAACCGCCATCGCCGAAGGAATCGGGGGTGATGTCATTGAATTTCTCATCATCGGGGGATTTCTTATCGACCCTGGCTCTCGAGGAGATCCTGTCCAGGATGCGGGAGATGAGATAGTCATCATTGCCCTGGCTCATCTTGCGGATCTGCTTCCCAGCCTTCTTTTGATACCCGTTCTCCAGGAAAGCCATAAGGTTCAGGGCCTGCATGGATGGCACCAGGTGTTCCGATCTCTTTCTGCTCCCGTCGGGGTTGTATGAGGCCTCGTAGTACGCCCTGTTCAGGAGGTACGTGGAAGCCTGGAATCTATTGTTGGACTCGACGAGCCTGACCTCATTGTCGGATATGATGGCATCGAATCCTATTATCCCGCGGTATCCGAGGGTCTGCAAGTGCGTGCATACCGTCATCACGTCACGCATCAGTTCCTTGTGGCGGGCCAGGTGATCCCCACCTTCGTCAACGTATTTCGTGTATGCTATGTAGTCCCCGCCGCAGTACGTCAGGTGGCCGTTGCGCTCCAGGATGATCTGGATGGAGGGGCGCGTTAGCAGGATCTCCCTCTTCCCGATGATGGCATGGACGTTGACGGGGATGTTGGGATACAGATATCTGGAGACGACGACGTCTTTGAGGTTTTCGAATAGCTTTTTGGTGCTGAGGGGGTCGATATCGTGGTTCCCATCGGGTTTGCCCAGGATGAACGTCCCGGCTCCCCCGCTGGACTCTTCCAGTTGCACGACATAGCAGTCGCCGCCCACGAGGGTCCGGCATTCGCTCCTGAGCGTGTCCATGAATGCCTTCGGGTTGGACAGCTTGGGTTTGGAATCCTTATCTTTTTTGCCCGAGCCCGCTTCTTCGAGGGCTTCAATTTGAGTATCGGAAAACTTACGGCTCTCCAGGGTCGGTATTTCATATTTCTTGCAGAAGATGCGGAACTTCTGCTTATTGTCAAGCATGTCCATCAGCGGAGCGTCATTCCAACGTATGGCATCCTTGTTGAAGCATAGAGTGGATTGCTGTATGACCTCAATGGCCTTCTCGGCGGCCTCTCTTCCCTCATCGGGGTATCCGAGTTTTTTCATGACATTTTTGAACTCGCCCCGCATCTTTCCCAGAACCCGATTAAAGGGATTTTTGTTATCTTCGGATGAGTACTGATTGTAAATTCCGATGATGCTATTCAGCGCCTTGATTTTGTCATCATCCGGGGATTCGGCCCCATTGCCGTCCAGTTTCGTGATTCCGGAGAGGATGGCGAATTCCGGGTTCTTGAAAAGGCTTCTCGGAACGTAATTGGGGTTGTAGTTCATGAAACAGACCTGGGCGCCTCTGTGCTGTTCCATGAGCTTCAGTTGCTCCAGGGCGAGGAACATCCCCTGCTCGATGCTGGTCTCGTTGTGCTCTATGCGACACGGTCTATGCAATTTCACGTATTCCGATACGATGTCCTCCGTGGAGCCCTCGGAATCGGGGCTGATGCTGTAGTAGCATTCCTTGTACGAGGAATTCCAGAGCTCCGTGATGGCCATCTGGGATTCCGCCTGGAGTTCGGCGCTGGCCGCCTGGAGCTCGTCCTTGAGGGCCTTCGCCTCCTCGGAGGGCTCCGCCTCGTACGCCCTGCAGGCGGCCTTATACTCCGCCTGCTTGGCCTTGAACGGGGCTTCTAAGGCCTCTGCTTTAGCGACGAGGTCGTCAATGAGGCCGGCTCTGGAGCTTATCGACTCGGTGAACTCCTCCTCGCCGCATCCAATGAACGCGGCGGCGAAGGTCCTGTCATCGAATCCGTGGGACTTGAGGAAATCCAGCATGGAGTCCGCTATGGTGCGCTCGCCCTTGGTGATGAGCACCTTCTCGAGGTGCATGGGGGTGCCTGCATACTGGGACACGCCGTCCGAGGAGGCGAAGAGCATGCACGGCTTCGGGATCGTGAACCTGCGGTAGTTCAGATGGAACGGGGATTCGATGCTGACCACGTTCGACATCGGGGCATCCTGGAGGATCGTCGCCTGGTCGTCGGCCTCGCTCTTGGAGTCGTCCTTGGTGAGGGGGTGCAGCCCGCTGTCGGGCAGCACGCAGTACACGCGGGAGTCCCCGGCCCAGATGACGGACACCGACACGGCGTCCCCCTCGTCGAGGTACACGGCTGAGGCGAACGTGGTCGGCAGGAACCTGGCGAGGGTGCCCATGCGTCTGAAGGCCATGCCGTTCTTGTTGGCGCAATCCGTCAGGGAGGACGCCATCAGCTCTCCGAGCTCGCGGCACGCGTCGCCGATCCCGTCGGACATGAAGCGCCCGTGGTTCTCCTTTATGAAGGCATCGGCCGCGGCCATCACGCACCTCGATGCGGCGAAGGCCATTGTGCGTACCTCGCCGTCCAGGAAGACGTGCTGGCCCCCGCCGCCTCCCATCCCGTCGCAGACTATCAGGCGGCCGGCGTTCCCATCGGCGGCCGCGACCGGCGGGGCATCCTCCCCGGCCAGTGGGAGATCGAGCACGATGAAGGGCGGGACCTGCACCCTCTCGACGTATTCAGGTGCGGGGGCGAGCTCCATGGATTCGGGATTCTTTGGAGGGGCGAACTCCATGGATTCGGGATTCTTTGGAGGGGCGAGCTCTATGGTTCCGGGGCTCACTGTTTCATTTCCCAATTTTGCTATTTCGCGTAGCGTGTCATCGAGGACATCATGGCGGAGGGCCTCCCTCATCAGGAGAGCTGTGTCATCGGGCTTGTTGCCGTAGAGCTCCGTCCATGGGGCAAGCTGGCCTCCGGGTGCTTCGATTACATCCTCGATCCTAGAGACGATCTCATCCGCTAGTGCTTCAGTTGTGGGCCTATCCGTCCCTATGATGGCCAGGATTGCTTTGGTGATTTCGAACCAGGGCGGAACCTCTTCTTTCCTCTGATCTTGATCCATCGCCTCAAGCATTTTTTCTTTGCCTTCGATGTATTCGGCTAGGATTTTGTTGACGGCATCCTCTCCGAGCTTGAATTCAGAAATGGCGAATTTAAATGCATTCTCGATTCTTTTGGACCGCATTTCAGTTATGGAAATGTCGTCGGATTTCAGGTCGACAAGCTTTTTCAGGCGGTCATTGCGCGGGTCATCGCCCAGGACCGAATTCCTCAGGATCGACAGGACCATGGGGGTCTGAGCGATTATGCGAATGGCCCTGTCCAATGAGTTGCTGGCGACATCCATGTTTGCCTTGTATTCGGTCGGGAGGCAGCCCATGTTCCTGATCGTCACGAGGGCCTTGATATCCTCGGGGTTTCCGAGGATTTCCCTGATCCGCGCTCTCATGATGTCTTCGGCTATGAACCATTTGATGAGCGCCGTGGTACCATCTTCGGACAGTTGGCTGTTTCTCATCTCGGCGCGGATTATCGCAGCAAGCTCATCATCCCTGGCATCACCGGGAATTGCATTTGCGATGTTTTCGACGTACGTCTTCCTCAGGCCAGACCCGAGCGAGGTCTCCTTCTTGTTACGGCCCATCACGTCCCATAAGCCGTTCTTTTTGATCCAGTCATGGAGGGTGTCCCTGGTGAAATCGGCATACTCGTTCCCCAGCGATACGATGCTCAGTTCGTTTAGGTGGCCCTGGAACTCGGGATCATTCAGCACGGCTTCGGTCATCACCTTGGATAGGGTGTTGTCGTGGGACATCTCATCCAGGATCTCCATGACCAACTCCGTTTCCGAGAAGTTCGTGCTGTCTAGGCCGGATCTTCTTATCATGGCCCTTATTGCGCATTTCCTCATCTCCGGGGTGATCTCTTTCTTCAGCAGTTTTTTGACAGAGGCATCCAGTTTCTTCCTCTCTTGTTTCCTCTTATTCTTCTGATCAGCCCTATACTTCCATATTCTGGCTTTTTCGGGATCATTCGGCCTCCCTTTTTTCTTGACAGCTGCTGACCCTGTATCTTTGGGTTTGAATAGGCGCTCGATCAGCGTGAACAGGATCTCCCCCTTGATGTCGGGATCATCGGCGATTTTGGTCACCGAACCAATGACGGTCGGCATCAGGAGATTGCGGAATCTGACATCGTCCGGAGAGGCTGGTGCTTTCCCGATCGATTCGATGATTTCTCTCCGCACGTTCGCGCAGATGATGAGCTTGTTCCAGGATTCCCTATCCTCTTCCATCAGGCTAGGAATCATCTTGCACAGGTACCCATCGAGATCCGCTCCGACTTTCTTCTCGAATAATTCCCGGTACTCTGAGTTCCCGATATCGCTGATGCGGTCGTAGAGGTCGCGGCCGCTCAAGCGCCCATCTACTCTGGGCTCGGGGCGGATGCAGACGGGCTCCCCATTGCGGTAGAACCTGAGCGGGGAATCGTGGCAGAACGATCTGTTGTATGAGCGTTCGCGCATCCTCTTAACGAGCTGCGAATTGTCGACTTGGGAGTCATTCGTCCCGCGCATCTCCTCCAGGAGTTTCCTGCTGCATTCCTCGCCATCCCCGAACAGGGTGATGGAATAATCGAAGAGGCCCGTGAAGAACTGGTCCGACTGCCTGGGTCCCATCCAGCAGAAGATGATGCCGTCATCTGTGGAGTAGACCGGTCCATCTTCACTGCACCCGTCTTTCGTGGTTTTACGGGATTTGGTGCTCTTTTTTTCCGGGCCTGACATATGACCGCAGTTGGAATCGTTTATTCTTATTTATAGGGGGATGATGGGCGCCCACCTCCCATGGGCTTTCACTTGAATGCTGGATGATGGTATGTGTTCCAATGGGCAGCAATTATGGTCATATGGGACATCACTGAATTTGCAGACGGGGCAGATGCGGTCGTTACGTTTAGGTACGAGTAATGCACTCTGCGAAACGGCTCGCCCGACTCGATCGGGCTGGTATGCGGTGGTATCTTGGTCATCAGGAGCGGGGACGAAAGGGATGGGAACAACGAGACGGCTTTCCAGAGGGCGTACAGGGCGGTCACGGAGAATTGCTCCGATAGGCAAGTAGCAGCCCATTTCATCATGCAGCGCATCCAGGAGTTGCTCTCGGCATCTAATATAGAATGTGAGGTGATTCGCCTCGTGGATGAAGCGGGGACCATAGAGTATTGCAATGTTGAGGATTTCCTCCCTTTTCAGTACATAGATGTCAATTACGATGACGAGCACGGCTTCTCTCTGTTCCTCGAAGGGGAGGCAGTGAACAATTCAGAGGTTCCAGCGCGCTTCTGGTTCACCCACAGCGGATCGGAGTACATGGTTGATGTGGGGATCTTATCTGATAAAGTAACCCTCCATTCGAGGAGATCGCCAGAGGTACTTTCAGATCCGAAAGCCTTCAATGGCTGGATATCAACATTCGGCGAGATGTGCACCGAGGCATCGGACGGCGCATTGTCGAAGATCATCCTATACAATTTCCACGATGTCGTGATCGATTCTGCAAGGCCTCCGCTCTATAGTCCCAATATTAGTCAAGATTAAGAATCATGAGAGTCATAAGATTGCCATGATCTCTGCATCTCAGGAGACGGAATTCGATGTTAATGTAGACATCGTGATGTGCATAGATGCCACCGGCAGCATGACCGGAGCCATCAACATGGTCAAGGACAACGCCTTGAATTTTGACCGTCAGTTGAAAGATGCTCTGAAGGGGAAACACAGGACGATCGACAGTCTACGCATCAAGGTCATAACGTTTGGTGATCTCACTTTCGGCGAGACTCAGAGGGAGTCGCCTTGGTTCGATCTCCCGCAGGATGCGATTGCTTTCAGGGATTTCGTGAGTAAGATCGAAGTCGGCGGAGGAGGTGGAGATGGGACGGAATCGCCGCTGGAAGCCATCGCCACGGCTATGAGGCAGGATTGGGTGAAGGTCGGTTCTAAGAGGCGCCACATCATCCTGCTATGGACGGATGAGGGCGCGAAGATGCCCGGGGTCCAGAAGGTGATGCCTGATGCTCCGCGCAGCCTTGCTGAATTTGCCCAGCAGTGGCAGGATCCGCAGATGGCCCTCATGGATCCAAACGCCAAGAGGATGGTGCTGTTCGTCCCTGATCATCCATCATGGGAATTTGCCGAGGCACTCGATAATGTGGTTCGGGAGACTGTGGACGTCCACGGGGGGCTGAGCGACCTGGATATGGGGCTGATCATGAGGTATCTCGCGGATTCCATCTGATCGGTAGCCGATCGTTACTTCTACGCGCCCCGTTTCGGGGTTGTTCGAGCATGAGTAGCTCCTGACGCGACGGGAGTCTTTCAGGATGGAAGAGACAGTCTCTAGGGTCTTGTCGGCGGGGACGGCTAGATTGCGGAATACAGCTGTTTTGTCCTTCCTCTGCACTGCCTCTCCCAGGATTCTGACCATGTCGCTGAACTCCCTAGCCTCCAACCCGTTCATCCTGTACCAGTTGTATCTGGACCCGGAAGCCGGGGCCCCTTTGAAGACATGGTGGTAGCGGGACATCTCCATGTCGTTCAGGTTGAAGAAGTCGTACACGGTGTGTCCATGGCTGTCGCGCATGTCCCATGTGACATCGAGATGGTAGCATTCCCCGTCCAACCTCACTATGTTCCACATGTGCTTGTCATCATGGTCGCTGTAGGTGCCGCAATCCACACCAAGGCGGTTGAGGATCATGCTGACTGCCTTGGAGATTCCCATGCAGACGGCCTTGTGCTCGACGATGGCGCCGTAGACCCCGTATTCCGACTCTTCTGATGCATAGCCTTCGAACGTGTATTCCACGTTGTCCGCGAACCAGTCATGGACGTACAGCTCCTTCTCGAGGTCGGTGCGGCAGTTGTCCTTGGCGGCCTGTATGATGCGGGACGCGTGGTTGTTCAGTATGGTGTCCATGGTGGCATTCAGTTCGTACTTCGGGCTGAATTTCCACCCGCCCAGGGGCGAGGAGACGCAGCTGAACAGCTGGGTGCGGTCGAGGCGGTATGTTTCCGGGGCATCATCGTAGATGGCCTGGTAGACGCGCCCCAGCACATCCGAATCCACGCGTCCGTGGTAGGTGCATTCGCCCCCTCCGCTCCTGAGGAGCCCGAGGAGGAGGTCATACAGTCCTCTCTCCTCGGGTGGGAGCATGAAGCGGTGGAACTCTTTCAGCGGGAAAGAGCAGACGTCCTTCATGCGAATTCTCTTCTGATGGCATTGAGCCTGTCCAGGGCCTCCTGGGCGGTCGGCCTGGCCTCCGGATCTTCGGAGGACATCTCCTGCGCCAGCGACTTCAGCTCTTCGAAGGCTTCGCCTTCTTTACCCTCGATCGCCGAGGCGATGTATGCGCCTATGCATGCGATATCGTACGCAGTCCCCTGTGTCAGGGCCTCTGCGGGCACATCGTCCGGCGAGTCCCCGATCTTGAACAGGAGGGTGTGGTTCTGGATCTTGGCTTCTGGATTCCCGTTCTTTCTTCTACTGATCCTGATGCTGTTCTCGTCCAGACATGCGTGCACGATCTTGTTGGAATGCATTTTGGATACAGTTTCCATCAGATCGATCAGGTGCTTCAGGATGTTGCGGAGGACGGTGAGCTTCGGCACGCGATACTCTTTGTAGACAACGGCGAAGATGTCATCCCTGGCGAAGGAGTCTTCCGTGATACATTTTTTCAGCAGGTCCTTCCTGACCTTGTCATACGGATTGGCCTTCTTGCAGTAGCAGACGTAATCCTTGTTGTTGGCTGACAAGCGGATGACTGAATCGTTGTTCTCATCCTTCCCGGTCACTGTGTATCTGCCGATTTTGCCAGCTGAGATTATGATGTCGGCTGGAGAAGAATCGTCATCCGTTGGGATGATGGGTGGGGCGACCTTGTCTTCTTCTTTGGGAGTTTTGGGTTTCTCCGGCTTCCTCCCTCTTTCCATATCTGCGATTATCTCCTCCAGAGACCTCTTGCGATGGGTCCTCGCGTATTCAGATACTATGTCCTCCGTGGAGCCTTCGGAATCGGGACGGATACTGTAGTAGCATTCCTTGTATGAGGAATTCCAGAGCTCTGTGAGGGCTTTCTGCTATTCGGTCTGCTTTTCTTCACAGTTCCCCTTAAGGGTGATTTTGAGGGCCTTTGCCTCATCGAAAGATTCCGCTGCATATGCCCTGCAGGCGGCCTTGTATTCTGCCTATATGCTATCGAACGGAGCACTTATGGCATCTGCTTTAGCGACGAGGTCATCAATGAGGCTGGCTCTGGAGTTTATGGACTCTATGAACTCTTTCTCGCTGCATCCGACTAATGCGGCGGCGAAGGTCCTATCATCTTGACTGTGGCACTTGAGGAAATCCAGCATGGAGTCAGCTATGGAGCGCTCGCCCTTGGTGATGAATACCTGCTCGAGGTGCATGGGGGTGCCGGCATACTGGCATACCCCGTCCGAGGAGGCGAAGAGCATGCACGGCTTCGGGATCGTGAACCTGCGGTAGTTCAGGTGGAACGGGGAATCGATGCTGACTGTGTTCAACATTCCTGCATCCTGGAAGATCGTCGCCTGGTCATCGGCCTCGCCCTTGGAGTCGTCCTTGCTCAGGGGATGCAGTCCGCTGTCGGGCAGTACGCAGTACACGCGGGAGTCCCCGGCCCAGATGACTGATACGGATACGGATTCGGCATCGTCTTCATCGAGGTAGACGGCGGAGGCAAACGTGGTCGGTAGGAACCTTGGGAGGGTGCCTCTGGCTGTGTATACCATGCCGTTCTCATTCGCGCAATCCGTCAGGGAGGATGCCATCAGTTCTCCGAGCTCGCGGCATGCCTCTCCGATTTCGTCGGACATGAAGCGCCCATGGTTGTCATGTATGAAGGAATCAGCTACAGCCATCACGCACCTCGATGCGGCGAAAGCCATTGTACGGACCTCGCCGTTCAGATAGATGGGTTGATTTCCAGAACCTCCCATCCCATCGCAGACTATCAGGCGTCCGGCGTTCCCGTCGGCGGCTGCGACTGGCGGGGCATCTTCCCCCGCCAGCGGGAGATCGAGCACGATGAAGGGCGGGACCTGTTCTCTCTCGATATATACTGGTGGGGGAGCGAGTTCTGTGGATCTAGGGGTACCGCGGGGGGCTGGTTTTGGTCTCTCCGGAACGGGCTCCGGATCCTTCTCGGATGCGGCAGGGATGTCGGAGGGGCCCTCATCGATGGGTTTCCCATCAGCGGGGGGTGAAACACTGCCCGGTTCTCCGGGAGAGGTCTCTGGAACGGATTCTGGTTCCGCGACTTCTGCTTTCGTTTCTCCGATGCATTCTCCAGTCTCATCGAGGACTTTCAATCCGTACTTCTCGGCGTATTCGAGGGCGTAGCTCTTAGGGGCGGATTTGCGCTTCCCGTCCTTTATTATGTAGCATTTCCCACTTACACGTTCGACGAGCACATAATCTTCCGTCTTGGGTTTCGCGGATTTCGGCTCCTCTGGAACCTCGGGTTTCTTGAATTTCGGTTCCTCTTTAGATCCGATGTTGATGTGGATTTGGAATTTACCTTCGCGGCGTTCCGACTTGGTGGTGATGGCGAAGAAAGGGTAACCACGTTCTTCGGCTATCCGCCTGCCTGTGTCGAGGTCGACCTCCAATTCCCTGTCGCCATCCCTGATCACGCATCTGTCTGCACCCATTTGTTCCACGTAGGCGCCGCCATAATCCTTGATGATGAACGACACAGAAAATCTATTGGAGACGGACCTTCCATGCGCTATACCGCACTCCACTTCCCCGTCTTCGTAGACGACGATGCACTTTTCAGAGTTTATCTGGTCTACGCGTATTACCTTTCTCACCATATGTTTCACCTCAGTCCATGGTTATCTTGTTGCCGGCTTCGTCGCGGAACTCTAGTCCCTTGTCCTTGGCGTATTCGATGGCGTAGCTCTTGGGGGCGGATTTTCTCTTGCCGCCTATGACCAGGAAGTACTTGCCGTCCTTGACCAGCACGTAATCTCCACAAGTGGGAGGGGCGGGGGGAGCGTCGGGACTGGGAGGGGCGGGCATACCGAGAGGATGACGGTCTGGAGGAGCGGGCTTGCTGGGAGTATCGCCATCATCGTCTCTGATCTCAAGCCCGTGCTCCTTGGCGTATTCGAGGGCGTAGCTCTTGGGGGCGGATTTTCTCTTGCCGCCTATGACCAGGAAGTACTTGTCGTCCTTGACCAGCACGTAATCCTCACCAGCGGGAGGGGCGGGGGGTTTATCGGGACCAGTAGGGCCAGTTGGAGGCTTGGGGTAGTCCGTACATCCAGTAACTTTGTCCTTTCCAAATATGGCATTGAGCTCTTCTTCGGTGACCTTCTCTCCGCCCTCATCCACGATATCGAGGCCGTATTTGGCGGAGTATTCGATGGCTGAGCTCTTGGTGGCGGACATCCTCCTCCCGCCCTTGATGATGTACAGCTTGCGGTCCTCCCTTCTGAGCAATATCATATCGGACGTCTTTGACGTAACCCTGCCGCCCTTCTCCACGGTGGATATGAGCCCGGGGACGTCTTTGGCCTTGGGGCGGTCCTCCGCCTTGACCTCCAGCATGGCTTTCATCAGCGATACGAATCCCTCGTCCGCGCCGCAGTACTCCATATCATCGGGGAACACCTGGAACGGGTAGACGTGCCCGTCGGTCTTCTTGGGGCGGAGGGCTTCTCCTGTCTGGTATTGGAAGAATAGGATGGCAGCGGCGAACACGTCGGATGCGCATGTGACCATTCCCCCGCGGGACGGGTCCTTCTTCGAGATGTAGGAGCCCAATTCAGGGGAGTAGAATTCCGGCGATCCGACAGTGGCTTCGGTATTCTCAGGCGGCCGACCGGAGAAATAGCAGTCGTCGAAGTCGATAAGCAATGGCCTGTACCTCCCATCCCTCTTGACGATGAGGACGTTGGAGGGTTTGATGTCGCCGTGTATGATATTCACGGACTCAAGAGCCGCCAAAGACTCGGCAAAATCCTTCATGATGCTATAGCGGTCCGATTGGGGGAGCTTGCATATCTCATCGGGATCGAGGCAGCTTCCCTCGACGGCATCCGATACGATGTAGTATTTTGATTTCACATGGAAGAAGTCCTCAGGCTGCACCAGGAGGTCGCATTTCGCGCGAGCCGTTTTCAGGGCCTTCATCTTCTCGTTGAATTCCTTCTCGAACTTGGCGCATTGAGCCTGGCACCTGCGGGTGGTCTCCGTTCCCGGAGGGAATAGGGCCGGATTATCAGGATACGTCGGGGATGGAAGCCTCTTCATGAAGTATCTCTTGCCGCCCTTCTTCCCGTAGGCGAAGGCCCCGCGGGCTACGTTCGTCCAGTCGCTCTCGAGCTCATAACCGTTGATTGATGCCATTGGAATGCACCTGCTTTGATAAATGGATTAAAGGAGGGGCGGGCTAGTCCCGCCCCGGTTTCAAACGGATTCCGCGATGAATTTGATGACCAGGTCCATGCTGAGCTCGTCGAGCTCCTTGTCGGGGCTGACTTCCTGGTAGCTTGTGTTTTCCATAGCCTCTACGAAAGTCCAGGAATCGTCGTTGGGGGCCCATACCGCCAGGCGCTTGGCGTTGGGGTCCATCTTAGCCTCCTGGGGATCCTGCCACATCTTGACGAATTCCGGCATGGTCTTGGGCAGCTGGTCGTCCATCTTCTGCTCTCCGGGGAGCTTCGTGGGAGCATCGGTCCAGAGGACGATGACGTGACGCCTCTTGGAGCCGGTCTTGACCCAGTCCTGCGCCATAGCGAGCGAGAGGGCGTCGATGGCTGTCTCGGGGCCATCACCGCCGCCTCTGGCGACAAGCCTGTCCACGAACGCCTTGTAGTCGGCGCTCTGGGCGGGCAGGTTGAACCATCCGGACACCTCGTTGGGCTCGCCGATCGTCATATCGCGGAAAGCGATGACCTTGATGCGGGTTTCCTCAACGTGCCTGTGCTTGGCATCGAGTTCGACCTTGAGGTTGTCGAAGAAGCTCAGAGCGGATGCTTTCACTTTGTCGAGCATATAGTGCATGCTGCCGGTGGCGTCCATGCACAGGACTATGTCCAGATTTATATCGAATTCCTGATCGTCAGCCATATAAAGACCTTCGAACAGGTATGTGCTGTTGTGCTTATCAACTTATCTAATGGTAGGCATGGTTTTCCAATGGTCAAATATCGATATCGTATTCTCGGCCATTGCGGGATGGGCGCTATAGATTTCTTGGACGGAAACGAGATCGGGACGTAATATGCCGTGGGCTACATTCTCCCAGCCGTTTCAGAGGACATCATCAGTGATGCTAAGGGCTTTGCTGTGATGAATGGGATCAGAGGGGAAGGGGGCGGGGTTCGTCCCGCCCCGGTTTCAAATGGCTCCCGCCATGAACTCGATGACGAGTTCCATGCTGAGCTCGTCGATCTCCTTGGTCGGGTAGACTTCCTGATAGCTTGAGCTATCCAGAGATTCTACGAATGCCCAGGAATCGTCGTTGGGGGCCCAAATCGCCAGACGCTTGGCGAGGTAGTCCATGGTGCTCTCCCGAGGATCCTGCCACATCCTAATAAATTCAGGCATGCTCTGGGGCAGCCGGGGATCCATCTTCTGCTCTCCCGGGGGCTTGGTGGATGCGTCGGTCCAGAGGACGATGAGATGGCGTCTCCTATCGTCGTTCTTGACCCAGTCCTGCATCATGGCGAGCGAGAGGGCGTCGATGGCCGTTTCAGACCCATCCCCGCCGCCGCGGGCTTCTAGCTTGTCCAGGAACGCCTTGAAGTCGGCGCTCTGGGAGGGCAGGCTGAACCATTCGGACACTTCGTTGGGCTCGCCGATCGTCATATCGCGGAATGCGATGACCTTGACGCGTACGTTCCTGATGCGCCTGCGTATCTTATCGTACTCAGCCTTGAGCTCGTCGTAGAATCTCATGGCGCATTCTTTCACCTTGTCGAGCATATCGTGCATGCTTTCACTGGCGTCTATGCATAGCACTAAGTCGATGCTATAGTAGATTAACTGATCGTCTTCCATGGTAGAATCCCGTATGGAAATGTACTGCCGCGGTTATCAATCTATCCAGGAATCGGCGCAATATCCGATTATAAAATATCGATTCCGCATGCTAGGTAGTGGCGAGGATGGGCCACACGGCCTCCTCGAACGGATGCAAGATAGATGCGGAATGCATCATGAGCACCGTTCGTCCAGCTTCCCCCGCCCGTTTCAACGAGCGATGCCAAAGATGCATCTGCAGTGATTAGTCGGATAAGGGGGGGGGGGCGAGTTGTCCCGCCCCCGTTTCAAACGGATTCCGCGATGAATTTGATGACCAGGTCCATGCTGAGCTCGTCAAGTTCACAATAGCGACTGATCTCCTGGTAGCATGCGTTATCCAGAGATTCTACGAAAGCCCAGGAATCGTCATCGGGGGCCCATACCGCCAGACGCTTGGCTCTGGAGTCCATGATCTGCCACATCTTGAAGAATTCTGACATGCTCCGGGGCAGCCGGGGGTCCATCTTCTGGATACCGGGGAGCTTGGTGGGGGCATCGGTCCAGAGGGCGATGACATGGCGCCTCTTGTCCCCGGTCTTGACCCAGTCCTGCATCATCGCAAGGGAGAGGGCGTCGATGCCGGTCTCGGCCTCGTCCCCTCCGCCCGTGGAGACCAGCTTGTCGACGAAACTCTTGAATTCGGCGTTCTGGGCCGGGAGGCTGAACCATCCGGATATCTGAGGGGCTTCGCCGATTGCCATATCGCCGAATGCGATGACCTTGACGCGGGTCCCATCAACACGCCTGTGTCTCTTGTCGAGCTCAACCTTGAGTTCGTCGTAGAAGCCCAGGGCGGATTCCTTCACCTTGTAGAGCATGTCACTCAAGCCGCCGGTGACGTCCATGCACAGGACGATGTCCAAATTGAGAATGAATTCCTGATGGTCAGTCATACGCAAATCCAGAAGTTTCATGCGTTGTTGCGGTTATCAACTTATCCATGTCTGGTCGCAATATTTGATGGTCTAATGTAGGATGCGTATTCTTGGTCATCGCGGGGATGGGTCCGCCCGGTATCAAATAGCTCCTGCTATGAAACCGATGGCGAGATCCATGCTGAGCTCGTCGCGATCCTCCGCGGAGCCGAACTCATCATCTAACCAGGCATTATCGAGCCGATAGACGAATGCCCAGGAATCGTTGTCGGGGGCAAACACTAACAGGCGCTTGGCGCTGTGGTGCATGATGGCCTCTTGGGGGTCCTGCCACATCTTGATGAATTCCTCCATGCTCCGGGGCAGCCGGGGATCGATCTCTTGCTCTCCGGGGGGTTTGGTGGATGCGTCGGTCCAGAGGACGATGGCATGGCGTCTCCTGTCTCCTGCCTTGTCCCAGTCCTACATCATGGCGAGCGAGATGGCGTCGATGGCCGTTTCAGACCCATCCCCGCCGCCGCGGGCTTCTAGCCTGTCCAGGAAAGCCTTGAATTCAGCGTTCTGGGTCGGGAGGCTGAACCATTCCGACACTTCGTTTTCCTCTCCGATCGTCATGTCGCGGAATGCGATGACCTTGACGCGGGTATCTTTTAGATAGTGCGTGAATTCGTGCTTAGGGAACGTGCGATCGAATCCAGTCTCGAGTTTGTCGTATAAGCCCATGGCGGACTTCTTTACTTTGTCGAGCATATCGTGCATGCTCTCACTGGCATCGATGCACAGTACGAAGTCGATTTTAACATTCATTACCTGGTTGTCTGCCATAGAAGGGCCTCAAGAAGACATGCGTTGTTGACATTATAAGTTTAAGTAATGAAAGTCGCGATTCTTACTATTACATTATCAACCATTATGGGGATGGGTCCTCTAAGAATTGTTTCAACGACTGCGAAACGGGCGGGATGCTTTACGGGCTATGTTCGTCCAGCCTTTCTCGAGCTCGCTTCGCTAAGATGACATGAAACATCTGCTGTGGCAAACATGGTCAAAGAAGGAGAGGACGGGCAGTCCTGTCCAGTTCTTAAACGGCGCTTATCATGAGACTGATGATGAGGTTGACCATATCGAGCTCGTCGAGCTCATTGTCGGGGCTGACCTCCTGGAAGCTGGCATCGTCGAGGCATCCGACGAATTCCCAGGAGTCATCGTCGGGGGCAAACACGAACAGGCGCTTGGCCTTGTAGTCCATGATGCTCTCCATGGGGTCCTGCCACATCCTGACGAACTCCGGCATGCTCTGGGGCAGCCGGGGATCCATCTTCTGCTCACCGGGCCACTTGGTTGGGGCATCGGTCCAGAGGACGATGGCATGGCGCCTCTTGGAACCGGTCTTGACCCAGTCCTGCATCATGGCGAGCGAGATGGCGTCGATGGCCGTTTCAGGGCCATCCCCGCCCCCGCGGGCTTCTAGCTTGTCCAGGAACGCCTTGAAGTCGGCGTTCTGGTCCGGGAGCCTGAACCACTCCGACACTTCGTTATCCTCCCCGATCGTCATGTCGCGGAAGGATGACCTTGACGCGGGTTTCCGCGGGGCACCAGTGCTTGGGATTCATCACGGCCTTGAGTTCATCGTATAATCCCAAGGCCGATTCCTTCACCTTGTCCAGCATATCGCGCATGCTCTCGCTGACATCTATGCACAGCACGAAGTCGAATTTAGCAGCGAACTCCTGATCGTCAACCATGGGAGGACCTCATGGAGACATGCGCTAATGCCGTTATAAACTTGCACAGTGAAGGTTGAAGTCTCCTATGATTGACATCTGTCGCACCCTCTGTCATCGCGTTGATGGGCCCTTAAAGGGTCCTTTCAATGACTGAAAGCGGGGTGGAATGCTCCGCAGGGTACGTTCTTCAGATGTTTCCGAGCCAATTCCGTTGATCGATGCCAAGGATGCGCTGTCCTTGCGAACATGGTTAGAGAAAGAGGGGACGGGCGCGTCCCGCCCCGGTTTCGAACTGATTCCGCTATGATTCTGATGATGTCGTTCATTTCGAGCTCGTCGAGTGCCTTAACGGGGCTGACCTCCTCGAAACAGGCGTTGTCGAGGTTATTGACGAATGCCCAGGAGTCATAGGTGGGGGCAAACACGAACAGGCGCTTGGCATGGGAG
>Ga0265298_10003719_pt1 | contig 19958 bp, 19 predicted proteins | sample AusTroGonzalo_MG_3_FD_193486 | JGI IMG/M metagenome (GOLD analysis project Ga0265298, IMG submission 193486) | Bovine rumen microbial communities from tropical cattle in Woodstock, Queensland, Australia - Gonzalo_01 | ecosystem: Host-associated > Mammals > Digestive system > Stomach > Rumen ... | reverse complement strand
AGGAAGTTGACCCGTTTCCGCCGTTTCCGGCCTTTACGGTTATGATTACGCGATCCACATAATTACCCATGGTATTACTCCCGATCAGTTTCTCATGGAATGAAGAGGTGCCGGAATTCGTCCTCCACGTGCAATGAAGTCTTCATTTCTGAAGGAATTAACCGGCATCACCGGTGCAAATCCGAGCAAACCGCCGAATTCAACCCGGTCTCCCGCTTTCTTGCCAACTGCCGGAATCACTCGTACGGCAGTCGTCTTGTTGTTAATCATACCGATAGCTGCCTCGTCTGCGATGATCCCGCTGATGGCCGCTGCGGACGTATCTCCTGGAATTGCGATCATATCGAGCCCCACTGAGCAGACGCAGGTCATCGCTTCAAGTTTTTCAATTGTAAGCGCTCCGGCAGATGCCGCTTCAATCATTCCGATATCCTCACTGACCGGGATAAAGGCGCCGCTGAGTCCGCCTACATGGTTGCTGGCCATGACGCCGCCCTTTTTGATCGCGTCATTGAGCAGGGCCAGCGCAGCCGTTGTTCCGGGTGCTCCGGCCATCTCCAAGCCCATTTCAGTCAGGATGTGGGCTACGGAATCTCCCCGTGCCGGGGTCGGAGCCAGGCTCAGGTCTACGATACCGAAAGGAATATTCAGACGCTGGCTGGCTTCCCGGGCCACCAGTTGGCCGACGCGTGTGATTTTGAACGCCGTGCGTTTGATTGTTTCCGCTACGATATCAAAAGGCTGCCCCCTGACCTGCTCAAGAGCCACCTTGACAACGCCGGGGCCTGAAACGCCGACGTTGATCGCGCATTCAGGCTCTCCGGTTCCGCAGAAAGCGCCTGCCATAAAGGGATTGTCCTCTACAGCGTTGGCGAAAACAACCAGCTTAGCACATCCGAGCCCGTCCGTAGCAGAAGTCAGCTCTGCGGTTTTCTTGATGATAATCCCCATTTCCTTCACAGCATCCATATTGATGCCGGAACGGGTGGAGGCTACGTTTACGCTGGAGCAGAGCAGTTTTGTTTCAGCGAGTACCTCTGGGATGGAAGACAGAAGCCGTTCATCTGCCATAGTAGCGCCTTTGTGCATCAGTGCGGAATAGCCGCCGAGGAAATCAACTCCCATCGCTTGGGCTGCCCTGTCCAGCGCCCGGGCGATCGGCCGCGGATCCGACTGGCAGATCAGGCTGACAGGAGTCACACTGATCCGTTTGTTAACGATCGGAATTCCGAATTCCCTTTCAATATGTTCCCCTGTCGGAACCAGGTTTTCTGCAATCCGGCAGATTTTCTCATATACACGTCCTGCGCAGATCGCTGCGTCCCGGTCCGAACAGTCCAGCAGGTTAATTCCAAGTGTGATTGTTCTGATATCAAAGTTTTCTTTTTGAATCATCCGCAGGGTCTGAAGGATTTCACCGGTTTCAATCATGCCTGTTCCCTCCGTCAGATCCTGTGCATCGCGTCAAAAATATCCATTCGCTGCATATGGATCGCCATTTTCAGTTCTTCACGGACCGGCTGCAGTTCGTTGTCGATGGCTTCAAAACTCATATTGGCTCCATCCAGGTCCACCACCATCATCATTGTAAAATAACCGCCGAGAATGGTCTGAGTAATATCCAGGATATTGATGTTCAGTTCACTTAGCTTGGTTGCCACACGGGCGATGATGCCGGTGGCATCGATACCGGATACAGAAATCAGTGCTTTCGTCACATTCCGTCTCCTCCTGAAGCATATTCATAATATTATACTGACGGACCTTTTCATTTGTCAATTATTTCATTATATATAAATGAAGGCACTTTCCCTTTTTTGGAATTTATGGTATATTAATTTGGTTTATTATGATCAGGAAGGAGCCGGAACGTGGAGAAACTGATCCTAGCTTCCGCTTCGCCGAGGCGGAGCGAACTGTTGACCCGGGCGGGTATTCCCTTTGAAGTTTTTGTCTCCGAGGTGGATGAGCACTGTTCTCTTCCAGCAGCGGAGGCAGTTCTTGAGTTGTCCAGCCGGAAAGCACTGGCTGTCCATGCAGGCCATCCTTCTCATTTTATACTGGCTGCTGATACGCTGGTCGCGTATCAGCAGCGGATTCTCGGAAAGCCGAAAAACGAAGAGGATGCCGTCCGGATGCTCCGCATCCTTTCCGGGCAGACTCATTCGGTGTTTACCGGCATTACGGTTCTTTCTCCCAAAGGGGAAGTTTTTACCGGCCTGGATCATTCTCTGGTGACGTTTTGTGATATTCCCGAGGCGGAAATAATCCGGTACGTTCAGTCCGGGGAGCCGATGGACAAGGCTGGCGCCTATGCTATTCAGGGCCGTGCCGGCCTCTGGGTCACGCATCTGGACGGGTGTGACTCTTCTGTAATCGGCCTTCCCTTATATCTGGTCCGGAAACTGCTTCTGGAAGCCGGATACCCGATTTGATTCCTTCTGCGGGCCTGAGCCCGCATTCCCATGAAAAGGAGATTGATTTATGCCGTTTCTGGCTCCGGATATCGGAATTGACCTCGGGACTGACAACACGTCTGTGTATGTACGGGGAAGAGGAATTGTTATTTCTGAACCAACCCTGGTTGTACTTGATCGTGAAAACAAGAGGACTGTACGTGCTGTCGGAGATGAAGCCCGTTTTCTTTACGGTCGATCCCCGGACCATCTGCTGACGGTTTCACCGATCAGGAACGGTCAGGTGGCTGATTTTGATATGACCGAGCTGATGCTCCGGTATTTTATCCGGAAAGCCGTCGGTGTTTCTTATCTTGGGAAGCCAAGAATTGTTGTTTCCGTTCCCTGCAACCTGGATGATGTCAATCGGAAAGCGCTGACGGAAGCAGTACGCTATGCCGGCGGCAAACATGTTTTCCTGATTGAAAAGCCCTTTGCTTCTGCCATTGGCACCGGGCTTCCCGTATATGATCCGATCGGCAACCTTGTCGTGGATATCGGGGCAGGAACCACGGACGTAGCCGTTATTTCTCTCGGGGGTATTGTTGTATCTCAGAGCATACAGGTGGGCGGCAACAAATTTGATGAAGCGATTACCGATTATCTGCGTCGTGAATGCAGCATCCTGGTGGGAAAACAGACGGCCGAAAGCATCAAGAAGGATCTGGCTGCAGCTCTTCCGTTGGAGGAATCCCGCTCAATCCTGGTCCGGGGAATCAACCAGCTGAATACCTCTGCCAGTACTGTACAGTTTTCATCTGCCCAGGCCTATCAGGCGGTTAAAAATCCCTGCAGCGCCATCATTAAAGCAATCCGTTGGGTTCTGGAAAGGACCCCGCCCGAACTGGCTGCCGATATCATGCGGGGCGGAATCCATCTGACAGGCGACGGGGCACGGCTCTTTGCTCTGGATCGTTTTATTTCTGAAAGCCTTGGCATCCCGGTACTGCTTGCCCGGGATCCCGGAGACTGCTGTATCCTTGGAATCGGTTACCTGACAGAGAATATGCAGCTTGTTTCTACGCAGGATAAACCCGCATCCGGTAAGCAAAAATAGCCGGAAATGTGATTTATTCTTCAGAAAGGAGGTGAAAGCACCGTGGCAAGACTGAGAATTACCAAACGCAGGCAGGATGAGCAGCGTCCTGATGTTTCGGATGATTTTATTTATGATGAGCCGGATCAGCCTGTTTCAGGGCATCCGGGCTCGGATACACCGGAAGAAGCCATACGGAAACTGCGCAGCACAAATATGGAAACGGATAATTCCGGTTATCAGGAAGATAAGAACACGGAGCCTTCCCCTTCTTTGTCCTCCGGCTCAAAAGTATATTCTTCCGGTATTATGCTTGATGATAATCTGCAGCCTGTTCAGCCGGAAGGAACCGGAAAACGGCGGATCCGGCACGGAAAACCGTACAGGTTTATCCGTGGTTTCATGATCGCGGCTGTTTCTCTGATACTTCTTGTCTCAGTCGGTGCCTATGTCTTCCACCGCATTCTTCCTGATACACCGGGCCTCGATGCACCGGAAAACGCCATCAGTGCCATTGTTACTCCGGTACAGTCTTTCTTCTCCGGGATTACCGAAAGTGTTTTCGGTTATTTCAGGACCCTGAAACTCCGGGCCAACATTGAGGCGGAATACAACGCGCTCCGGGCTGAAAATGAGCAGCTGGTCTATAAGGCCATGTTGGCTGATGAACTCCAGCAGACCCTGTCCCAGTATGAGGATCTGTCCGATGAAATTGCTGCTAACGCGAATATGAAACCGATCGTTTGCACTGTTATCGGAAAATCTGACTCTAACTATTATGCCACGCTGACGATCAACAAGGGGCTTGATGACGGTGTGGAAGAATACATGGCAGTCACGATTTCGGGTGCGCTGGTAGGGTATACGGAAAACGTACAGGCTCACAAAGCAACGGTCCGGACCATCATTGATACCGATGCTTCCATTGCTGCGCTGATCCAGTCCTCCAGAGACCAGGGAACCGTTCGCGGAACCCTCGGGATCGACGGTACGCCGCTGTGCCGGATGTATTATCTTCCGGATGATAACCTGCCCCGTCCAGGTGACCTGGTAGTTACCTCCGGCGTGGGTATGTCCTTCCCAAAGGGGATTCCGATCGGTGTTGTCCGGGAAAGTACCCGCGGCATGGATTCCAATAAACAGTATATTGTTCTCGAACCTCAGGTAGACTTCCAGCATCTTGAATATGTGATTGTTCTCCGGTATAAGCCTGAACCCATTGCGGTGGAAGGGCGTGAAAACGGCCGGACCAGCATTGAACTGGTTCCCCTTGAGAGCGCAAGGCCGTCTCCCGTAATTCCTGAAATTGCCGCCAACCTGATGGAATCCGGGACAACTGAAAATCCTGAGGATTTACCAGGTGAAACGGCTTCTCCGACACCGGAACCCACTGAAACACCCACACCGGAACCATCTCCCACGCCTTCCCCCGAACCTACGCCCTATGTTACTCCGCTGGAATACCAGGTCGTTACCTTACACGGCGATCCCACGCCTACCCCCACGCCCACTGCTGAACCGACATCTACGCCCTACCTGACACCGGATCCCGATGCGATGACGTTTGAGGAGGATGAGCAATGACACAATCATCCTTTATTTACCAGGTCAGTCCGTATCGGAAATACGTGGTATACATCCTGATTGCTGTATTCGGCTATATTGGACAGGTTTGTATCCTCCCGTATATCCCGGTTTTTGGCGTAATTCCGAATCTGCTCTTTGTCATGGTCGGCATCGTAACTGTCGCGTACGGGAAACTCAGGACTTTCTGGCTTGGAACCTTTTACGGCCTTCTGATGGAAATCATGTGCCCTTCCGTTCCGATTCTGAATCTGGCGACCTATACCTTGTCCTCTCTGTTCTGTTCTTTCGCATTTTCGGATAAGCCTCTGAAAACCCTTGAATATGAACGGGCTACCCGGAATGAACGGAAAGAACTGCCGCCCTGGCTGAGGACACTCCTGTGCACATTGCTGAACACACTGGTATATGAAGTTATCCATGTCACATACATATACCTGGACGGCTTCCCCATTAGTATGGGGCATATTACCCGGGCGCTGACGAATCTGATCCTGACCGGCATGCTTTCACTGGTTCTCATGTTCCCGATCCGTCGGGCCATCTTCGGTCCGAAATCCCGGACTCAGAAGCTGCAGAGCAGGCCGGTAATCTTCTTCAAAAGCTGAAAGATTCCCTTGATTTTTGACGAAAGGAGGATAAATCAATGGAACAAAGGGAAAAGAAGAAAAAAAATCCTGAATTCTGGCGTTATTTTGCCTTTGTGATCGTTCTCTTCGGTATTTTTGTCTGGCTTACCTCCGGCCTGGTTAATCTGCAGCTGAATCAGTCTGAAGAACTGAGTGAGAAAGCAGAAAGTACACGGACAAAATCAATCGCCCTGCGCGGAAAGCGCGGTAATATAACTACGGCAGACTCCGTTGTCATGGCTGAAGACGAACTGATTTACAACGTCACGTTTCAGAAAGATGCTTCCGCCAACTCAAAGGCGTTGTATCGGGCTTATACGGCATCTATTATCGAAGCCATAGGAATCATTGAAAAAAACGGCGGAACCATGGCGCTTTCCTTTGTAATTGAGCGGGATCCGGAGACACATGAATGGGTTTTCAATTTTGGTTCAGGCGTTTCGGACAGCGTCCTGGAAACCCGTGAACGGCAATGGAGATCAAATAACTATCTGACCAATATAACCCGGTACGGTACTGCTCAGCAGTGTATTGACCGCCTGAAGGACCGGTATCAGATCACAGAAGAGATTTCAGAAGAACTCATGCTGAAAATCATGGCGATTTATTCGGAAATGCAGATGAACATCTTCAATTCCCAGCCGATTGTGATTGCAAAGGATGTTCGATATGAAACAGTGATCGAAATCGAAACCCGTTCCATGATGCTTCCCGGGATGAGCATTGAAATCGGCACCAAACGTGTATATCCCCGTTCCACGCTGGCTTCCCAGATCATCGGCTATACGGGAGCCATTCCCTCCCGGGCTATGTGGCTGACCCTGGAGGCCAAAGGCTATTCCTACAATGATACGATCGGACGGGACGGTATTGAGTCCTCCATGGAGGATTGGCTGACCCAGAATTCCTCCCTGCGCAAGGGTGAACGGGTGGTGGAACGTGATCAGATGTCCCGGGTTGTCAGGGAACTGAGTTATACCGAGCCGCAGGACGGCAATAATGTAAAATTGACGCTGAATGCATCCTACCAGCAGGTGGCGGAGAGATGCATTGCCGCCAACGTGGCCTCTACCCGGGAACTGCAGGAAAAGAACCTGGCCTCCGCCTCATGGGCAGAAGCCAACAAGAGTGATATTCATAACCGGGACTGGGTTAAATATCCGCTGGCGCTTGCGGAACACGGTGTGCTGATTGTTCTGGACATGCAGTGCCGCGTGCTGGCCATGGCCAATTATCCTACTTATGATCTGAACGCTCTGGTAGCCGGCGGCAAGGAAGCCATGGCGATCCTGGGCGATGAGCGGAACCTGCTGCTGAATTACGGGATTCACGCCCGCGGAACCCCTGGCTCCATATTCAAAATGGTTACGGGTATGGGTGCGCTCTCCAGCGGTGTGCTGTCCCCAACTGAGCGTATTTCTGACCAGGGGTATTTTACAAAGTACAATTCGGATATTACCACGGCTCCCAAGTGCTGGATTAACAAGAATTACATATATGAGCATGCAAATCAGACGATTGTTGATGGACTCACCCATTCCTGCAACTACTTCTTTTATGAACTCTCAGACCGACTCGGAGAAGAGCGGCTGTACCGCTATTCTTCCCTGTTCGGCCTGACCTCCAAAACCGGAATTGACCTTCCCGGTGAAGTACGTTCCGTGGTTGGGTCCCAGAATACGCTCTATGATCCTTCAAAGCCGATGAATGAAGCTAACCAGGATACTTCCCTGCCGATCATTGTTTTCAACCAGATTAAAAAACATCTGAAAAACTGTGGTTCCTCCAGGAATATTAATTATGACGATGAACGCCTTTCCGTCTGTGCCAAACGCCTGATGGATATGGCGGTAAACTACAATGAATCCGACTGGCTCGAAAATATGCGCACCATCCTGATGGAAGAACTGAACATGACCAAGGAAATGGTGTATCTGCAGTCGGTCATTGGTGATACCTACAATTACATGAACGATATCAAATGGGGCGGCGGCCAGACGATCCTGACCGGAATCGGCCAGTCGGTTACGGTGCTGACGCCGATAGCTGTTGCCCGGTATGTTTGCACTGTTGCTAACGGCGGCTATTTATATAATGTTTCCCTTATTGATTCGATTACATCCCCTGACGGTGAAATCCTCTCCCAGCGCGAGCCGACCTTGATCCATCGGCTGGAAAAAGCTGATGAATACCTCCCACTGATCCAGGAAGGGATGAAAGGCGTGGTTGATGAATCGGGTACCGCGAAAAAGTATTTCCGCTCCTTTGCCTACCGTGAACAGATCGCTGCAAAAACCGGAACTGCGCAGGTTACATCAATTGACCTGGAAAATAATTCCTGGTTTGTCTGCTTCGCTCCCTATGAGAATCCTGAAATTGCCGTGGTCTGTTTCATTCCGAACGGGTATTCCGGATCAGAAGCCTCAAAGGCGCCCCGGGACTTTATCCAGTGGTATATGGAACAGAAGGAACTGCGCAACGTCGATGTTATTCTGCCTTCAGGCAACAGTCTGGCACCATAATAATGGAAGGAGAAAACGGTTATGTCACAGACGATTTCAGTCGTATCCGGAAAAGGCGGCGTGGGGAAATCCACATTGACGGCCAATCTCGGAAAGGCTCTGGTGAATAGCGGATGTTCTGTGGTTATTATCGATACGGATATCGGCCTCCGTTCCCAGGATTTTCTCCTGTCCATGGAAAACCAGGTGGTATATGACCTGATTGATATTACATCCGGAAACTGTGAACTGTCGCAGGCACTTCTCCCTGTTTCTGCTGTTCCGGGTCTTTCCCTGATTCCGGCTGCCCAGTTTTCCCGGGTTAAGTCTCTGGAACCGAAAAAACTTCGGAAGATGATCTCCTCCCTGAAGGAACAGTTTGACTTCATCTTTATTGACTGCCCGGCAGGTATAGAACGCGGATTCCGCAATGTTTTAGCCTCCGGCTCCGATCAGTTTATCCTGATTACTACGCCGGATGATCTGTGTATCAGGGATGCGGAGCGGGCTCTGCAGATCATGGAGGCAAAAAAAGTAGTCCGCCCGCGTCTGATCGTCAATCGCCTGAATAATGAACTGATCCAGAACGGTGAAATGTTTTCCGCAGAGACCGTCGCCTCTGTGCTGGATCTTCCTCTGCTCGGCGAAATCCCTGACGATCCGGCTGTTTACCGGGCCATGCTCCGGCATAAACTGTTTGTTGATTATCACTGTGAAGCCCGGGATGCAGTATGCCGGATTGCCAGCCGACTCCGGGATGAGGATGTTCCTTTTCCGCGGTACGGTACACGGAAAATTCCATTCTGGACCCACCTGTTCCGCTCGGGCCTGAAGGAGGTACTGCCTCTTGACAATCACTGAGAATCGGCATTCCCGTGCTCACACAGATGTCGTTCTGATTGCGATGGTGTTCGCCATGTCGCTTTTCGGGGTCGTAGCTGTCTGTGTAGCCACTTATTCCCCGGATTCCACATCGGACACGTCTTTCCTGAACCATATTTTTGAATCCTCCTATGCGGTACGCCAGTCATTGTTCCTGCTGGTGGCCCCGTTGGTCATTGGTGTACTGATGGCAATCCCCCTTGAATTTCTTCGGCGCAGAGCCGAGCTGATCTATTGGAGTTCCTTTGTCCTGCTTGCTGTCGTTACGATTTTCAACAGGGCTCAGGGCGTAAAAGCCTGGCTGGATATCATCTGGGGCTATACGATCCAGCCGTCTGAATTTGCTAAACTGGCTATGATTCTGATGCTGGCGAAGGAATTCTCCAAATCGGACAAGCCGATGTCAACCCCGCGCAATTTTATCCGGATTTTCCTGATCGTAATGGTTCCTGGCGCCGTTATTCTGCTGCAGGGCGAAACAGGCTCCTTGCTGGTGATCATCTTCATGTTCGCGGTTATGATGTACTTCGGCAATGTTTCCCTGAAAACACTGGGTATTTTGGCCGCTCTGGCTGTTCTTGGTGTTCTGGCTCTTTACGGCATTATGATTGCAACCGGGTCCACAGATTACCGGCTGGCCCGGATTGCCGGCTGGCTGAACCCGGATCTTTATTCTACTTCCGATGCTTATCAGCAGACCCAGTCCAAAATGGTCATCGGTTCTGGCGGCCTGACCGGTATCGGGATGTTTGTGAACGGATCCATGGCTCAACTTAACTATGTTCCTGCGGACTGGACTGACTTTATCTATTCCACCATTGGGGAGACCTGGGGCTTTATCGGCTGCGTTGCCGTACTGATCGGCTATGTGCTGATTATCCTGCGGATGATGTACCTGGCCTGGTTTACCCGGGATAAATTCGGCAGAATGATCATCATTGGTGTCATGGGAATGTTGCTTTTCCATGTGCTGGAGAATGTGGCCATGACCCTCGGCCTGATGCCGATTACAGGTATCCCTCTGCCATTTTTGTCATACGGCGGCTCCAACATGATGACCAATATGGGTGGTGTAGGCCTTGTCCTGAATGTTACAAGGAACCGTTCCATCTCAATTCCGATCAATACTCCGCAGACCATGTACAACCCATATCGTATTCGGAAGCGTTTCAAAACAAAGAGCTAAAATCATTTCAGCCGGAAAGAAAGTGTCTCCATTCTGCTATTTCGGCTGAACACGAAGCCTGAATGGAGAAATCTTTTTGAAAGGAATCGCTGAACCATGTCGGATTCTTTTAATGAGGAGTTTCTGGTCGTCTCGGATCACTATGCCGATATCATGGAAAAGGATGTACTGCCATGGCTGAAGAAGCGGGAGCATGTCCTGTCTGTTCCCGGTTTTAACCAGAATCCGCTCTACTGCGTTTTTTATGACGCGGACCGGCCCCGGGGCACCGTAGTCATCGTTCATGGGTTCACGGAGAATGCCTATAAATATTCAGAATTGATTTTCTCTCTGCTGCATCAGAATTTCTCAGTCGTTGCCTATGACCAGCGTGGTCATGGAAGATCCTGGCGGGCGGAAGGGATTCCGGATGCCTCCATGACCCATGTTGATCATTTTTCGGACTATGTGGCTGATCTGAAGATTATCTGCGAATCGGTGCTGTCCGGGATGCCGAAACCCTGGCTGGTTTTTTGCCATTCCATGGGCGGAGCTGTTACCGCGTCCTTTTTGGAACAGTATCCAGAATGGTTTGACGGTGCTGTCATGTGTGCCCCCATGATTGCTCCGAACCTGAAAGGTCTTCCAGTTGCGGCGGCTACAGCTGTATGCAGGTTTGAAATCGCGATTGGAAAACTGAAAACCAGTCCTTTCTTTATGAAACCTTATGCAGGACATGAAGATTTTAATACCTCCTGCGCCGCTGACCGGAATCGCTTTGAATGGTATGACAGAGTGAAATTCAGCCACCGTGAATTCCAGAACGACATTCCCACATGCAGCTGGATCATGGAATCGATCCGGGTAACGAAAACCCTGCTGTCTCCCGGTGCACCGGAAAAGATTGCTTGCCCGGTGCTGCTCTTTACTGCCGACCGGGACTTCAGCGTGCTTCCCGGCCCGCAGAAAGAATTTATTGACCGGGTTAAGAAGCATCTCCACATCTTTGTACCCGGTTCCAGGCATGAGATTTACCGGTCAGAAAATGTTGTTCTCTTTCCATGGTGGCATCAGATTCTCTGTTTTCTCCGTGATCCGGAAGCTGTCGTGAAGGTAGGTGACCGTCATTGAAAAAAAGCAATTCCCTGCTCACGTCTCTTTTTGTAATGATTATGTTGGTTTGCTCGCTCTTCCTGGCTTGGTATATTCCTTCTGCAGGTAGCCTCCGCTTCCGGATCAACGATTTGGAAATCAGCCTGGATACAAGCCGCGGCCGGGAACGGAAACAGCAGGCGGAATACGAACAGGTGGTACATGATATTCCGGAAACACAGGCAAAACTCGATGATACCCTTCCGCTTGCCCAGGCTGCGGAAGAAAAAGTTGCCGTTCTGAAAGCGGAAAAGAAAAAACTGAAAGAAGAAAAAAAAGTTCTTGAAGCCGGAGGTTCCGTCACGGCAGAGGAGGCGTCGGTAAATGAGTAAATCAATGAAAATTTTACTGGCCGCCGCTATGTTTGCTGCTCTGCTTATGATGGTTCTTCTGTTCCTGAACTTCCGGGAAATGCAGAAAGAAGCCGGTTCTCTGAACGCACAGCTCAATGAAAGCAGGGCATCCTGGGAAAAAACAGCAGAAGAAAAGGAGGCTCTTCAGAAAGAACTGAAAGTCATCCGGGACAACCTGAAAGAAGCGGAGCTGACACTGAAGGAAGCAGAAAAACGCTCGGAGGAACTGAAGAAAGATATTGAAACCCTGCGGCAGGAAATTGAAGCCTTGAAAGTTAATCCTCCTGCTGCTGAATAAGAGGTACCTCCTGCAAATAATGATAAAAAAGTTTTCAGAAATTGATTTTTTTCTTGACAATTTTGATGAATCAATATATAATTCCATCTGTTCGCACGGATTATCTGGGTGTGGCGCAGTTTGGTAGCGTGCTTGAATGGGGTTCAAGAGGCCGGAAGTTCGAATCTTCTCACCCAGACGTCCCGGAAGCCTTATATTTCAAGGCTTCCGGGTTTTTCTTTATCTATTTGCTTTTTCAAGTGCAAAGATAATCTCCGGGATACAGGCCACGGTATCACCTGCGGTCATGCTGATAGATCCTTTATGGCTTTGTGCCAGTTCTCCTGCTTTCCCGTTGATCCAGGCAGCGGCAGCCGTCCCGAGCAGCGGATCTCCGGAATACGCTGTTACAGCGGAGAGAATGCCGGAAAGCACATCTCCGCTTCCGGCCGTTGCCATCCCGGCGCACCCGGTATCTGTCAGATAAGTGGTTTTCCCGTCTGTAATAATTGTAGTCGGGCCCTTCAGCAGCAAAATGACCTGATTTTCTGCTGCATAAGCTTCCGCTGTAGCGACCGGATGGTTCAGAATTTCTTCTGTGTCAAGACCTGTCAGTCTGGAAAACTCTTTGATATGCGGTGTCAGGATAAGAGAGCAGGAAGCGTTCCGGATCCTTTCCTTGTCCAGTCGTGACAGAAGCGTCAGTCCATCTGCATCCACAATCAGTATTCCCTGAAAATTCCGCAGCAGGTAATCCAGGGTTTGTGCAGCACCCTCTCCGGTTCCGATTCCCATCCCGAATGCGGTGGTCTTCAGGTGAGTTACCAGTTCGGAAATTTCTTCTTCATTAAATATGATTCCTTTTTTGTCATCGCTCAGCGGAAATATAGTGCTTTCCATTACCGTGGAAGCCACTTCCGTCCTGATTGTGTTTGGAACTGCTGTTTTTACAACACCCGCACCGGATCGCATAGCGGCATTTGCCATTTCGGCCAGGCGGATGGCGCCGCTGTAGCGGACGGATCCTCCAATCAAAGCAATATATCCGTAGGAGCCTTTGTTTGAGAAATTAGCTCTGGGCCTGAACATTTTCACAAGATCGCAGGCTTCGAGCAGGCAATATGTTCTGTCAACAGGCAGAATTCCGATATCACAGTTTCGTTTGTCCCGGATGACATCTTTGGCCATATTCAGGAAATGTCCGGTTTTCCATCCGCCGATGGAAATAGTCAGATCGGAATGAACGCACAGCTCTGCCATTCCGCTGTCTCCGTTCAGGCCGCTGTTGATGTCTGCCGAAATAACATAGGCGCCGCTGCAGTTGATTGCCTCAATCGCTTCCCTGGCCGGTCCATGAACTTCGCCCCGGAAACCGGTACCGAAAATACAGTCAAGGATTGTTGAGAAACCGGTCAGACTTGTCCCGTGCTGCCACATTTTTACAGGAATCCCGGCTTCCCGGCAAAGGGACAGATAATATTTTCCGTCTTCCGAGGTTTTCCCGGAGAGCAGAAAGATGACACAGGAAATTCCTGCCTCATTCAGCAGACCTGCCGTAACAAAACCGTCCCCGGCGTTATTTCCGCTTCCGCAGACAACAGCGACAGGTTCCTTCCATTTTGCCGTTTTAAAAATCCCCCGGCCTGCACGGAGCATTAATTCTTTGCTGGGAACCTGTTTTGCGATGGTAAAAGCATCGCTTTTTCTCATATTTTCCACAGACAGAACCTGGATCATGTTTTCAGCCCTTTCCTGTTTGCTTTTTAACAAATTCGGTAAACAGTATAAGTATAACATGTGTTTCTCTGTTCGGACAGGTACATTCTGAGTGTTTTTTATTTGCGAAAAGGATCATAATGCAGTAACATAATTGAGGATAGCTCAGAAAATGACCTGGAGGGATGCCGTTATGAAAAGGAAGTTGAGGATCACTTTCAATTCTCCGCTGGTGCTGTGCTTTTCCATCGCCTGCACGCTGGTGACTGTAATAGGGTATGTGACCGGAGAAACTGGAACCGTCCGTTTCTTTTCCACGTATGCGGCGCCGCTTTCGGATCCGTTGATGTATCTCAGGCTGTTTACCCATGTCCTGGGTCACTCAGGCTTCCCCCATCTGCTTGGCAACATGGCCTATATTCTTCTGCTTGGTCCGATGCTGGAGGAAAAGTATGACTGGAAAAACCTCCTGATTGTGATCGTGGTTACTGCCGTACTTACCGGGATTGTACATAATTTGATTTTTCCCGGCACGATCCTTTTCGGTGCCAGCGGTGTCGTTTTCGCTTTTATTATGATGACCTCATTTACAGAATTCAGGGAGGGAGAAATCCCGCTGACTTTCATCCTGGTCGCGCTTATTTATCTTGGGCAGCAGATTTGGGACGGACTTACAGTCCGGGACAACATTTCTAACCTGACGCATATTCTCGGCGGGGTGGTAGGCGGAATCGCCGGATTCCTGTTGAACAGAAAAAATGCGCTGCCATGATCATTCGCACAGATTATGAACAGATTTGCTGTGACAAATAGGAGAAAACCTACTTTTCCTGTCTGGGAAACATGATTTTGTCCGTTGGCCGATAATGTTCATCCAGTTCCGGAATATTGACCGGCAGGACACCCTCCGGTTTTCCCTGTCCGAAGCAGGCCAGTAATCCGGCTGGCAGGTTGGGCGACCAGGAACTGCCTTCTTGAGGGATCTTACTCATTGCACTGCTCCCATAGGTCAGGAGAATCGCGTCTGCGTCAGGGAAACGCGCGGCGTCATACGGCAGCTGGCAGCTGACAACGATGACTGTTTTACCCTTCTTGTGGACCGCCTGAATGACCCGGTCGAAAGTACCGGAAGAAAATCCGTCCTCTGTGGAAGGATCCAGGCAGGCGGCGGTATACACCCTGTGTACCAGGATCAAATGGTCCGCTTTTTCCGCAAAGGAGACACAGGCCTTTTCATTCCCTTTGGTAACCTTAAGGACATTGATTTCTGCGCCTTCCGGTAGCGCCTTACGCTCTTTCAGCATCTTGCGGACGAGATCGCCTGCCCCGGAGCGGCTGGCGCAGGAATCTGCGAAGAGGATCAGGGTTTTGTCTCCCTCCTTCATCTGCAGTGGGAACGCGCTGTTATCGTTTTTTACCAGCGTCAACGCTTTTTCAGCGATTTCCCATTCGGTTTTTTTATGCACTCTGGAACCGATGCTTTTTTCTGCTGCTGAAATCTTTTTTTCTGTTACTGTGAAGTCTGTCTGATCCAGCAGGCCGTATTTTTGTTTCAGTGTCAGGATCCGAAGAACGGCATCGTCAATCCGTTCGGTTTTGATGTCTCCGCTTTCAACCAGTGCGACTGCAGTATCCAGCCAGGTTTCCGTCTCCCTGAACAGGTCAATGTCTTTTACAATTGGCAGGATCAGCATATCCACGCCGGCGTTGATGGAAAGCCTGAGCGTGTCCTCCAAGCTGAAGTTTTTGCTCACTGCGTCCATATCCAGCGCATCGGAAACAATGACTCCGTTAAAACCAAGATCTTCGCGAAGGATATCCGTCAGGATCGTGTGGCTCATGGTCGCGGGCAGATAAACCTGTACATCATTTTCAAGGGAAGTGTAGGTTTCCTTTTCGATCTGAGGAAACTGGATGTGCGCTGTCATGACCATGTCCGCACCCGCTTCAATTGCCGCTTTGAAAGGAACCAGTTCTGTTTCCATCAGCTCATCAATGCTTTTGTTGATAACCGGAAAGCCCGTATGGCTGTCTGTATCGGTATCACCATGTCCGGGAAAATGCTTGACGGTTGCCATGATCCCTTTATCATGCAACCCCCGGATAAAGGCTTTCCCGTATTCTGAAACAGCCTGTGCATCGTCGGAAAATGACCGGATCCCGATAACCGGATTGGCGGGATTGTTGTTGACGTCCACGACGGGCGCGTAGTTTGCGTTAATTCCAAGCAGCCCGATCTCTTCACCGAGGATCGCGGCCATTGTGTATGCATTCTCAGGATCCCCTGTCGCGCCGAGGGCCATGTTGCCGATGCCGATGGTCCCGTAGTTCAGGCGGGCCACATTTCCGCCTTCCTCATCCACAGCGATGATCAGCGGGATTCCTCCGCCCTTCCGGTTGGAAGTTTGCATGTCGTCGACCAGTCGAAGAGTCTGTTCTGCGTATACGAAGTTTTCCCCGAACAGGAGAATACCTCCGAAACGATCCCGTTCGATCATTTGCATGATCGGTTCATTCAGCTCCGTAATTTTAACGGCCGGAGGCTTTTCTTTGTCCGGATCTTCCGGTTCCTCTTGCCAGGTCCGGAAGGAAGCAATCATCATCTGGGCCGCTTTATCCCGAAGAGTCATGCCTGAAATAATCGTTTTCAGCGTGTTTTCTGCCGGTTTTTCAGCTGACGCGGTCGTTACAAAGAGCACGATCAGCGTTAACAACAGGCATATGTTTTTTTTCATATAGAGCACCTCCATTAAGTCTTCATCCGGAAAAAATAGATATTACTGTTCCTGAATCGGGACTGTATCCGACAGTTTGTCAATCAGCTCCACGATAAATCCGGTAATATTTCGCGCGCTGTCAAAGCTGCGAAAAGCACGCTGGGATGCACGTATTTCTCGGATCCGCGCGCCATGGTCTTTCAGCAGGCTGCGGATAACCTTTGGTGCTTCTGCCGGAGATCTGCAGGTAACGCCAAGGTTATAATGCTGCATCAATCGTGGATTGTTCTTTTCCTGCTCAAGCAGCGGTCCGATTATGATAACCGGGACATTCATTGTAACAGCTTCTGACAGGGTATTCGGGCTGCCGCGGACAATGAGCAGGTCACTGTCAAGCATGTCCTGTTCTACATCTGAAACAAAGCCAAGCACTGTTACGCGGTTGCCGTATTGTTTTCCTACCCTGTTCTGAAGTCGGCTGAATAGCTTCTTATTACGACCGCAGATAATAGTCAGTGTCAGATCAGTATTTTCGAGGATGGATTCAGCATAATCCATGAGGCTTCCGCATCCCTCTCCCCCGCTCATCAGCAGGCAGTGCGGAGGGTTTGAGAGGGGTCTCTCCGATGTATCAGCCTCCCGTGCGGCGTCGCAGAATCGCCTGCGGACCGGAAAGCCGAAGACCTTCAATTTTTCCGGGGGCATTCCCTGCAGCACGCTGGTATCATATGCTTCCCGGGTGGGACAGATCGTCATGAACGCCTCCGGGTTGCACCAGGAGCTGTGAATATCCACCAGATCCGCTTGAACGACCACCACCGGGAGATTCAGGTTATGTTTTTTCAGTATCTGTGTCAGGGTGACGTTGAGAAGAGAATGGACGGTCAGGATCAGGTCCGGATGAAACTCGTCAATGATTTCAAGGAAACTGTGGCTGCACAGGCGGGCTGAGAAAGAAAAACGGGGAGGATGGGTATTCGTGAATCTCCACGATGCATTGAATACAGCTGGCGCGCGACGGGTCAAGAAACCATAGAGCCTGGACAGCCGTATGCCTTTGGACCCCATCAGTTCAAATCCGTCTATGACCTTTACTTCCACATCAGGCATCTGTGAAAACTGTTCAGTCAAAGCATCTGAAATAGATTTGTGCCCTGCCCCTGTGTAAGCTGAGGTCACCAGCAAAATTCTTTTCATTCCGCAATCATCATCCCTGATTCAGTTGCTTATCATAAGCAGCATATTTCCTGACGGTGTCCGTTTCACCTTATTCATGTTTCCATTTAATCAGTGTAGAACAGATCCGGCGGGAAGTCAATGAAAGCAGCCTTTTTATAAATTTTTGAAATTGCCTCGAGAATCAGGTAACAATTCAGACAACAGAACAGACGGAATCCCGGAATCCGTATGTGAAACGGAGGGACCTTTATTGTGGTTTTTTGGTTGATTACGGTTGGCTCTTCCTGTTGGTTGCGGGCTGCCCGGACAGGCTTTGCTGATAGCATAGAAATGCCTGAAGGGATTCAGGATACAAACCGATCAGCACAGGTCTTGCTATCCCTTGTGGAACTGATGAAATTGAAAGGATATACCTGAAACGTGTTCTCACCGTGGCTCAGGGATTTGACTTGTCTGTTTCAGCTGCGGTAGTGGTCAGTTCTGGTAGCTCGTGAATGTCATAATTCTCATAATAGACGTCATAGGCGGTTTCAATATCTCCGGACAGTTCGATCAGGGCACCGGCCTGGAACATCCTGGACAGGGTTCCGGAAGGAGCGCGCCAGGCGGCATTGGAAACGACCGAGATGGTTTCCTCTCCCGGTTTTTTTGCTGTCAGAATAGCCTCTGCACCGAAAAGAATGATGCCGGTCGCAATATGATAATCACTGGAGATTATAGCCAGTTGTTTGACCTGCGGATACTGTTCCGAGAGAATCCTGAGGCTGTAAACCGCATTCTGGGCAGTGGTCATAGATCGGTCTTCTACGATCACTCGCTGCGGTTCCAGGCCGTTCTGGATCAGCCATTCAGCCATTCTTCCGGCTTCCGTAGCCTCTTTGTTGCCGGAAGCGGTTCCGCCGCCGGTGCAGATCACCAGTGCTTCGGGATATTTCCGCGCGCTGGCTAGTGCGACCTTCAGCCGCTCAACCAGTTCATCCCGCATGCTTCCATCCGGATTCAACTGAAAACCAAGGACGACCAGGCATAGTTCGTCCGTTTCCGGCAGCCCTTCCGGAAGAACCCCTTCATAAATCTCCGGTTCATATTCAGCGGATTTCCAAAGGTTCATGATGGCTTCCCATTTCTCGCCTGTTTCGGGACTGAGTGCCTTTAGTTCTGATAGGAGTTCAATGACTTTCTGATCTGCTTCTTCCCCATAGGTGCCGTAATACATCGCCAGCTCTTTCACGATGGTTCGGACAGTTCTCGCTTCTTCCGCACAGGCCTCTCCGAATGAAAGCGTACAGATACAAAGCAGCAGGATGACGATGATTTTTCCGGTACTCATCTTTTTTCTCCGTTCTCGGAATGGCTCCGGTTGGTTTTTGTTTTCAAAACGAATGTATTATATCATATTTTCTCCTCAAAAGAAATATTCTGGCTGCTTTCCGGCACCGTTTCATTTGGGTATCGGACTTTTTTCTCCGGTATTCCCGTCTTGCCTTCATTTCCCATCTGTTGTAAAATAAGATATTATTCTGAATGTCTCAGGAAGGATGTGCTGACTGGTGACGAAACTGGAAACTTCCCTGCTGAACCTGCTGAAAGAAGATTGCAGGATTCCCCTTGAAAAGATGGCAGTGATGACCGGTGCGAGGATCGAAGAAGTGGCTGACGCCATTACTGATATGGAAAAACGCCGTATTATTCTGCGCTACAGTCCTATGATCAACTGGGATCTGACCGACAGGGAACGGGTCGAAGCGATGATCGAAGTACGGGTTACTCCTCAGAGAGATATGGGGTTTGACGCTGTTGCCAAACGGATATACCGTTTTGACGAGGTCAAAAGCGTATATCTGATGTCCGGTTCCTATGACCTGCTGGTTCTGGTGGAAGCACGTACTCTGAAAGATCTGGCCATGTTTGTGGCGAGCAAGCTGTCTACGCTGGAAACAGTGACCGGCACCGCCACCAGCTTCGTGCTGAAACGATATAAAGAGGAAGGCGTCGTTTTCGACGGAGATGAATCTGACCACAGGCTGGTGATTTCACCTTGAATTATGATCGCTATATCAACCCGGCCATCGCCGCAGTTCCGCCCAGTGGCATCCGCCGCTTCTTTGACATGGCTTCAACCATGAAAGACGCCATCTCTCTTGGTGTCGGCGAACCGGATTTCAAAACTCCGTACCATATCCGTAACGCGGCGATCAACTCCATCGTGGACGGGGAAACCCAGTATACGGCAAACCGGGGCCTTCCGGAGCTGCGGAAGGAGATTTCCATATACCTTTCTGGCCGTTTCTGTACGGATTATCGCCCGGAG
>Ga0265298_10003718_pt1 | contig 19962 bp, 27 predicted proteins | sample AusTroGonzalo_MG_3_FD_193486 | JGI IMG/M metagenome (GOLD analysis project Ga0265298, IMG submission 193486) | Bovine rumen microbial communities from tropical cattle in Woodstock, Queensland, Australia - Gonzalo_01 | ecosystem: Host-associated > Mammals > Digestive system > Stomach > Rumen ... | reverse complement strand
GATAACGATCTGAAAGAACTTCATCACAATACCGACCACCGCCATAGGAATCTGAGCGTACTGCTCCTGCCCGAAAATTGCGTCCAATGCTCCGTACTTGCGGATTATATTATTGATAGCCGCCATAGCCGCTACAAGTGCTATCTGAGAAAGAAAGCTGGTCAGACCGAGGGTGAGTGTTTTTCCTGCAATAGTTTTATTCAATTTGAGATCGTGCTTTGACGGTTTGATTTGCTTCATATTCAGCAGATACCATACCGCAAGCACCGCCGTTGCGACCTGCCCGATGACCGTTGCGACCGCTGCACCCATCATACCCCATTTGAAGCCGAATATGAATATCGGATCGAGTATCATGTTTATGACTGCGCCTGCAAGCGTGGAGAGCATAGCGAATTTTGGGCTGCCGTCTGCACGGATCACGGGGTTCATCGCCTGCCCGAACATATAGAACGGGATTCCGAGCGAGATGTAGAAGAAATATTCCTTCGAGTGCCTGAATGTTTCGGGATTGACCGTACCGCCGAACATCGCAATAATTGCATCGCTGAATATCAGATAAACGGCACACAGCACAAGACCGCCAATGATGCTCATAATAATTGAATTGCCAACGCTCTGCTTTGCCTTGTTATTCTCATGCTTGCCGAGGCTCAGACTTGCAAAAGCACAGCAGCCGTCACCGATCATCACGGCAATAGCGAGGGCTATGACCGTCAGCGGAAAGACTACGGTATTTGCGGCGTTTCCGAAAGAGCCGAGATAAGTCGCATTAGCGATGAAAATCTGGTCAACGATGTTGTAGAGCGCACCTACAAGCAGAGAGATGATACACGGCACGGCGTACTTTTTCATCAACTTGCCCACAGGCTCACGCCCTAAGAATTGATTTGCGGTTTCTTCCATTTGATTTTCCTCCTAAAAAGTACAGCGTGAGCCGAAAGCTGGATTTATGCTTTTGGCTACACGCTGTTTTTGATGATATTAAGTTGTTTCAGTCGAGATAAGAGCCGACAGGAGCGCTGTTATACTGCTTCTTGATCTTGATGATGACCGAACCGTCCGCCTGTTCAGTTTCCTCGATGATCTTGTACTTTGTACCGCTTCTGTCAAGTGAAGCCTTGTACTTCTCAACTTCTTCCTTTACGAGCTTGACAGCATAGTCATGACCGACATCTTCCTTGAGCATGAAGTGAAGTGTCTGGCAGATACACGCTTCTTTAATTCTTTTCATTATGATCTACCTCCATAAAAATATAAAAACGAGCAGCAATAACTGGACTTACGCAGAATTGCTACTCGTTATGTACTGATTTATCAAATTGTAATTTTGTCATAGTCAAGAAATATGCTGTTCGATATAATTGACGACCTCGCTTCTGTCAATATCGAGTGCGTAAGCAAACTCCTCAAAGAGCATATTCTCCGCAAGGCTAAGATAGTTTTCGTCAAAAGAACGCAGTTTTTTCTTTTCAGAGTATAGCTTGTTGCGGCGAAGATAAAGTGTTTTTATCAGCCTTATGATCTCTTTCTTGTCACCACTCTTTATGATACGGCTGTATTCTCCTCTGCGCTTTATCTCATTGTCTATCCATATAGGAGCTTCAGCATTCATGTGTCTGATAAGCTCGTCAACATCTGCTTTGGAACATACCTTACGCAGCTTGCTGACTGCAAGTTCATTATCAACAGGGACATAGAATGTATTTTTTTCATTGTAAACATGGTGAAGGATATAATAATCATTTTCCTTGCCCATAAAGTCACGCTTTTCTATCGAAGCTATCTTACATATCCCGAATGTGCCGTACATCACAACATCGCCAATGTTATACATATTATCACCTCGCAAAATAAAAACGAGCAGCAATAACTGGACTTACGCAGAATTGCTACTCGTTATATACATATTATATCACACTTTTCAGGCTTTTTCAAATGGTGTTTTTGCACAAAGTTCAGGCTTTTGAAGGAGCTGCTACTGCGCTTTTTCTTCTGAATACCGCCTTGAAGCAAGTTCTGATAAGGGGCTGGATAAAGAATATCTGCGTGAAGAACGCAAACGGGAAGTTATAGCAGACGAGTTTGATCCAGTTGGCAAGGAGCGTGAAGATGTTAAATCCCTCATAATACGGATAATAGAGGAAAGCAGCGAGGAAGCTCATAGCAGGACACATGATCGTGACAGTCGCACAGATAATGGCAGTCTCAAAAATGAACGGGTGTGTTGTTTTCATATCGAATATCCTGCTTGCGATCTTGAATGAGAAAGGACTTCCTACTGTCACTTCCAGCGTATAGGCAAGGACGAACTCCACAAGCACAACTGCCCATATCGGCAGATTATGACCGAGTATATACACTCCGCCCATTGCATCTACCGCTTTCAGCACTCCCGTCTGTCCCGTTACGCTCATAAGTGCCGCACCGTTCACCACATAAAGGCTGTAAAAGACATAGGCGGGGACAGTCACAATGACAGTCATCAGGGCAAACATCATTCGTTCAAATTGGTTTCTTGGCATAGTAAACTCCGTTTCCGCACAAAAAACACGCTGTACTCAAAGGGATACATCATCTGCGGATAGCATTCCGTGATCAGATTTACGCATTCCTGAGAATACAACGTGTGTCAGTGCTATAATAATTATTTACCTGATTATTATAGCAGAAAACGGCTTGCTGTGTCAAAGGCGATTTTAGACAAAGTTTTTTAAATCTTCTCAAAGCCGTTTTATTCACCTTTTTGTTTCATGTTTCGATTGTAGTTAGATTATTGTTTCGTCGAATTTGGTCTGCTTATTGTTGGGGTTGCTTAATGGCTATTTGACATTTGTCATTTATAACCTAAGTCATGGCTGCCTCAAAGGTCAAAAGCGGAGGTTCGTCACTTAACCGCCACCCATTTCTTATTAAGCAGAATTTGCATAATATATCCGATATACGCAAACAGCACCATAACGCTTGCATATTGTAAATACGTCAGTACAGCCGAAGCCGATGTGTCGATAAACACAAACTGCACCTTGCCAAACATATAGTCGGTGAAATTGAGCTGTATGAACTCATAAACTCCGACTGCCCCGACAACTCCGAAGATGATACGGAGTGTCCATATCAGCGGCTTGCTTTTCAGCTTCATTCTCGCCGACATTTGCGTTATGTGCATACCGAGATGAACGCTCATCAGCACAAGTCCCCAATAGGCACAAAGCATATGTACCGTCCTTGCAAAGCCTGCACCGCCGAGGTTCAGGAAATAAAAGATATGCTTTGAGATCACGATACCGCTGTACATCAGACCTATCATACATATCAGCACCGTCGCATTGACGATCGTATCAACGATTCGTTTAGGCGGATATTTGCCCTTGAACAAGGCTTTTATCCAGCTGAAATTGAGAATATGATGCAGTATAAACAGTGCAAACATCGTCACACCTATAATTTCGTGAGCCGTTTCGCCGGCTATGGAATAGCACATCAATACGGGTAATGCCGCTGTCATAAGAATGTCAACGGCTGTTTTTATCTTCGTATTCATATCAGAAACCCAAGTCATCGAGCCATGTGCGGACGGTTTGCTTGGTATCGTCATTCAGTTCCTGTGCTGTGCTTCCGCGCATATCAATCGCAGTCAGCACCTGTGCGCCCGTTGTATCTGCGATATGACTGTCCGTTCCCGAAAGTCCGCTGCCCTCATGGGTACAGAACGGTATCACGACCTTATCCGACCAGTCATAGCTCTCCATAAAGGTATAGACCGCCATCGGCATATCGCCCCACCATATCGGGTAGCCGAGGAACACGATGTCATACTGCTCCATATCGACCGAGCCTGTTATTTCGGGACGAGCGTTGTCCTTCTGCTCCTGCTTTGCTACATCACAGCACTCGTCATAGCCTGTGGGATAGGGCGTTACCGTTTCGATATGAAAGCTGTCCGCACCGACCTCACTTGCGATATACTCTCCGAGTATCTGCGTATTGCCGACCTCTATCGTTCCGACAGAATAGTTTTCATCGGCACGTGAGAAGTACGCAACGAGGATATTCGTGCCGTTTTCCGTTGTCTCGGGCTGCTCTGTGTTGTCTGTATCAGCCGCCGCCTCGGACGTTTTTTCATCGTCGGTGTTTGCCTTGCTTTCGTTTTTATTCAGTTTTTCCTGCACGGCTGCCTTGTTATTGTCTGCAACACTCGGAGCAGAAGCAGGCTCACTTGAACCGCAGGCGGTCAAAGTCAAGCCAATCAAAAGTGCTGTGAGTAATGTTGTGATTCTTTGTTTCATTGGTTATACCTCTCATTCTGTTACAGTTGCAGAGCTTACGGCATCAACTGTATTTGTATTCAGATATGCTCTTTTCATAAGACAAAGGTCAAAGACGCTCCATACACCGTCATGGTCAAGATCATACAGCTTTCCTGTCAGTTCTTCTTCCGTTGGTCTTGTTAAAAGGAAGTCCTGTAGATTGCGAATATCCTGCAATGTATAGACCATGTTATTCTCCGCTATCTCAGAAAAATGATTATTTGTCAGCCAAGTTTTAACCGTTTCACGGGCTGTATCTCCATTATTTTGAGCAACAGAACCCCTGACTGAAAAGCCGTTCATTACAGAAGCGCCACTACATTCTTTGCGAATTGAAGATACCGTCTGTGCCTGTCCGCTGCCCTCATGGGTATTGAACGGAATGACAATCTTACCCGTCCAGTCATAGCTTTCAAGGAAAGTATACATGATCATGGGCATATCGCCCCACCATATCGGATAGCCTACGAAAATAACATCATAATCGTCAAAATTTGTGATCGTATTCTTGATTTCGGGGCGAACATTATCAGTACGCTCCTGTGTAGCTATGGTTTTGGTATCCTCGTAGCCCTCCGGATAAGGTACAACGGGTTCAATACGGAACTGATCGCCGCCTGTCTCATCTGCTATGATCTCTGCAAGCAATTCTGTGTTTCCCTTTTCTATGACACCCACACTGTAGTTTTCGCCTGCTCTTGAAAAATAAGCAATCAGAACATTGCTGTGACTTTCAGGCTCGGCAGATGAAGCTTGAGTGCTGAATGTCATGGATAATATACCTATCATGAGTGAACAAGCTATTGCAATGATCTTTTTCATCAGGCATATCCCTCCGATCTTAGATTATTCGTATATTCTCTTTATCACCCTTGCAGGATTTCCCACCGCAACGCAGTTGTCGGGAATATCCTTTGTCACGACAGAACCTGTGCCGACTATCGCATTTTCGCCGATCGTCACGCCTGCAAGGATATTCACCCTTGCGCCGATCCATGCATTTTTCTTGATGCGGATCTCTTTCGTCTTGATGACACGGATATTGTTCGGCTCATGGTTGACCGTGAACAGCCCGACCTCCGGTCCCATCATCACGCCGTCCTCAATGGTGATCGTACCGATGGACATGACCGTCAGACCGTGATTTGCAAAGACGTTCTTTCCGAGAAACACACGGTTTGCACAGTCGATTTGAAAAGGCGGTGTGAAGAAATTGCCGTCTTTCATCTGGCAGTTCAGGAGTTCGTTTTCAAGCTCCATAATACGCTCCCTATCGGCAGGATCGGTGGAATTGATCTGCCAGCAGAGGTGTCTGCACCTGTCCATTTCGCCGTGAGCTTCACGCTGATATTTCTCATCACGAATATCGTAGGACTTGCCCTCACGCAATTCTTCAAATACCGTCATATCAGCACCTCATTCCGTCGGTCTCAACGCACCGTAGTAATAGCTCGAAGTGGCACCGCCGTCGATCAGGAAAGTCGAACCTGTGATAAATGCGCCCCTGTCGCTCATCAGAAGCTCGGCAACATTCGCCACCTCATCGGCTGTGCCGGGTCTTCCTGCGGGACACTTGGCAAACATATTTTTGTAGAAATCGCCTCTCGGTCCGTTGAATTCATCAATCGCAAGCGGTGTCACGATAATGCCGGGTGCAATGTCATTGAGCCTTGCACCGCGCTCGCCCCACTTGACGCACTCCGCCATGACACGTTTTTCGTTGCACCGTTTTGCAAGCTGATAGGCGTGGAGCGTATCTTTGATATTTTCGGGACGGAGTATTTCAAGGTCAAGCAGTTCCTCGGTCGGTGTCATTGCAAGCTGCCAGTCCTGCTCGGCTGTTAGCTGGGGCATTCTCCAACCCGACTGACTGGAGATCGTCACACCGCAGCCGCCCTTTGCAATCAACTTGCCTACTTCCTCTAACAGCACCGCCGTACCGTAAAGGTCAACTTTGAGGATAGCTTCAATGGGTGCTTGCGACGGCGAAACGCCTGCACCGTTCACAAGATACTTGATCTCACCGAACTCCTGAGCCTTTGCGATCATCGCAAGAATACTCTCACGGCTTGACAAGTCCATTTCAAACGGCTCAACATCGAATCCTGCATCATTCATTATCTTTGCGATAGTCTCGCAATTCTGCATATTCTTGTCACCAAGAATGATCTTCTTTCCGTAGCCGATACGCCGTGCGATCGCCATACTGATCTGCCCTGCGCCTGTGACTAACATGACTTCTTTCATAGCGTTCACCTCATAAGTTTGATTTATAAGCACATTCTGTATATCGCTTCAACATCTTTCGGTGTCAGATCGGTAAAGCCGTGAAGCACACCGTTTTGACCGCAGGCGGTCTTTGCCATTTCTTCAAAGCTCTTATCGTCGATACCGAGATCGGAAAGTCTGCTCTTTAAGCCAAGCGTATCGAAGAAGAATGCTGACAATGCGTCTATCGCAGTCTTTGCACCGTCCATAAGGGAAAGCGACTCATCAACGCCCATAACATTCACACCAAAACGCTTGATGACAGGAGCAGTTTCTTTACTCAGAATGTAAGTCAGCCAGCGTGGGATAATGATCGCCAGTCCATGACCGTGCGTAATGTCATAAACTGCGGAAAGCTGATGCTCCATAGCATGGCATACCGTAGCCTGATTGAAGCCCTCATACAGAAAATCGTTCAGTGCCCAACTACTTGCCCACATCAGGTTTGCTCTTGCTTCGTAATCATCGGGTGTGTTCACAGCCACAGGAGCGAATTTAACAACTGTTTTCAGCACTTCCTCCTGCACTCTTGTGAGCATATCCATACAGCCGCCCTTGCTGAAATATGCCACATCAAAGATATGCGACATAATATCCGCACTTCCGCTTGCGGTCTGGTATGCGCTTACACTGAATGTATTGGTCGGATCGAGAAACGATACATCGGGGTGATTGTCGGGTGCGAAATAGCCGTATTTTTCGTTCGTATCCGTATTGCTGATCACACAGCCGCCGTCCATTTCCGAGCCAGTTGCCGCAATGGTAAGCACCGTGATGATAGGCAGGGTTTCGGTCACGAACGCTTTTCTTGATACCAAGTCCCACACATCGTCACCATCATACTTTGCAGCCGCAGCGATACCCTTTGTTGCATCAATAGTCGAACCTCAGCCGACTGCAAGCAGAACATCAATCCCTTCCTTTTTGCAGATCGCAGCGCCCTTGTTGACTGTCGTGTGACGGGGATTCGGCTCAACACCTGCAAGCTCGAATACCTCTGCGCCTGCTTCCTGAAGCTGCGACATCACCTTGTCATACAGACCGATCTTTTTGATAGAACCGCCTCCGTAAACCAGCAGTACCTTTTTGCCGAATCTGCCGATCTCCTCATGAAGATGCTGAAGCTGATCCTTGCCGAAATAAACCTTTGTCTTATTTTCAAACACGAAATCTCTCATAGCATTTACTCCTTACATTATTTATGCGTTTTTGAACCGCCGAACACAGCGGACATCTTTGTATGATCAAGCCGTTTGTCGATCTCTGTTACTTCATCAACTGAAAGAATAATATCCGCTGCTCCTGCATTTTCTTTCAGGCGCTCGTATTTGCGAGTACCGGGGATAGGTACGATATACGGTCTCTTGCAGATCATCCACGCAAGGGAGATCTGTGCAGGAGTAGCATTTTTGCTATCTGCAAGCTCACTGATAATTGCAAAGAGATGTTCGTTCTCATCAAAGGCTTCTGCCCTGAACTGCGGCATGAAACTGCGGTAATCGCCCTTTTCGCTGAAACGATCGCTCTTTTTGTATGCACCGCTCAGAATACCGTTGGCAAGCGGACTGAATGCCACATAGCCCACATTCAGCTCCTCCAGAACGGGAAACAGCTTATCGTATTCACGGTACATCATGGAATAGCGGTTCTGTATCGCCGTCACAGGGCATACAGCGTGAGCACGGCGGAGATATTCTTCCGTAGTTTCGGAAATGCCCCAATGAGTGATCTTGCCCTCTTTTATCAGCTCCTTCATGACCTCTGCAACCGTTTCGGGTTCTACATCAGGGTCGATTCGGTGCTGATAATAAAGGTCGATGTGGTCTGTTCCAAGCCGTTTCAGGCTGCCTTCAACAGACTTTCTGATTGTTTCGGGACGGGAATCGGTCAGCAGACCATTCGGGGAATGTGCAACACCAAACTTTGTGGAGATGACCACCTTGTTGCGGCATGGAGCAAGTGCCGAGCCAACAAGCTCCTCGTTGTATGCAGTGCTGCCGTCGGGATTCTCGCCCGTATAGCACTCGGCGGTGTCGAAATAGATATATCCGAGATCGACCGCTTCATGAATCAGCTTGGTCATTTCTTTTGTATCGGACGGAGCGCCGAAAGCATGAGTCATACCCATACAGCCAAGGCTTACCGTCGAAACGGTCAGGTCTTTTCCTAAAGTTCTTGTACGCATTTGAAGCACCTCACTTGTATTTGTTACATTCAGTATATCATATAAAATCGGGTGAATCAATCTCGATTTCAGGCGTATGGCATTAGTTTTTCTTATGAAAAGGGCTATATGCAAAACACATATAGCCCTTAGATCCTCAGAATTGTGATTTCAATATCTCAATAAAATCGCCCGTATGCTTCGATGGGTTATCGACCTTCATAAACGCGCAGTACCGCCTGATGATCGGATCACCGTTACGCAAAAGCTTGACCGCCTTTGTTGTGGTCTGTATCGCATCACCGCTGCCCTCTATGGGCATATATCCCTTGCCCTGAATGACCTGCATAAGCGCATCGTCAATATATTCAGTGAAATATATCTCGCTCTTGAAGCCGAGATCATTCAGATAAAAGCTGCGCTCTGTTTCCTGCTGATCTACGGAGGACAATAGTATCAGCGTCGTATTTTTCAGGTCTGAAAGCTCCACCTCGTCAAGCTGGGCAAGCGGACTGTTTGTCGATATTTCCGCATAGTATTCCCGAATATCCAGCACGATATTGATGTACTCGTCCGAAAATGCTCTGCGCTGATCGTTGAGAACAATGTCCAACTCGCCGTTTCGCAGAAGTGCATACAGCGTATCATGATTACCGTGTGTGACCTCCACCGTCACATCGGGGAATTTTACAGTAAACTCTGAAACAGCGGAATTAAACTCCTTTCCGCTGTAACCTTTGAGCAGTCCCACACGCAGAAGCTCGCTGTTTTTGCCCGACACCTTTTGCAGCTCACGGACGATATTGTCATAGTCCGCCACAAGCACAAGGCTTTTCTTGTAGAAAAATTCGCCTGCGGGCGTGAGGGTAAAGCTCCGCTTTTTGCGTTCAAGCAGAGCGACACCCAGCTCATCTTCGAGCGCTTTTATTTGCTGTGATATAGCAGACTGCGATATAAAATGCTCCTCGGCAGCGGCGGTAAAGCTGCCAAGCCTTACCACCGACTGAAAGTATCTGATCTGTTTTAGCATAGCACACCTCAATACGTTGAAGCCGAAGCAAGGGTGAACTTCCACTCGGCGTTTTTCTTCACAAGCTGAAAGCGAAGCTGTAACCGCCATGTGTGCTTTCCGCCGCCGAACACCGCCGCCGTGACCTTACTTCTGCCTGTGAGTACAGCAGTATCGCCGTTCAGCTCCACCTGCATTTCCTCATGAGTCGCAGAGTAATAATTCAGCGTACCGTCCATGATAGCAGTAATATAGACATCTTTCGTCTGCCGCATACCCGTCATATGAACAAGTACAAAGCTGTCATCGTGGACACGTTCAAGCTCCGGTCTGTCCTTGTTTATCATGGCGGTGTACATCTCCTTGTAGAGCTGTATGATCTGTTCTTTGTCTGTCATTATGATTACCTTTTAGTCGTGTACCTTGTAATTTTTGAGCAGCATCTCACCAACACCGGGGGCTTCGGGATCGTGCGAACCTTTGCCTGTATCGAGCGCACGAATGCTATCCATTTCTTCATCGGTCAGAGCAAAATCAAAAATGTCGATATTGCCCTTGATACGCTCAGGATTTGTGGACTTCGGCAGGACAATGAAGCCCTCCTGCACTTCAAATCGCAGAATGATCTGTCCTGCGTTCTTGCCGTACTTTTCAGCAAGTGCCGTGATAACGGGAGCTTCAAGCAGTTCCTTGTTTCCGTGACCGAGAGGATACCACGCTTCGAGCTTTACATCATTCTCGGAAAGCACCTCACGCAGAGCCTTCTGCTGAAACAGCGGATTGCACTCCACCTGATTGACGGCAGGAATCGTTGCAAAATCAGCCGTCAGCTCACGGTACAGCTTTGGTGTCATGTTGCTCACGCCGATAGAACGGAGTTTGCCTTCTGCTTTTGCTTCTTCAAGCGCCTTCCACGCACCTGCAACATCACCGTAGGGCTGATGAAGCAGATAGAGATCGATATATCCCGTACCGAGTTTATCAAGAGAAGCTTGAATACCGAGCTTTGCCGCTTCATAGCCGTAATCCTGAAGCCACAGCTTGCTTGTGATGAAGATTTCCTCACGAGGAATACCGCTGTCACTGACAGCTTTACCGACCTCGGCTTCGTTGAAATAGGCAGCCGCCGTGTCAATGTGGCGGTAGCCTGCCTTCAACGCTTCTGTGACCGCTTTGTATGTCGAACCGTCCGCAGGGATCATAAATACGCCGAAACCGACTGCGGGTATCTTGTTGCCGTCGTTTAATGTGATGTATTCCATAGGTATTCCTCCTTAAATTGACTTCTTTGCCCAAGCTGCGACCTTGCTCTCGCTCTGTGCAGACTCCGCACCGTGAATGGAAAGTCCCGACTTTACCGTTGCGCCCTCGCAAAGTTTTTTCAGGTCACGCTCACTGCCGCCCATACCGCTGCCCTCGTTGGTGCAGAAAGGAATGATAGTTTTGCCCGTGAGATCATATTTTTCAAGCAGGGTAAACATACACATCGGCATCGTACCCCACCAGTTCGGATAGCCGACGAAGATCGTGTCGTAGTCCTCGAAATTTTCGGGATACGCCTTGATCTCAGGACGAGCCTTTGCACGAAGCTCCTGCTTTGCTTCCTCGATACAGGTCATATAGCTTTCGGAGTAGGGCTTGACGGTATCGACCTCAAACAGATCACCACCGACTGCCTTCTGAATAAACTCAGCTACACGCTCGGTGTTTCCCTTGTCGATATGCTTCAAGCCGCCGTTCCAGTAGTTTTCGCCCTTGCGTGAGTAGTAAACGATAAGTATCTTTGCCATAATGATCATCCTCCGTATCTTTATTTGGTGATTTCATTATATCACGGATTATAAGATGAATCAATCTTGATTTCACGGATATGAGATAAGTTTTACTTATCTATCATTGCAGAAATAAGAGCCGTTTTTGCTTTATTAAGCATATGGCTCTTATTTCATGCTGTAACAATGCAGCAGGGGCTCAATATGATTTTACACGCAATTCCGCAATTTTTTTACTTAGTGCATCAAGGGCTTCATCGGTGTTGTCAAGCTCCGCAACCGTTTTCTCCATAGGACAAATATCAGTACCCTGTCGGTTGATGATCTTCTCTGTCAGAATATCATAGGTGCAGGGGATACCGTGTGATTCAAGATATGCCTTTCCGCTTTCAGACATTGTTTTCCCGTGAACGCAGGCGATACCTGCCTTGACAAACAGCATTGCCGCTGCCTTGCCGACTATCACATCGGCGGCGGAAAATCCCGTCAGATCTCTGCCCTGTGCTATGAATTTCATCATCGGGGAAATGCCCCTGCCGTCATCGGTGATGATCTCACCACTGCGGCAAAGGCATATCGAGTGTCCGTCAAGGTTTGCTTTCGCTGTTTCAATATCAGTCATTGTCTTTCACCATGAGCTTTCTCAGTCCGATGATGATAACAGGAACGATGATCGCCTGTGCAAGCAGTCCGACAACGCTCGTCTGTATCTGCGACCAGATCATAGGAACGGTAAAGTCGGTCATACTCTGTGTTGCGGCGATAAGTCCTAAGAATACGGCTCTGCCCGTGACCTGTGCAAGTATTACCGCAGGGAAAGCCCACAGACCATTATCCGCGATCTTTTTGGTGAACAGCCCCGAAACGAGCGCAAAAACCGCAAGTTCAGCCATCATAAACGGCAAACGTGCAGCCATAGGCATCGGGCTTCCCATGGCTGATGTAATGAGAAAGCTCACAAGCGGCGAGAGCGCCCCGACCGCAAGCCCCCACTTTGCACCCAGAAGACAGCCGCCGATCAGTACAGGCAGATACATCGGAAGCCACTTGACACCGCCCGGCTGACCGAGTGCTAAATGAACAAGCTGCGGCAGGACAACGGCAAGTGCGATGATAGCTGCCGACACGAGCGATTTGTAAGCTATCTTCTTTCCGAATGAAATGTTGTTGTATGTAAGTGCGTTTTCAAACATATTTATCCCTCCATTTTGCGGCAGTCTTTGAGAAGACTGATTATCTCCAGATGCTGCGGACAGGCGCTCTCGCACTGACCGCATTCAAGACATTCGCTCGACTTGCCTTTACCCTGTGTGGCGATCGCATATGCTTGCCTGCCGCCGTCCCAGCTTGCTTTGAGCTTCTCGGCATTGGCAACGGCGAATATCTCGGGAATAGCGATACCCATAGGACAGCCCTCAGTGCAGTAGTGACAGGCAGTGCATTTAATTGAATTGTCCTTTTTCAGCTCCTTCTGTGCGGCTCTGATAACCTGCTGCTCGGCTTCGTTAAGCGGCTTGAAATCACGCATATAGGAGAGATTGTCCTCCATCTGTGCTATGTTCGACATTCCCGAAAGCACCGTGATAATACCGTCCATCGAAGCCACATAGCGTATCGCCCACGAAGCGTTTGACGCTTTGGGGTCGGCAGCCTTGAAAATGTCCTGAACACCCTGCGGCGGATTTGCAAGCGCACCGCCCTTGACAGGCTCCATTACTGTAATGGATTTGCCGTGCTTTCGTGCGATCTCATAGCATTCCCTTGACGCTACGCCGGGGTTGTCCCAGTCGGCGTAATTTATCTGGAGTTGAATGAAATCGACTTCGGGGTGTACTGTCAGAAGCTCGTCCAGTAAATCAGGATCGGCATGGAATGAGAAACCGAAATATTTGATAAGCCCCTTTGCTTTTTGCTCTTTCACAAAATCCCAGATGTGATATTCGTCATACTTCTTGTAATTTGTGCGCTGAAGAGCATGGAGCAGATAGTAGTCAAAATAGCCTGCACCCGTGCGTTCAAGGCTTGTAAAAAACTGCTGCTTGGCGCTCTCCTCGTCATGGCAAGCCATCCACGCACAGAGCTTGGTACATAGGGTGAATTTATTACGGGGATAACGGTCGATAAGTGCTTTTTTGATTGCCGCCTCCGACTCGCCGTTGTCATAAACATAGGCTGTGTCGAAGTAAGTGCCGCCCGCTTCAAGAAATTTGTCCACCATGACACTGGTCTGTTCAATGTCGATACTGCCGTCTGGCAGCTTGGGCAGACGCATAAGCCCGAAGCCCAGCTTGAAAACGTCTTTTCCGAAATAATCTGACATGATTTTTCCTCCTATTTCAGTTTATTGTAATCATCTTCCGAAACAGCCTCGCACCACTCGGTACTGCTGTCCTCGCCCTCGATCTCTATTGCAAGGTGAGAGAACCACGAATCGGACGCGGCACCGTGCCAGTGCTTGACATTCGCAGGGATATTCACAATATCGCCGGGGTGAAGCTCTCTCGCTTCTTTGCCCCATTCCTGATAATAACCCCGACCACCGACACAGATCAGCATCTGACCGCCGCCGCTTTTTGCATGGTGAATATGCCAGTTGTTGCGGCAGGCAGGCTCAAAGGTCACGTTGAATACCGCAAGCTGTTCAGTTGAAACAGGTGCAAGATAGCTCTGTCCGACAAAGTAATCACCGTAAGGGTTCGGTTCGCCTATTGGAAAGAATATCTCATTTTGAAATCTGTCCTTTTCGGTTATTTCGGAAGATTTATCGTTCCATACACCTTTCGCAAGGTTGAACACCGCCCAGGCGTGCGGCCAGCCTGCATAGAAAGCTGTATGCGTGATGATCGCTGCGATCTCTTTCTGCGATACGCCGTGATTTTTCGCATTCATCAGGTGGAAGTTCAATGCGCTGTCAGTCACGCCCTGCGACATAAGAGCAACCACCGTGATGATGCTCCGTGTTTTCAGGTCAACGTCGGTGTTGTTCCAGTTCTTACCGAAAAGAATATCATCGTTGTAATGGGCGAATTCGGGAGCGAACTCACCGAGGGCATCTCGTCCTGCGGTTTGCACGATTTTTTCAGACATAGTGTGACCTCCTTATACTCCGAGGGACTCCACCCACTTTTTCAGTTCATCGACTGATGTTCTTGCAGCGAAACGCTTGCCGTCTTTGATAACTGCTGTATCGGATACGCTGGGCTTCAATTCTTTTGCGGAATTGCCCATACTGCTGCCGCCTGATGTGGAAAACAGAATTATCGTCTTGCCCGAAAAATCATAGGCTTCGAGGAAGGTATTGATGATCGTCGGAGCTACATACCACCAAATGGGGAAGCCAACGAAGATCGTGTCGTAGTCTGCGATATTCGCATCGGTATCTGCGATAGCGGGACGGAAGGACTTGTCCTTCATCTCTACAGAGCTTCTGCTGTTCTTGTCCTGCCAGTTGAGGTCTGCATTTGTGTAAGGCACGGCAGGCTTGATCTCATAAAGGTCTGCGCTTGCGGCTTCTGCGAGGTTCTTTGCAAGTCCGGCAGTCACACCGCTTGCTGAAAAATATGCTACTAATTTCTTGCTCATGATTGTTTCCTCCTATTTTACAATGAATTTTTTATCCTTATCGGGAATACCGCCCACATCGGAGATATACCTCTCGACTTTCATTTTCAGTCCGTACTTCTCCCGAAGCTCTGTAATTGTCTGCATCATAGGCGAAGCATGATGGACATCAATTGCGTCCTGTTCCGTCCATTGGTCTATCAGCAGTACCGTTTCGGGATTGTCAAGCGGCTGAAAATACTCATAGCGGAGATTACCGTTCTCGCTGCGTATCCTGTCCACCGTACCGCTTTGTATCATTTCCTCTGCGAATTTACGGGCATTTCCGTTTTCGCCTGTGTAGTAGATATTTACTATGATACTCATATCAGAACTTTCCTCCGAACACAGGGAAAAAGCTGCTTTCGCCGTAGTCCTTGATATGCTCGATGTTCTTCAAAAGCTCCATATCTTCATCGGAGATAACAAAGTCAAGCTCAGCATTGCTTCTCATGTGATCGGGATTTGCGGTCTTCGGCAGAACGATCATACCAAGCTGGATATCGTATCTGATGCAGAGCTGCGGAACGCTCACACCGTACTTGTCAGCCATAGCCTTGATCGCAGTATTTTTCAGCGCCTCGCCATGTGCTACGGGAGAGTATGCTTCAACAACAATACCTTTCCGCTGACAGTAGTTTATCAGTTCAAGAGGAGTGTTGGAGATATGTGCGAGTATCTGGTTTACCATAGGCTTGATCTCCGCCGTTTCGCACAGGCTTTCAATATCGCCTTGCAGGAAGTTGGAAACACCTATTGCACGGAGCTTGCCTGTCTTGTATGCGTCCTCAAGCGCTCTCCACGCTTCACGGTTGCCCTCCACATAGCGGTTATCCGACTGATTGACCTCTTTCCACGGCTGCGGGCTGTGTATTATCATCATATCGAGATAATCAATCCCCATTTTGCGGAGCGTCTCGTCAATGCCTGCCGCAGCGGTCTTGTATTCCTTATGTTCGGCTGCGACCTTAGAGGTCACAAAGATCTCCTCACGGTTGATACCGCAGGTGCGGACACCCTCGCCGACACCGCGCTCGTTGCCGTAAGCCTGAGCCGTGTCGATATGACGATAACCGATCTCTATGGCGTTTCGCACTGCGACCGCAGCCTTGTCGTCATCAATGAACCAAGTACCGAGTGCGAGCTGGGGAATGACCACGCCGTTTGCCAATGTCAGTGTTTCTTTGAAAATCATAGTAAGACCTCCTATTTATCATTATTTTCCGTACACCATATCACATAATCGAGTTTATCAAGCAATGCCTGTTTCTGGTGGATAGAATCAAGGAGAGAACGCCTTGCATTTCGCAGTACACGCATCTTTTCGGCACAGCAGTCCTTACCGCAGCATTCGGAAAGAAAAGCCTTTATCTGCTTGTCGGTCAGCCCCGCCTGCGATAATACCTCGGCTATCTCCTTGTCGGTAATACTCGTATTTGTCACTTTCATTCTATCACCCCACAAAACAAAAAGAGTACAGGTTTTATGTCCTGTACTCATTATAGCATAGTTTTCTCAATATGTAAAATGCTTATATCTTATACTTAGGTATGCTCAGAATGTATAGTTTTGCAAAACACACGTGATTATATGTAATAGGTTTCAGAATTTATAGTTCAATGTAGTATGGGCAGATATTCGCAAATGAACCGTCTTTCATTCTGAACCCCTTCGGGATCACGCCCAACTGTGTAAAACCTATTCTTTCATATAGATGACGGGCGTGAATATTGGTTTCTACCACTGCATTGAACTGCAAGATGCCGAAACCGATCTTCTTTGCTTTCCTTATGCAGTCGGTAACGAGCTTTTCACCGATATGCTGTCCACGGAAAGAGGAAGAAACCGCATAGCTCGCATTGCAAATATGTCCGCATCTTCCGACATTGTTCGGGTGAAGTATATACAAGCCGACTACAGAGCCGCTGTCATCAACTGCAACTCCGCAATAACTTTGTGAGGAGAAAAAAGCCTCTCCCGTTTCGTCATTCAATGTTTCTTCCTGCGGGAACGCTATTCCTTCTTCTACGACTTCGTTCCAGATACCGATCATCTGTTTCAAGTCATCCGAGCTGTATTTTCTGATAGTCATTATATAACCTCCAAAATCTGATTTTAATACTTGCTAAGTATGAACGCTCTTAATATATTCAAGAAATTTCCCCGCCGCACCCGAATAGGGACTGAATTTCTTCCACGCAAGCACCGATGTAAATGACAGTTCCGGTGTCAGCGGACGGAAGGCAAATCGTGCGGGATCAAACATTGTTGTCGCTCCCTCAATCGTCAGCACGCAGGCTATCCCACGCTCTGCAAGAGGTGCAGCATTGTTGATGAGGTTCATGGTCGCAACAATATCAAGCTCCGATACGGGACACCTGAGCCATTCTTCGATCTCGCTTTTCAAAGCAGTTCTGCTCGTCACTACCAAAGGCAGTCCCTTTAGCTGCTTGCGAGTGATTGCTTTTTCTTTTGCAAGCGTGTGATCCGCAGGCATCAGCAAGCCCCACGTTTCCTTTGCAGGGAGGCGGATATAGTCGAATTTCTCAATATCCACAGGCTCTAACAGGATACCGAAGTCCAGCAGTCCGTGTTCAAGCCGTTCCTTTACATGGTCTGCCGTACCAGTGTGAAGCTCAAAGCTCACGAGCGGATAGCGGTCACGGAAATGCGCTATCAACTCGGGAAGCACCTCCGCTGCTTTCAGTCCACCGCTGCCGACCGAGATCACTCCGCTGATTTCTTCCTGCTGCTGAAACTCACTGTCGATCTTCTTCATCAGCGACACGACTTCCTCTGCTCGTCTGCGGAGCATGATGCCCGAATCGGTAAGAGTGAGCCGTTTGCCCCTGACAAAAAGCGTAGTGTGCAGCTCGTCCTCAAGCTCCTTCATCTGCCTGCTGAGAGTCGGCTGTGTCACATGAAGCACCTCGGCGGCTCTTGATATGTTTTCCTCACGCACGACTGTCAGAAAGTATTCCAGTAAACGCAGTTCCATGTCCATTCCTCCAAGCAATGCAGGTTATAGGTTTATTATATCACATCGGGGCTGAAAGGTCAATCGGCTGAAAAGGAAAAAGAGCTGTCACCGCAGTAACCTCAGCTTGACTTTCTCACCTAATTGCTCACTCATCCTTGTTTTCATATCCCCACGCACACATCGCATTCAGTATCGGTATAAGCGTTTTTCCTTTATCAGTTAAAGAATATTCGACCTTTGGCGGTATCTGCGGATATTCCTCACGATGAACAAGTCCGTCACGCTCCAGTTCTTTCAGGTTACCACAGCGAAATGGAAAAGTCAATCGGCTGAAAAAATAACAGCTGATATTATTGCCAACTGACTTTTATGAACTCTAAGTACATTATATGGTGCTCTCATCAAGCTTTCTCATCTTTGTTTTCATATCCACACGCACACATCGCATCATAAATACTTCTTATCACTCTCGCAGGGCTGCCGACTGCTATCATATTTTCGGGAATATCCTTTGTGACCACCGAGCCTGCACCAATAACGGCATTATCTCCGATCGTCACTCCAGAAAGGATAGTGGAATTTTAACCTATAATGTGCAGTACATTCTGACCAATGAACGATACATAGGAAATATGCTGCTTCAAAAGACATATATCATCAAGTCTATTCCAGCTGAAAAACGTCCTGGTATTGCTGATAATATCAATAAGGACAAGGATTCCTGGATCCACACCGATAATCAAAAGAACTATACCGAAGAAATAAAAAGGAGTTTCTGGGATACACTGTCAGACTATATCGCTGAATCTGCGGCGGATGCAGGCATTGTAAAAATGAAAAGAAAAGTAACAGCGAGTCTAATAACGACAGGCTCAAAGATGCTGTAAAGAACAGAGAAGAAAAGAAAAAAGCCAACAAGACCAATGACGATAAGCTTATGGACATCACTACTGCGAATAAGGACGAAAATATAAAGGACAGCACAACTACGAAGGCTGCCGCTGAAAAGACTACTGACAATGACAAAAAATCCGAAAAGAAGATCACTGACTCTAAAACAAAAAAGTCTAACTAAGTAGTCAGACAGCTGTGTTAATATGATTTTTTCATTTCAACCTCCTTATAATTCCCCCTCAGACCGATAGCAGCTATACTATCGGTCTCTTGTTTTATGAGTTTGTCTGAATTAAAGAAGTATGATAAAAAAAGGAAATCATATATGGGAAATATGATATATATTGCTGACGATGACAAGGATATAAGAGAACTGCTGAAGATGTTCCTGAAAAGTGACGGTTATGATGTACTGGCTTTTCCTGACGGTGAAGAATTATTGCAAGCCTTTGAAAAGCAGCCCTCTGACCTTGTTATACTGGACATTATGATGCCGAAAAAGGACGGCCTGGAATGCTGTGCAGAGCTTCGGCAGCGTACCAATGTACCGATAATCATGCTTACTGCAAAGGATAGTGAGCTTGATTACGTTCAGGGTATCACTACCGGCAGCGACGATTATCTTACCAAGCCATTCAGACCCACGATACTTCTTATGAAGATAAAAGCACTGCTCAGAAGAATGAATATGGACAGAACGAGTGAAGCAAACGGCGTAAATCTTTCGTTTGGAGATCTTTCCTTCGATTCGGAAAAGAACATCATGTATTGCAGAAAACGGCAGATGAGTCTTACAAGACTTGAACAGCAGGTGCTGGTGTATATGATGACTATCCCCGATAAAGCTTTTTCTCGTGACGAGCTTCTTGAAAATATATGGGGGTATACCAACGCAGTCGAGTCGAGAGTCGTAGATGAAATGCTCCGCCGTGTACGAAAGAAACTGTCCATTGCTGAAAGCAGTG
>Ga0265298_10003717_pt1 | contig 19967 bp, 13 predicted proteins | sample AusTroGonzalo_MG_3_FD_193486 | JGI IMG/M metagenome (GOLD analysis project Ga0265298, IMG submission 193486) | Bovine rumen microbial communities from tropical cattle in Woodstock, Queensland, Australia - Gonzalo_01 | ecosystem: Host-associated > Mammals > Digestive system > Stomach > Rumen ... | reverse complement strand
TTTCACTTTTGCGGAGGAGGGCAGGATAGCCTATGGCCATCAGGATGACCCTTGCTATGGCCACTCATGGCGCGTGGAAGACTGGGAAAACGATGAGCTTGAACGCTCGGACGTAAAGGACGTCACCGGCAAGTATCCCATGGTAGTGGGTTTCGACCTTGGAGACATTGAACACGGGGCCGATAAAAACCTTGACGGCGTCCCCTTCGGCCTTATCCGCAAGGCCGCCCTCAAGCACATCGAGCGCGGAGGCATCGTCACGTTCTCCTGGCATCCGGACAATATCCTCACCGGCGGCGACGCCTGGGACGTGTCGTCCAACCAGGTGGTAAAGTCCGTCCTCATGGGAGGGGAGAACCACGCGGAATTCATGGTCTGGCTGCAGCGGGCGGCCGATTTCCTGGAGAGCCTTGGAGACGTTTCCGTCATCTTCCGCCCCTGGCACGAGCACACCGGCAGCTGGTTCTGGTGGGGAAAGGATCTTTGCACACCGCAGGAGTACATTGAGCTTTTCCGTCTCACGTGGGTGTATTTTACAAAGGAGCGCGGCCTCACCAATCTGGTGTGGTGCCTCTCGCCCAACGCACCCATCACCCCGGAAGAGTATATGGAGCGTTACCCGGGCGACGAGTTCATCGATATTATGGGGGCCGATTTCTATGAAACTCTTGACCCGGCCCGGCAGGAAGAAATGGGCGTAGTTTTTTCCAACGTAATCAAGGACCTCATGAATACCCTGAGCGCCCTTGGTATGGAGCACCACAAACTGATAGCCCTGGCGGAAACAGGCCTTGAGGGCATTCCGGACCCGGTGTGGTGGACGGAAGTGCTGTATCCTTCCATCAAGGATTACTCTATATCTTACGTGCTCACCTGGCGTAATGCCTGGGACCAGCCCGGCCACTTCTTCGGCGCCTGGGAAGGCTTTGAAAATGCCCCGGACTTCAAGGCATTCTGTGAAAAGGATCACATACTTCTTCTTGACATTTAGGATATGACATTTGAAGAGAGACTGGCCTGGCTGAAAGCCGGCCACGAGGCCCTTCTGGGGAAAAAGAACGCCCCCATTGAGGGTAATGGCATTTTTGAGCGCTGGGAAAACCCGGTAATAACGGCTGCCCATGCTCCGCTTGAATGGAGGTACGACCTCAATCCTTCAACAAATCCTTTCCTGATGGAACGCATAGGCGTACATGCCGCGTTCAATGCAGGCGCCATCAAGTGGAACGGGAAGTATGTGCTTGTAGTCCGAGTGGAGGGCAATGACCGCAAATCTTTCTTTGCAGTTGCTGAAAGCCCTGACGGAGTGGACAACTTCCGTTTCTGGTCCCGGCCCATAACCATGCCCGAGTGGGGAGAACCAGCCACCAACGTGTACGACATGCGCCTCACCGCCCATGAGGATGGCTGGATTTACGGTATCTTCTGTGTTGAGCGCAAGGATCATTCTGCAGAGGGAGACCTTTCGGCCGCAACCGCAGCCGCAGGCATTGCCCGCACAAAGGACCTTGTGAACTGGGAGCGTTTGCCGGATTTGGTCTCGAGCAGCCAGCAGCGCAATGTAGTGCTGCATCCTGAGTTTGTTAACGGCAAGTATGCCCTGTACACACGCCCGCAGGACGGCTTCATAGACGCCGGCAGCGGCGGCGGAATAGGCTGGGCGCTTGTAGACAGCATGGAAAATGCGGTTGTGAAAGAAGAGAAGATAATCAACAGGCGTTTCTATCACACCATAAAGGAAGTCAAGAACGGCGAAGGGCCTCACCCCATCAAGACATCCAGGGGCTGGCTTCACCTGGCTCATGGCGTTCGCGGCTGCGCAAGCGGTCTCCGCTATGTCCTCTATATGTACATGACAGCCCTTGACGATCCTTCCAAAGTGATTGCAGAGCCCGGCGGATTTTTCATGGTTCCGGAAGGGGAGGAGTACATAGGAGATGTCATGAATGTCGTTTTCTCCAACGGATGGATTGCAGACCCGGATGGCAAAGTATTCATCTACTATGCCTCCTCTGACACCCGCATGCACGTTGCCACCTCCACCGTGGACCGTCTTGTGGACTACTGTCTCAACACTCCCGCGGACGGCCTCCGCACCGGCTTGTCTGTTGAGGCGGTAAACCGCCTCATTGACGCCAACGAGCGCAATTGTAAGTAATTGATTATAAGATAATTAAATAACTACGCCCGGGAGGAATTGCCGGGGTGTAAACAAGTAAAATATTGATTATGAAAGACTTGCGTTTGCGGGTGTTTTTGCTGCTCATGCTTGTCCCGTTTAGGTTGAACGCACAGGAACTCAAGCTGGCGCACATATTCTCAGACCACATGGTCCTTCAGCGTGAGACAACCGCTCCTGTGTGGGGGTGGGGAGAACCGGGAAAGATTGTGTATGTGAGTACGTCCTGGAACTGGCAGACCATGAAAACCACTGTCGGGGAGGATGGTACCTGGCGTATAAATGTTTCTACCGGAAAAGCAGGCGGACCGTATAAGATTAATGTCACATCCGGAAAGGAGAAAGTTGAGATCTCAGACGTGATGCTTGGTGAAGTCTGGATCTGCAGCGGCCAGTCCAACATGGAGATGCCTGTGAACGGATTTGGCTTCCAGAAAGTTGATGGCTCAATGGAAGCAATCCTTGACGCCTTTGAGACAAAGGACAGGATCAGGGTGTTTGACATCAAAACCTGGAAGCGCACGGAGCCGGAAGCCGATGTTACCAACGTCTGGCAGCTTTCCACACCAAGGGTTACGGCCAATACATCGGCCATAGCATACTATTTTGCAAAACGCCTCACAAAAGCCCTGGACGTGCCGGTGGGCATCATCGTCAACTCCTGGGGCGGAAGCCGAATCGAGTCGTGGATGACCAGGGAGTCCATAGAGAAGTCCGGCATCACCAGGGAGGAACTGGCAGAGATTTATGCCGTTGAGGAAAAGCCCGACCGCTGGCCGGAAACTCCGGAACTTATCTGGAACGGCCGCGTTTATCCCATCCTGGGCTACGCTGCAAAGGGTTTTCTGTGGTATCAGGGGTGTTCTAACATCGGCCAGAAGTTTTACGATAAACTCCAGACTTCCATGCTGAACCTGTGGCGCAGCAGCTGGGGACGTGGGGACATGCCATTTATCTATGCCACGCTGGCGCCATTCGACCACGGCGATTCCAACGGCCGCTGGCGTCCGGCATTTGTACGCACTCAGATTCACGCTCAGGAGATGGCTCCCGCCACCTGGGCTGTTTGCCTTGAGACGCTTGGGGACCGGAATACTATCCATCCGCCCAAAAAGCGTGAGGTTGCAGACCTCATGTTCATGAGGGCATATGCATCGGTGTATGGTGAGGATCCAGGACTGGCGGTGGATTACCCGGAGCCCAAGACTATCGAGTACCTGGAAGACGGCAGCGTAAAAATCAAGTTCACCAACGTGTGGTCCAACCTTATGTCGATAGTCGCCCGTGACGTGGTGGGCTTTGAACTGGCCGGAGAGGACAGGGTTTTTCATCTGGCCGATGCGCAGGTTGACCTGGATGGTGAAACAGTTATCGTCAGGGCCGGTGTGGTCCCGCACCCGGTGGCCGTACGATATGGCTTCCGCAACTGGATGGGTGCAAACCTGCAGACTTCGCTTGGCATCGCCGTACCGCCTTTCCGTTCGGACGACTGGGAATTATGAAAGGATTGACAAAAGAGATTGGCCGGGTATTGGAGGAGAACATCCTTCAGTATTGGCTTACGCTCAAGGACCCTCAAGGCGGTTTTTGGGGTGAAGTGCTGTCGGACGGCACTGTGCTTGGTGATGCCCCCAGGGGAGTGATACTCAATGCCAGGATAATCTGGTCTTTTGCCGCGGCATACTCGGTGCTAAAAAAACCTGAGTATCTGGATGCCGCCGTCCATGCGCGTGACTATTTCCTGGACAGGTTCTGTGACCATGAGTATGGGGGAGTGTACTGGAGCGTGGACTGCAACGGCAATGCCCTTGAGACCAAAAAGCAGCTTTACTCCCAGGGCTTTGCAATTTATGGTTTGTCTGAACTGTATAAGGTAAGTCATGACGAGGAGGCTTTGAGGCAGGCTGTGGACTTGTTCCATGTGGTGGAAAAGCATTTTGCGGATAGGCAGAATGGTGGTTACATCGAGGCCCTTGCCCGTGACTTTTCTCCGCTGGAGGACATGTCCCTCAGCGCGCATGACATCAATGCAGACAAGACCATGAACTCCCACCTCCATATCCTGGAGGCATACGCCAACCTGTACAAAGTATGGCCGGATCCTGAGTTGAAGGCTGCCGTGGTAAGTCTTCTGGATATTATCGGTGAAAAAGTCATGTCTTCGGAAGGGCATCTTCAACTTTATTTCTGCAAGGACTGGTCTGTTCTCCCCGGTGGCGTGTCATATGGTCACGACATTGAAACCTCATGGCTTGCACTGGAATGTGCCATGGCCGTGGACTATGTGGACAAGGTTAAGCCGTGGGCCTTCAAGTTAGGTGTGGCCGGCAACGAGGGCCTTCTTCCCGACGGCTCCATGAGGTATGAAAAGCTCTTGGACGGCACATTTGACGATTCCCGCCAGTGGTGGGTAGAGGCGGAAACGGTTGTCGGAAACTTGTGGCTGTGGAAGTATCATGGCTGTGCCATCGGCCTTGACCGCGCCCTGGCTTGCTGGGATTACATCCGTAAGAACCTGGTCCGTCCTGATGGCGAGTGGCACTGGGCCATCCTCCCGGACGGCACCCCGGACCTCACCCAGCCCCGCGCCGGCTTCTGGAAATGCCCCTACCACAACACCCGCATGTGCCTGGAAATTATTCGCATTTTTGCTTGAATTGATATTATGGCCAAATTATCGGAAAAAATAGGTTATGCCCTTGGCGATGCCGCTGCCGGCGGAATCACGTGGAAAGTAATGTCCATAGCCTTCCCGTTCTTCTTTACCAATATATTCGGGCTAACGGTTGCCGATGCTGCAACGCTCATGCTTGTGGCACGCATGTTCGATGTCGTGACAGACCCTCTCATGGGCGCCCTGGCAGACCGCACCCAGTCCCGGTGGGGGACATATCGGCCCTGGCTAATTTTCGGAGCCATTCCGCTTGGGCTGGTGTTTGCCCTGCTGCTCTTCACTCCGGACCTCGGTCCCGTTGGCAAGCGCATCTGGGCCTACTCGCTGTACCTTCTCATGATGGCTGTATATACCGCAGTGAATGTGCCCTATGGCTCCCTCCTTGGCGTAATGACGGACGATGACAACGAAAAAAACCAGTTCTCGTCGTTCCGCATGGTAGGTGCCTATGCCATGGGTTTCGTCACGCTGTTTTCCTTCCCTTACCTCCAGAAAATGGTGGGTGGTTCGGAGTCCCACCAGTATGCCGTGCTTGGTGCGGTGCTTGGTGCCTTGGCGGCAGCCGGAACCCTTGCCTGCGGCCTCATGACAAAGGAGCGCCTCAAGCCGGTAAGGGCAGAGAAGTTCTCCCTGAAGCCATTTGGAGACCTTTTCCGCAACAAGCCTTGGATATACCTGACACTTGCAGGGGTATGCACCAACTTTTTCAACGGATTCCGTTATGCCGTGGCCAGTTACATGTTCACCTACTGCCTTGGCGGGGATGTGACATGGGGTAAGCTCATCATCAACTACACAGTGTTCATGATGTTTGGCGAAGCCACATGCATGGTCTTTGGCGGACTTTCCCCGGCATTTACAAAGTGGGTCGGCTCAAAGCGCAAAGCTTTCAGTTGGGCTGCAATCATCTGCGCAGTGACTTCCATCGGCTTTTTCTTCATCCCCATGTCCGCCAGGTTCATGTGGCTGATGATTACCGTGGTTATCCTCACCTCTGTTGGCATCGGCCTGTATTCCCCGCTTCTTTGGTCCATGTATGCCGATGTGGCCGACTTCGCAACGGAGAAGAACGGGACATCGTCCACCGGCCTCATCTTCTCCTCGGGAACCATGGCGCAGAAGTTTGGTTCTGCCATTTCCGGCGCCCTTGTGGCTCTGTTCCTTGGCTATGCCGGCCTGGTTTCGGGAACGGATCCCGCAACGGGAGAGGCTGTTGTGTCGATAGTGGAAGGAGCGGAAGCATCGGTCCAGACCATGATTTGGAGTATATTCTCCCTTTTCCCCGCGGCAATTGCCCTTCTGATTGTGCTGCTGCTCAGGCTGTATCCAATCAAGAAATAGGCTATTCCCATACCACAAGTGACCTTGACAGCCGGATGGTTTTTCGCCTTCCGGCTGTTCCTTTTATGGTGTACAGGTCTGGCTCATCTACAAGCCCGGCCATGGCGGCATTGGCACGGGAGATGTTGATATTGAGGTTGTTGGTGCAGATGTCCAGGAGCTTTTGCACTCGGTTTGCAATTTCGGAGGGGTTGTCGCTGCGGGACACCCTGCGGTAAAAGTAGGCCAGTTCACTTGAATAGTCGCTGATGCTTTTGAGGACGATGCCTTCCGGATGCTTAAGGAACAGCAGCAGTACGCATTTTGCCATAGGCCTTACACGGACTTCCTGCGCTCCAACATAGATTCTAAGGTTGCCGGTAATTCTGATCCTGGCATTCCCTACGGTCTTTCTCACCAGGACATTCCTTTCCGGGCCGTGCTCCCTTTTGCGTAGCTCCCTGCTGGCCATTTCCACAAAGGCCGCAAGTTCCGCAGTCTCCTGCTCCTCCAGCGACTTCCCATAAAACATCCCTGGCGATTCCAGCACCTCCCCGCCCGACTCGCACAGATAATACAGTGCCAACAAAGACTCCTCAAACAGCATAAGCGCTCCTTTTTGCTGCCGCAAAATAGGAAAATAAACTCAAGAGGAAAAATCCGTGTTTATTAAGTTGTTGATTCCCAGTTATTTATCCGTGGTACCCGGGTACCAAGGTACCTGGGTACCGTGCTTAAACGCCTCATACACAGCAAATTACAAATCACGCTGGGGCACAACAAAAATGCCGGCCACGGGTGGTCGGCATTAAGTGTCTGTGTGTGGCAGGGAACTACCAGCGGTCCTCGTCAGAAACGCTGAGTTTCTTGCGGGCGTGGCGACGGCGGGCGCTCAGAACGCGGCGGCCGTTTGCAGAAGCCATGCGGGCGCGGAAGCCGTGCTTGTTAACACGCTTGCGCTGTGAAGGTTGGAACGTTCTTTTCATGATATATCTTTTTTACTATTTGCAAATGGACCGCAAAGATAGTAATTCCCTTTTAATCTACCAAATATATTTTGCATGAAAAAGTCTGACTATTTATTTTCAAAACGTCGCTTCGCGACCCCTCCCACTTCGTGGGCCCCTCCCTCTAAGCCGAGGGTGGCATTGTTTTGCAAACAAATAGTCAGACTTTTTCTATCTCAATAACTAGTTTGCCATCATAATATTCATCTTGTAACCAGGAGGAGACGGGCCAGGTGTGGACGGAGCCGCGTGGGAGGCGGTATCTGGACATGACGGTACAGATTTCTTCATTCACGTCTCCGCCTTTTAGATACAGGATGCCGCGGGTAAACTTGCCTTTCACCCAGGGATAGAAGTCGGTGAGTGAAGCGACAGCGCGGGAAACTACCCAGTCAAAAGAGCGGCCGAGGCTTTCTGCGCGGGCGTTTACAACCTTAACGTTAGGCAATCCTAGGGCGGAAGCAACGGCCTGGGCCACAATTGTCTTCTTGCCCACAGAGTCACAAAGCACAAACTGTGCACCAGGGAAAAGTATCGCCAGAGGAATACCGGGGAATCCGCCGCCGGTGCCAAGGTCCAGGACCGAGCAGCCGTCAAGGGACCGCCCGTCAGCAGTCAGATACTTAGCAATAGCAAGTGAATGCAGAACATGATGGTCGTAAACACAGTCTATGTCCTTGCGGGAAATCACATTGATCTTTGCGTTCCATTCACGGTATAACTCATCCAGAGCAAGGAAACGCTGTTCCTGAAGAGGCGTCAGATCAAAACTCTCCCTTACAAATGATATGAATTCAAGGCCGGTCATTCTATTTCTCCTCTTAGCATCATTTCTGCCAGATGCTGCTTGCCGCGGCGGATGCGCGTGCGCACTGTGTTCAGTTCAAGGTCCAGTTCGTGCGCAATCTCCTCGTACTCAAGCTCCTCAATCATATACTTGATCATCACGTCTTTGTACAGGGAAGGGAGTTCGTCTATGTACTGCATAAGGCGGGAGTGGACCTCGTCGTTGATTATTTCTTCCTCCGGAGTGGTTTCTGTGAGCTCGCTTTCTCCGTCGGAGCCCTCGGTTGCCTTCAAAAGAATCCCTTCCTTCTTTTCGTCCTCCCTCTTGAGGCGGCTCAAGTGGTCCAGGGCAGTGCGCGTGGCAATGGTAAGAAGCCACGGGCGGAACTCGCGGGTGGTGTCAAAAGTGCCCAGCGCGGCAAAGGCCTTCTGGAAACTTTCCATGACGACGTCGTCAACATCGGCCTTCCACTTGAAATAGCCGCTTACTCGCCCGCGGACGGCTTTTTCGTAGATCTGGTAGATCTCCCGGTAGGCGGTCTGGTCGCCGTGGATGGCGCTCAGAATGAGATGAATGTCTGTATCCATATTAATGCGCTTCAAGCCAGTTTTTGCCGGCGGAGCATTCCACGGTGAGGGGAACGCTCAACTTGACCACATTCTCCATGACATCGACAACAATGCGTCTGAGCTCCGGGACCTCGGAGGGGATGGCGTCAAAGAGCAGTTCGTCGTGGATCTGAAGGACCATGCGGCTGCGAAGGCCGGCTTCCTTTAACCGGGCCGCCACTCCAATCATGGCCAGTTTTATAATATCGGCCGATGTCCCCTGGATAGGGGCGTTCACGGCGTTTCTCTCCGCCAGGCCTCGGACCACGGCGTTGCGCGCGTGGATGTCCGGCAGATACCGGCGCCTGCCAAACAGTGTCTCCACGTACCCGTTCTTCCGGGCAAATTCCGCGCTCCCGGCGATAAACTCCCTGATGGCGGGGAAGCTCTCGAAGTATCCGTCAATCAGCGCCTTGGCGTCTCGGCGGCTAAGGTTGAGCCTCTGCGCCAGCCCAAAAGACGATATCCCGTACATAATGCCAAAGTTGGCGGTCTTTGCCATGCCCCTCTGCTCCCGCGTCACCTCCGAAACTGGAATGCCGAAAATCTTTGCGGCAGTGGCGGCGTGCACGTCCACCCCGTCCTTAAACGCCTGCACCAGATGTGCGTCCCCGCAGAGATGGGCCATGATTCGGAGCTCTATCTGGGAGTAATCGGCCGATACAATCACCCCGTCCGGAGTCCCCGGAATAAAGGCCTTGCGTATCTCTTTTCCGCGCTCCGTCCGCACAGGGATATTCTGCAGGTTGGGGTTGGAGCTGGACAGACGGCCCGTTGCGGTAAGCGCCTGATTGAACGTGGTATGCACGCGCCCGTCAACCTCGGATACGTAAGAAGGGAAGGGCTCGATATAGGTCGACAGCAGCTTTTTCACCGCCCGGAATTCCAGGATTTCACCCACGATGGGGTGCCGGTCCGCAATCTCCATCAGGGTGTTCTCGTCCGTGGAATACTGCCCGCGGGCGCTCTTTTTGGCCTTGGGATCCAGCCTGAGCTTCTCAAAAAGCACATCGCCCACCTGTTTGGGGGACGATATATTCAGCCCCGGCTCCCCGGCCATCTCTCGTATTCGGGCCTCCCTCTGGACAAGTTCCCGGCGGAGGCCGTCGGCAAAGTCCCTGAGCTGTCCCAGATCCACCTTTACACCGGCGCGCTCCATCCCGGCAAGTACCTTGGACAGAGGCTCTTCCATCTTGTCGTAAAAGTCCGGAAGGCTCTCCCGGAGCTTATCCCCCAGAAGCACCATCGCAGCGGCTACCCTTGTGCGGGACGGGCCCTCGTCCTCCTCCGGAACGTCGTCAAAAAGGGAGCCAGTGGAAACGGCCTCCGGCGCTTCTTCCAGGTCGATGCCCAACAGCGTCTTTGCCAGCTGCACAACGTCGTGGCTGCGCTCCGGGTCTATGACGTAGTGCATCAGCTGCACGTCGTTCCACCGCCCGGCCAGCTCAATTCCCGCGTTATGCAGCAGGTTTGCCTGCTTTTTGAGGTCAGCGCCGTATTTGTCGATGGAGGGGTCTTCCAGCAGGGCCTTTGCCTCTGCAGGCGACGTAACAGCAGCATTACGTCCGTCGCTAACAATGACCTTTTTGATGGGGGCGAAGATTCCTTCTCCGGCAGGTATGACGATGATGCCGAGTTTCTTGGTTTTTATGTCTGTGAGAGGGACTTCTTTGACGTCAAAGATAGATTCTTCGTTTCGCTCAGAATGACAAGGAACACTGTCATTCTGAGGAGCGTTAGCGGCGAAGAATCTGTCATTAAGGTACTTCTTTAAAGAAGAGAACTCGTAATAGTCAAACAGCTCTTTGAGAAGCGGCTGGAACGTCCCTGTGTACTCCATGTCCTGCAAAGAAACCGGCAACTGCATGTCTGTCTTGATGGTTACCAGGGCCTTGGACAGATCAATGTACGACCGTGCTTCAAGGAACATTTCCTTCTGCTTGGGGGAGAGCTCGTCAACGTGTAGGTATATGTTCTCCAGCGTGCCATATTTGGCAATGAGCTTGGCGGCGCCAACCTCTCCGACGCCCTTGACACCGGGGACGTTGTCTGCGGTGTCCCCACATATGGCTAGCATGTCAATGACCTGCGAGGGATTTGAAATACCCCATTTGGCACAGAGCTCCGGAACTCCAAGGACCTCAGTATCCTCACCGGCCTTGCCGGGCCTCATCTGGAACACGTGCTCACGGATAAGCTGACCGTAGTCCTTATCCGGGGTTACCATATAAACGTCAAGCGCCGGCGAAGCGAACTGCGTTGCAATGGAACCCAGGACGTCGTCGGCCTCAAAGCCGGGGACCATCACAACAGGGATATTCATTGCCCGGACCAGCTCCGTAAGCGGTTCCAGGGCATCAATCACAAGTTGCGGAGTTGGCGGACGGGTACCCTTGTACTCCGGATACATCTGATTGCGGAACGTGCCGCCCGGCGGGTCAAACGCCACGGCCACATGCGTAGGAGCTTCCCTCTGGAACATCTCCAGAAGGTATTTGGTGAATCCGTAGAGGATGGACATGTCCGCCCCCTTTGAGTTTATCATAGGCCTGCGCAGGAATGCGTAGTACATCTTGAACACAAGCGCGTGCCCGTCAACCAGCAGTAGTTTTCCCATAACGGCCCAAATTTAACAAAAAAACTTCACTCATCCGGAAAAAAGCCCGTTTTTACGGACGGACGGTCACAACCACCGGATAATGGTCCGATAAATCGGCCTCCGAGGCCTTTTCCTCAAATTTTATAGCCCCGGCATAATCCGGGACGATGCGTACGGCCAGCGCTTTCGCGGCGCGCTCCGCCGGGGAGGAGCAGGCGCCCAGAAGCAGTGCGGTAATGGAAAAGAGCAGGACGGTTTTGGCTTTCATACGCGTGTTGTAAGTGTTATTTGTTAACAAAGGTAGGTAATAATTCGGAATATTTTTATATATTTGCGTTTGCACCACGTTGTGCCGCACTAATTAGAATACTAATAACCAATTTTTTTTATTTATGAAGAAATTCGCAAAGTATCTTTTGACTCTGGGTGTAGCCGCCCTTTCCTTCGCAGCTTGTGAAGACGAGCAGCTGGAATCTGTGAATTTCACCATTTCAGGTGATTCTTCATTCAATGAATCATTGGAAGCCACCGTCAAGGTGACCGGTGACAGGGAAGCCCCTGCAGACATTATTGTAGGTATTGTCCTGGACGAAGCTACAACCTTCCCTGCCGATGTCCTTTCCTTCCCTGCTACCGTAAAGGTTGCCGCAGGTTCAAAGGAAGCAACCGCAACCGTCAAGATTGCCGCTCTGCAGGCTCTTGAAGGCGGAAAAGAGTACAAGGCTGTCATCGCCGCAAAGGTAAACGATGTGCTTCTCACCAAGAAGGTAACAATCACATTTGCCAAGCCTGAAGACCCTGCAACCTTCCGCTTCACCGCTGATGGCGCTTTCTACAACAACATTGCCATGCTCAAGGTGGAAGCCAGCAAGCCCGTCAAGGAAGAAACTCTTGTTTCAATTGCCCTTGACGCAAAGTCCACCATTCCCGCAGAGGCTCTCACCATCCCTGAGCTTAAGATTGCAAAGGGTGAGCAGCACGGAGAAATCCAGGTTACCCTTAACCCTGAGCTGCTGGAACCCGGCAAGGAATACAGCGCAATCTTCAACGCCACCATCGGCAACGAGGCAATCGGCACTGGTACCGTAGGTTTCAACAAGCCTGACCTTAATGGCGCATGGACTGTAATTGGTACTGTGGGTGGTTCCAACTGGGACAAAGATTTTGCTATGACGGCAGGTCAGGATGGCTGGTATACCGCAGAAGGTGTTGAGGCCGCTGCCGGCAGCGAATTCAAGTTCCGCCGTGACGGCAAGTGGGATCTCGCTTATGGTCTGGCAGAAAAAGGCCAGCCTGAACTTGATAAGGAGTTTGCTGTTGTGACAACCGCCGGCTGCCCCAATATCGGTATCGCCGCAGAGGGTATCTACTCCCTGTCCGTTAACCCCAACAAGGCTGTTGCAAAGATTGTCAAGACAGGAGACATTGCCAAGAATATCACTCTTGCAGACATTGTTGCCCTTATGCCTGCAGAGAATAATGCAAAAGCAGACTTCAAGGGTATCCTGACAAATGTCCTGGTTACATATGTTAGTGGAAGCAATGTTTTCCTTGAAGATGCTTCTGGTGCTATCCTTCTTTATCTGAAGAATTCCGGTCTCCAGGCTGGAATGACGCTCTCCGGTTATGTTGAGGGTAAGGTTCAGAACTACAACAATCTCCCTGAGATTTCAGAGATCAAGTACAATATAGAAGAAATGTCAATTGGAACTGCCGAAGTTCCCGCCCCGGCAGAAATGACCATCGCTGATGTTCTTGCAGGCTTTGACAGACTCATCAGCAAGAGGGTAAAGATTGTCAATGCATACGCAGGTGCTGATATCCAGAAGAAAGGTGAGTATAGTATTTACCAGGGAGAAAGCAGTATTCCATTCTTTGTAAATGTTGACCTCACTACGGGCTTCAAGGCAGGCTCCATCTTCGATGTAATTGCCATCGTTACTCCTTACAAGGAAAAGAAACAGCTCAAGATCTTCGAGGAAGCAGCCATTACCAGGCTCATTCCTGTGATGACCATGAGTGACATTCAGGCTCTCTGCACCTCATCAACAGATGCTAAGTTTGCAGGTGTATTCGATGGCTTGTATGTTAACTACATTCTTGGCACTCAGCACATTTATCTTGAGGATGCGAGCGGCGCACTCCGTTATTATGCTTCCAATGGTAAAACTGTGAAGATTGGTGGCGTGGAGCACACTTTGGCAGTTGGTGATAAGGTTTCCGGTGTCATCTCCGGTATGTGCAAGCTTGACAGCGGACGTCCCACCATCGACTGGCTTGATTTCTCCTATGCCTCTGTTGTAGCAGCCCCTGCAGAAGAGCAGCCTAAGCCTGTAACCGGTACACTTGGAAGCTTTACCGACGTTAACGGCCTCATGTACCGTAGGGTGGTTCTTGAGAACGTCGTCCTCGAAGCTGATGTTGTTAATACTAAATCTTCCCAGATTGTCACCGTTTCTGATGGTACTGGCACAATGCCGCTTCACTTAAGGTTTAAGCCTTCACAGGCTATTCCAAAGGGCTACAAGGTGTCAGGTATCGGTACCTTCGACGTGAATGGTGGCAACCTGGAAATAAGAGTGTTCTCCCAGAGTGATGTTACCGGTGTAACTCCCCCTTCAGAGTAGAAACAAACTTGAACCAACATTCTATAATTATGGCGACCAATTTTGGCCGCCATAATTATTAGAACGTAGACCGTCTGGTCATGTGGAATGGGTTATGGACTTTGTCCAGATTGCGGGAGAGAATCATGCGGGCGGCGGTGCGACCCATCTCAGGGAAGTCGGTAGATACTGTGGTGAGGCCGCCAAGGATAAGCTCGTTCATGTCAAACTCGTTGTAGGAAACGATAAGGACGTCCTTTCCTATGACAAGGTTCTTCTCGTTTATCTTTCGCGTGAGGCCTACAAGTCCGGCGTCCAGCTGGGAGTTCAGGACCAGGAAGGTGTCTCCAGGGGCGATGTCGTCAGGAACGTTGTTCATGAATTGAATCGGGATGAGGTAGTCCGATGCAAAGCGTGACACTCCGCTGTGGATAACCTCACCGTACAGGGACGATGCCAAAGTGATGACACGGAGCCTCTTGGTCCTTCTTTTTTTGGATACACCCTCTTTAAGTCCGGTGTAGATATCGTTCTCGAAGTCCTGGTAAACTGCGCCGAAATTGCCGTTCAAGCCGGGCTGAAGGTGGTCCAGCTGGATGAGTTTGCGGAAGGGAATGCGGGAGAGCTGTTTTATGGCTTTTGCCTGGGTAGCCCTGTCAAGAGGGAAGTGCGGGGCTATGACGTAGTAGTCATAATGGTCCAGGGAGTTGTCCAGATAATACTCCAGCAGGTCTATGTCCTGGTTGTGGTTGAGGATGGTAATCTCTGCGTTGTCACCCATCTTTTCTGCAAAGGAATTGAACAGAATCTGCTTGTACACGGAGAACTTGTCAAAGATCACCAGCACCTGAGTGCGTGTGGTTTTAGTAAGGTCTGCCGCATAGAAGCCCTTGCCCTGCCTTGGCACTATGATACCCCTTTCCACAAGGATACCATAGGCCTTTTTTACGGTCTCCTTGGAGATTTCAAGCCTTGCCGCCAGGTCGTTCATAGAAGGAAGAAGCTCTCCGGGGACAATGCTCCCGTCCCTTGCTCCGTACTCGAAACAGTTGACCAGCTGCTTGTAGATGGCTTCTTTGCTGGTGGTGTTAATTGTGATTTCCATTTTTTGCTCTTTCAAGTTGTTCAAACCGTTGGAATCCGCTCAGCGCAAGCTCGGATTTTGGCGTTCAATTTCACATGTGTTAGTGTTAGGTTATTCAAACAGTCCGGATATGCCACGGTAAACCGCGCCTTCCGGAGCACGGGATATCCGTATATTATTAAGGTGTTTACGAAGTCCCTCTTCCATGAGGGAAAGCGACTTGGAAATCTGGCCGGAGAAAAGCAGGGTGTCAATCTCAAATTCTTCCAGTTTCTCCTTGAGTGCGGTTCCAAGGACTTCTCCAACGCTGTTGTATGCTTTTTGCGCCAGGGCGTCTCCGGCATATGCTTTCCCGGCTATATCGGCAGGAGAGATACCGGCTTCTCCGCCAAGGGCGGTCCATGCTTTGACCACGCCGCGCGCACTGGCGAAATCTTCCAGTATACCGCCCTGCCAGGGCAGATTCCAGATGGAATCGGCAGGTGATCCGGTGGGCCCGTAACGCACTTCTCCATTGAGGGCTATAGAAAAGCCAAGCCCGGTGCCAAGTGACACCAGGGCTGTATTTGAGGTCTTAAGACCCATTATTTCTATTGCACCTTCAAGGACTGCGTTCACGTCGTGGATGTACTTTACGCTCACATTTTCCGGTATCCCGGCAAGGTCCCTGAACCGTTCTCCATACACCGCCGCAAACTTGTGCTTCATGAGGAAGATTCCCTCCTTGTAGTGGAACGGCCCCGGTATGGCTACGCCAATCCTTGTGAGACCCCCGGTCAAGCCGGGGGTGACGGCTTTCCGCAATGCTTCCGCAATGGCCTCCCGACTCCCATTGGAGGGAATCGGCACAGGGTCGCCGGTGTTGCGCTTGATGAAGGTGCCGCCTACGTCAAGCAGGATCGTTCTGGTATCCATCCCTAAGGCAGGTTTTGTGTACTCTGATGGGTTCTTTTCCTAAGTTTTCAATTACATATTTGCCCATGGAAGCCGGTACGCATGCTATCTCCATGAAGTCAAGGTCAAAGTAGCGCTCCGGGTGCTCCACGCTGCGGATGCGGACGCTTTCGCCGTCTACCAGGGTGAGCACATGGAACTTTTCTCCCTTGGTGTCCTGCTGGCACTGCTTTTCAAACTCCAGCCGGCGCAGGGAGATGTACATCTGGGGATTCTCACCAAGGATGTACTCCTGCCAGCCCTCGCCCTCGCAGTCCAGACGGGGCTTCTGGACTATGTATTCCGGACTCTCCGGATCATGGATCACGCTGTGGCGGCGGTCCTGGCGCACATTGAGCTCTCCAAGGTGCGTGTGAATGGGCCTCTGCTTGCCGTCAAAGTCCAGGCGCAGGTAGTCGTACATCTTGTATGTGTATGAGCCGATGGTCAGGGAGCCTATCTCCAGGATAACCTGGTTGCGGCCGCTGGAGTGGATGGTTCCGGCGGGAAGCATGACCTGGAGGCCGGGGACGGACTCCTCGTAGCTCACGTATTTCATGTAGTCGCATTCCTCGTGCTTTGTGTCTGCTGCCTCAATCTCCCGGAAGAAGGCGGGGATGTCGGCATCGTCACGGAAACCGATGAAGGTCTTGGCCTCGTGGCCGGTGATTACGACGTAGTAGCTTTCGTCCTGGCGGCCGAACTCGTTGTAGTTCTCTACGTTGAACTTGCCGCCGCTGTGGCACTGGATGCTCATGTTGCCGGTGCTGTGGTAGCTGTCGTCCCAGTTGAAGCGGATGGGGAAGTAGCCTTTGTACTTACGAACGCAGTCCGCACCCATGAGGTTGACGCCTTCCTTGTGTACGAAGGAGCAGTAGTTGATGTCCAGGATTTCGGTACCGGCCTCTACCATTACGCTCACTTCCATGGGGATGAAGTCAAACACCCATGCGGCGTTGCGCATCTGCTTGGGCAGATTGCGGAGCTTTTTCATGTATGTGCCGCCCCAGACGCCTTCCAGGTAACAGGGTTTTGCGCGGAAGGGGTATTTCACAAGCTGGGCGCAGATATCTGCAAACGTACTGAAGGGCATCATCTGGAGTTTTGCAGGGTCGTTGTCCAGCACGTACCAGTCAAGTTCTCCGGTTGCAAACAGTTCCTTGCGCAGCTGCACGGCGTTTTCAAAGTCGCAGTAGTAGCAGCGGCGGATGGTGCGGTTTATGATTCCGGTGTGCTTCTTGCCCAGGTTGGCATATTCCCCTGCACGGATGCGCAGCATGCTGTTTTTGGGCGTGATGTCAAAGAAAACTTTAACATCGTACAGGTCACGGAAACCCTTGGCAAGGGAGCCGTATCCATAAACGGCCACAATCTTTCCTGGAGCTTTGGCTATTGTGACATCCTTTCGGAACGCTTCTGCCTTTACAGGATCAATGAGACCTGTATATCCCCCGTGATAAACCTTGCCGTACAGAAGGGTAGGGTCTATCTTGGTGTCCCAGATGAGCAGGGGGTCTATGATGTCATCTATCTCCTTGCCGCTCTTTAGGAATGCGGCATCTGCATCAATGGAGTCAAATGCAAGGCCAAGAAGGTCGCATTCGCGATTCATCAGGCTCACGAACCTTCCCCACTGTGCGGTGGTGTAGCCGTCCAGGCCCACCACAACGCCTTCCTTGCGGGCTTTGTCCGCCAGGGTGGCAACGAACTTTTTGGCCACATTTGGTGTGCCCCCGGCAATTATTGACTGTTTAACTTTCTCTGACAATTCCGGACGGTTGACCGGCTTGGGGTCGTCGAACGGAAAGGGGTTATACATGAAGCTCATATTGCAACTGTGGTTTACTGTGGTACAAAAATACAAATAAAAATTGAAAATACAATAAAAACCCCGGTCGTTGTGACCGGGGGAAATAACTAATCAACCTTCATGTCGGCATAGACTGGGAGGTGGTCCGATGCATAATAGCCTCCGTAGAGCCTGTCGTTGCACACATATCTCCTTGGCGTGGCATTTCTGTAATAGATGTAGTCAAGGTGGTTCTTGTGCGTGTACATGTTACGCTCCAGGTTGAATGCGTTATATGTGCAATAGGGTCCTGTCTTGGGGGCGGTACTGTAATACGCATCGTCCCAGTATGTCCTGTATATCACTGAGGCCGCATCATCAGGCTGAGCGTTCATGTCTCCAACGAAGAACGACGGATAACCGTTGGGGTTATATAGTTTCTCCATCTCCTCGTACTGGGCGGCATGCTCTGCCCTGGCATCGGCATTCAGGCATCCGTGAGTTACCATAACAAAAACCTTGGTGCCGGTAGATTTGTCGGTCAGAATGGCGCAACAGCCTCCGCGGGTATATGAACCGGAATCACCAGTGTCATTGTTGATTACCATAACCGAAGGGTCTGTAGCTGACAGCCAGAAATAGTGCCAGTCGCTAAGGTTATACTTGGCTGTCTTGTATGCAAGACCTATGGATTCGTGGTCGCCGCTACCTCCGGCCGATTTGGGGTCAAAATAGCGGATAGTATAGTTGTCCAGTTGGTCGGTCAAGTAGGTTTTGATGTCCGGACTGCACTCCTGGAGGCCGAAGACGTCAAAATCGTTTTCATTTATGGACTGCACCACACGGGTTTTCCGGTTCGCCCAGTTGTTCTGCTCATCTGCCTCTGACGTTATGTAACGGACATTGTAGGTTCCTACTCGGGCCAGTTCATCGCTGTCATATGACGGCACATAAGTGAGAGTTACATCCCTTACTGCTCCCTTGATTTTGCAGAACAGGTAATAAACCGTGTTTGCTGCAGTTCCGGAGAGTTCGTAAGTATAAGACTCATGGTTGTTTCCGTGGGCCCATGTCTGCAACTCTCCTCCAGTTACATATGTTACAGCAGCCCCCGATCCCACAACCGTTGTAACTATACCGAATTTAGGGTCGGTACTAGCCGATGCATCGTTCAGCTGGCTGCTGACGCACTTTACACGGATGAGTTTGTAGCCAGGAATTGCAGGGAAACCCAGGTAGCGCTCCGCATTCTCAAATACTACCCTGTGGCCGTAAGTTGCGGTAGTGGACCAATAGATTCTTCTTCCGCTTGCTCCGGTGCAGTCGGCCAGCGTGAAAGTGTAGTCTGTGCCTGCCCAGGGGTAGACGCAGCCAAGGCCGCCCGCCTGGTTGGTGGCTTTGCTGTCTTTGGCAGTAGGCCATCCTGTGCATGGCGTTCCGGTAAAGTCAAAGGTAAGTACCTTTTCTGAGGGATTTGCAGGGGTTGTAAGCGTTCCAAGGTTGTAAATCTTGTTGCGCTCAAACGTCCCGAACTGGCAGGTGTTGATTGTCTTCACCAGGTTTCCGTTCAGGTAGATTTTTATGTCCGATGTAAGCGTCATGGGCCTTATCGCCACATAATAATCCGTTCCGGTTGAGAGGTTTGTGCTTCCGTTTATGGTAAAATCGATGTAATTGTACACCGGCTGGTTGTATACCTCAAGCGTGGTCTCATACGTAGAGGTATTGACATCCGCACGGAATCGTCCTGAAATGGCGTCTCCAGGATCCACCTCTATCCTTCCGGCCTTAATATCACTTTCCGACACCCTGAACTTCAGCAGCGCGGCTGCATTCTTGAAAGCCATCGTTGTACTGCCTTCAGTTGCAAAGGCCACGGCCGGCATGGCTTTCCTGTCAAAAGTCCCGGCTTTCAGGGTTTGTGACTGCGGCACATCCACAGCTGCCACCCTGTATGGAGAAACGCTGAAATTCACACCTCTTCCAGCGGTCCGGTTAGGGTAAGTGGCCAGGTAGTCACCGCTTGGTACTGAACCTTCCCCGTCCCATTCGAACGTGGCTTCCGGGGCATTGGCAAGAAGCGAAGTGACAAACTTATGGCCGGCAGCAGCACTCAGGTCTGAGTCATTTGATGAATAAACAGAGATAGCGTCTCCGTCCTCCCAGAAAGTCTGCAGGTGCCCGCTGCCGTTAGTGCCGATGGCGGCTTTTGAGTCAGTCGAAGGATCGCAGTCCGTTAAAACCGTAAATGAAACCGGTCCGACCTCACTGGCCGCTGCGTTGATTTCACCGGCGGATACTTCTTCAGGGAGGGCTTCCATAGTGCAGGCTGCAAGCGCAAGGGCGCCTGCAGCCAGAAGAATTAATAAAGATAAACGCTT
>Ga0265298_10003714_pt1 | contig 19979 bp, 10 predicted proteins | sample AusTroGonzalo_MG_3_FD_193486 | JGI IMG/M metagenome (GOLD analysis project Ga0265298, IMG submission 193486) | Bovine rumen microbial communities from tropical cattle in Woodstock, Queensland, Australia - Gonzalo_01 | ecosystem: Host-associated > Mammals > Digestive system > Stomach > Rumen ... | reverse complement strand
TTTCTTTCTTGCTCATAACATATAACTGGATTACTTGGTAAAGATTTATATGTGCTTCCATCAAGATAACTATACTCTGTTAATTCAACTGTTTTCTCCTGTTGTGTTATTTTTACATGATAAGTAAACTCCTTATCCATATCCTCGGGGAATCCGACAGTTTTCTCATTCAGATTCACGATAGTAGGCTTGATTGGGTAGTATACCACATAAAGCTGAGGATCGTAGCCTGCGCTTATCCATGTACTGCCGTTCGTTGAATACTCGAAGCCCCGCCATGTATCACGCACCAAAAGTGTCGGACGCGTTCCATTTGTGTTCGATGAATCCGTGATCAAATGCAGGACAGAGCTGTCAGCCGGTGCAGAAAACTCATCGCCCACCGCATAGGAGTAGTAGTTATTAGTGGCGGCAGTAGGATAACTGAGCGGAGTTGTCAGATTGTCAGCCATTACATAACTGCCGTTTACTGTCGCAGTTACCGGTGCAGAATCAGAAACAGCTACTTCAGTGATACTGCCGTCTGTACCCATTGCAACATATCCGATCGGCAGAACTGTGTCATAATATACCAGATAAATCTCTTCATCATTAGCCAGAGGCGCTTCCGTTCCGTTTGCATACGTCACATACACACTTCGCTCTGCCGTATTATAATAGATATCATTGATACGGTTTTCGTCAGAAACATTTCCAAGCGAATCGCTGACACAGGCAAATGCGTATTTGTAACCTGTCAAGCCCTCTTTGGCAGGATCAGCGTATCCCTGTACATCACTAAAATTCACCAGACTGATCCTGCTGCTGCCGACTGTCAGACTTTCCGCATAACGCCATTCTTCGTCCTTTAACACAAGCGTTTCATTTGAAGAATCAACTGCGTGCAGTGTTATCTCCGGCAGTGTATCCCAGAAAGCATACAATATGAGATACTCTCCCGAACTTTCAGCTGATATTCTCTCCTGTGTGACAGGCTCCGAGAAATCAAAGGGTGTATTAGTATACTGTGACGTACTCCAGTTACAGAATATACTGTCTGCTGCAACGGGAGTATAAGACGGCTCATCAAGCAGAGAATTGATACTGATCTCAGTATAATACTGATTCCTTGCACTGTCCCATGTATATACCGGGTCTGCTGACTGACTCCAGTCTCCGCCCCAGCCTGCATCGGCGTTGTTCTTGTCAAAATATACACGTATCCTCCACTCTGCATAGAGCGTTAAGGGATTATCTCCTTCATTGTCAATATAAAAAAGGTTGCTGCCCGCATCATAGTGTATACCGCTGCCGTCAGGCTCTGTGTTCCAGCCGCCGAAAATATAATCATTGTTATTATACGTGTAACTGAAACCTGTGCCGTCACTGAGTGTGACCGCTGAATTGTTTACAAGATTCCTGACAGTCAGTCTGCCAGCATCTACATTATATTGATACTTTTCAGAATCTGTTAGTTCTGTTTCAGTGGTCACGCCGTTATTACTGCTGACATTTTTCAGGAATGTTCCGCTGCCGGGGTCGGCTGTGGAAGTCATCGTACCGCCGTTGGCATCATATATGACTGAAGGTACGTCTATTTCCTGATACACAGCATCAAGGGTCATATATTTTCGCTCATTGCCGTTTTCGTCGATCCTTGTATCAGCGTAAGAAGCATTGAACTCAAATGTTCCGCCCGGATAATAGATCGTCCCGGAAGGATCGTTCCTGAGTCTCCAGCCAATGAAGTTCTTTCCTTCAGGCGCTTCAACGACAGTTCTCATTATGATGACCTGCGCTTTATCTGAATAATCAGCAGTGTCAAGTGTCTTGAACTGTGTCTCGTTCTTGTCATTTTCGTCAAGAATACCGCCTGCGGGATTGTACTGGATATAATATGTTCCTACAGCTTTCCAGTGCAGGCGCAGATATGTGTTGCCTTCAACAGGATTGTCAAAGTTATACGCTGTTTCGGTACCGCTCTGTTTATCGACCTTATACCAGCCTGCATAACGGTAAGCACCTTCCGAACGCTCATATGTATGCTCAAAATCAGTGGCTTCCATTATATTCTGTGTATAGCCTGCGCTTCTTTCTGTTATGCTGTCCTCACGGGACTCATAATCATCTCCAAGCTGATAGTATTCTCTGTCATAGTATTTGTAGAAATATGTACCTTCTGAAGAGGCTTCGTAGTCTCTTGTGACCTCCTTGTATTCACTGATAATGTCGCCATAGTTCACCCAGAACCACGTAGAGTAGCCGCTGTTGTCATTTCCTGTGCTCTGGAGCTCAAACTCTCCTCCGTTGGGATCTATCTCAACAAGATACCAAAGTTTTTCCCAGCCGGCGTACACGACCAGATCATTATAGGGCATTTTTTCATATACCTGATAATGAGGGACTCCGTAATTATCCTTTGTAGAATCGATCTCTGCCTGTGTAGGAGTATGGAAAAACACTCTCGTCGTACAGCTGGGATCGGCAAACCAGCCTGCAAACTGTTTTCCCGTCGGTGCCTCCGGTGCATCAGGAACAAAGTATTCGATTCTTTGCGTATATTTAATGTCTTCTGTATCAACGGTCTGACCATTATGTGAATCAATGAATGTTACTGAGAAGGTATCTCTGTTATAAAACAGGTAATTAATATTGCTTTCAGTTGTTCTGCCTGTTGTATATCCGCCGATCGGAGCATAATTTGTATTTTCGATAGTCTTACGCGTGTTCCCATTCATATAATATCCTGCTTCTCCGAAATAAGGTAAAGCCCAGCTTCTGTCACGCAGATAACCTTCAATTGGATGATACTCCTCATTAAATGTTATAAAATTAAATCCATGATATGCAGTCTTATACAAACCATAAGTATTATCATTAAAACTTACGGTATTTTCAAAATCACCTATCTCGCTTTCATCTATTTCAACATAATAATATATTGTCTTATTTGCTGTTGATTGTGTTCCGGTAAAAGTTACATCACGGTCAGGCATTGTTTCCAGCGTTACCAAAATATATTCATATAGATCAGTATTGTTGTCGTCAGCCTTCCAATGATAGTTTTTATCTCCGTTGATTGGGAAGTAATTGTTGATATATGATTCATATAATCCTGTTATTGTTTCAACTGTACTGTTATTAATTTTAAAAATCAGGGTATGAACGTTTCTGTCATAATACACGTTCAAAACGGTCGAACCATCTGCTGCGACTGTCTTTGCGGAATCACACGTTCTGTAATGGAATCCGGTATAATTACCGCTGCCGCCGTAACCCTGATAAGTACTCGAAACCGATACGGTCGAGCCTGTCGTTGCCGACAGTCTGAAGCTCTCAGCATAATCATAGGTCTTGTCCGCATTTGCGGCATTAGCAGCATCATTAACATTCTGTCTCCAGATGACTATGGAATAATTCGTTGCAGCCTCTGTCCATTTTGCATATAGCTTTGTATCTCCTGTCAGATACAGATCACCGTTGTCCCATTCCATTGTATCGGGAACAGTTGCACCACTGATAAGATTACCGTTTGCGTATGAGATCTGCATCGATGTCGCAGCACTGTCAGCATACCAGCCGCCGAATGTATAACCTGTACGTTCCGGGACAGGAAGCTGTCCGAGAGGAGTATCGACGCTTATTATCTGCATTGGTACGGAATCTGCGCCTTCGGCAATACCGCCTGTTGAAAAAGTAAGCCATGCGCTCCTTTCAAATACAGGATATACGTCTTTATTCGTCGAGATATCATAAAAACGCTTATTGTTTTCCGTATATCCGATCAATGGCGCAGATTGACCGGGCTCAACTATCTGTTCTGACCAGCCCTTAAATACCATATGTGTGTTATTTTCTTCATCATCATAGGTAACTTCAATGCCGTCAAGATCTATTTTAGCCGTTCCGTTTTCCAGTGTGCCGCGGCGTGTTCCGACAATCGGATAGGATTCTATCTGACTGTTATACTGGTCATGGAAGATAAGATAAACACAATCCGCATAAACTGCGCCTATCCGTACTGTTCCGCCGTCTGTAAAATACTGCGGATCATCAAATAACAGTTCTTCATCTGTCGCAGAAAGTGAGTTTTCACTGCCTTCAAGTATATACCAGCCTATGAATGTATAGTTTGCGTCATTTGCAGGGAGCTGCGGCGGTATAAGACTGTCGGAGTCCTTAATGGTCTGCTGACATATCTGCTTTCCTGTAGTAGTCATGTAGTAATATTTTCTATAGACACCATTTGAGTCAGGAGTATAGAAAACATATGTACAAAGCTGCGGGTCGCCCTGTGTTATCTCATACAGTGAGAAGCCTGTCGCCTCAAATCTTATTGAATCTCTGTCAACTGTGAACTCAGTGATCTCCTCGCGTATGCCTGCTTCATCAATATGCCACAGGTGAAGTGAGGCTTCGTCATATTCACTGATAGCACTATTGGTTATCTCTACATTTATCGGGCTTTCTTCTTTTGGCTGAAAGTCATTTCCGACGGTATCAGTTATGGTGATATCGTATGAGCAAAGTGTGTCAGACGGTGAAGCGTCTCCGCTTTCAACAGTGACATCAGCAGAGACCGGCATCATGCCGTTAAGTGTTATGAGTTCGTCATCACTGTTTCCGGGAGAGACGCTGATCTGCTGATACTTCAGACCGTCTTCCGTTTCATCTTCTTCAGATCCGTCAATTGTATCTGCAAGTGCTTTGCTGCTGTAATTATAATATATATATTCAATGGCATTGCTAAGTGCAAATGAAACAAACAGCACCGCAACAAACCAGATCATTGTATTCAGTTTTTTGTTTATGGAATGACGGGTATTTTTCATCATATCTCTCCTTTCCATAGTGATACAGACCCACGGACCGCTCTGTACCGCAGTCCGGATACCAAACATTTATTATACATATCCTGTCAGACAAGATATTATTTTCTTTAATCATTACTTATCCAGCGCTTCATATACGCTTTATCACTTGATTTTTCAGCTGATCCATGGTATAATCTTTACATAAGCCACTGACTTTATCATACAGTTCACATTATGCTTCTTTTGCAGCAAACGGAAGTATGATAGAAAATCCTGATGAAATGAAGGCATATATCGTATGACATCATCTATCCAAGGAACAGCCGGAGCCATGCTCCGCTCCATAAGAAAAATAATCAGGAAAGCACCGCTTTTTCTGTCAGCACTGCTCATCATCATTTCATTGACCGTTTTCGGTCTGTTCATCGCCGGTATCAGACCATATGTTGTAAAAACCGGTTCGATGGAACCTGCTTATCCGGTCAACAGTCTCTGCTTTGTGAACAGAAATACGCCTCTTGAAGAGATCTCCGTCGGCGACGTCATTTCCTTCAGCATGGGAAATGATACGGTCGTTACCCACAGAGTAACTTCAATTTCAGGCAAGGAGTACACCACAAAAGGAGACGCAAACCTGACCGAAGACTCAGCTCCTGTCACAGCAGTGAACTATATCGGAAAGATCGTATATATGATACCGAAAATAGGCTGTATTTCCAATTTCCTGCATACAAGGGCAGGTCTGCTTGCAGCGGTCGCGTTGATAGTGCTGCTGCTTATACCAAATTTTATTCCTGACAAGGAAAAAGAGACAGCTTCCACAGAAAACGAACAAAATGATCAAACCGGCAATTGAGCAGCAGCTGCGGTATGCAGCTCTGCTTTTTTTATACCCTTTTGGATAAAACCATTTATCAGCGCAAAAGCGCCGCTGTTATCTCTCGATAATCCCGAAAAGGATACCTCTCGCTTCCTCAAACTCAAAAGTACAGGTCGTGAGAAGAAGCAGATTCAGATCGGTCTTATCTCTGATCTCATCAGTATCATCAAGCACTGTATAATTCGCAGCCGATAGAATGTATTCAAGATACTCCTTTTTCTCGGATTCGCTCACAAATACGGCATGATAGGCAGGAGCCGTGCTCTTTGCCGTCATATAGGCAAAGAACCTCACATTATGTTCCCCGTCCTTCAGGGTCAGGATACCTGCCGGGTGAGACTGCATGAATTCTTTTTCCTTGTACCGGTCAATGTCTGAAAACATCAGCTGACCTTCCATGTTATGAGCATACACAATAGAATTCAAGCCGGTGAAACCTGCTTCACACCGATAATCAAGAAACGGACAGCCAAGCTCATAGTTGTACTGCCCGTCTACTCCGTTATGCAGGTAGAAGTCGTTGTCTTCTCCCTGAACTATTGGAAGATCAATTTTTGTATCCGGAATGTTGATCCACCCAACTATGTCATCATTAACATTTTCACATAATACAAGCGGATCTGAGAGAGCCTCACCGGTACCTACGGGTTTGACGCCGGTATCCGGTCTTATGCTTTCTATGATCTCCGCTTGTTTTTTTACTGCTTCCTCACGGTGCTTTTCGGGTAAATGTACATTCTCATAGTACCTGTGACCGCAAAACACGCCAAAAGCTGCGAGAAGCAATAACGCAGCCGTCAGAATTTTTGCCTTCATGCTTCTCTCTTCTTCCTTTTCTGCCTTAGCAGCAGCGGCAGCATCAGCAGTATCATAAATGACACAGCCGCAATACAATACAGCCATGTGCGTCCGTTTATCGCAAGAAGACCTGTATTCGGCGGAACGAAGTCCTCATCGACCGCTGCATAAAATATCCACTTGAACTCTATATCACCGTATAAACTGACAGAAGCATTGTCTTCTAGCACCTGTGTTCCGTTCAGGCTGACTATCCTGTGTCCGCTCTGAACATAGTCTCCGATAGCCTTGTCGTTCCACACTACGCTGCATTTGAGTATATGTGAATCGCCGGGCTTGAAGTTCCCGAGATCAAGCGCGTTCTGAGTAAGGTCGATGTTTCCTTTGCCGTTGACATCTCCGCTGTAAACTTCCCTGCCGTCAAGGTAAAACTTGCATACGCAGCCTTTTTCAAGGTCTATATCGCCGCTTTTCGATATTGGTTCGGTATGCAGGTAAATATTATACGCCTGATCGTCACGGAGGTTCATCAGCTGAACGTCCTTCGAGTAAGTCTCGCCGTAAGCCATATTATCGACGTAGAAGAAATACTCGCCGCTTGCGCTGTTCACCGCTCTGCCCTCGGAGTCCATAGCAGTCAGTTTTTCGGGAAGTCCCTTGACCGCGCCCTCCGGCAGAGTGACATCTGCAAAAGCATTGAAGGGATTGCATGAAAATAGCAGGAGGCTTGCACTGAGTGCAGCATATATTCGCCTTATACTCATTATACAAGCCTCCTTTATTAATTAATCAGTAATTGCTATGTTATAGAATTATTCAGAATCAGTTCCATGTAAGGGCAGTATTGATATCTGTAGCATCGGTCAGAGTAGGTGTCTTGCCAATTTCTGATGTTGCAGCAGTTCCAAGAATTGTTGTCTGATCTTCTGCATATGTGATCTGAGCAGACTTGAGAGCAACATTAACATCAAAGTCAAATGACTTGTACATATCCTGTGTAGTAGCGCTGTCAAGCTCAACACTGTCTATAAGCTTTGCAGATGTTTCGCCCGGACCGAGAATACTTGTATAATAGAAGTGTGCAGTATTATCATCGATCGTTGAAGGTAACAGCTGCCACTTATCTGCTGTTCCGCCAGCAACTACATCATTATTAAGATTGATATAAAGCTTTAGATCACTGCTCGTAGGAGCTGCTACAGCCTTTTCGTATGCCTTTTTAGCTGTATTATATGCAGCAGTTGCCGATGCCAGTTCTGCATTTGCAGCATCTAAATTACCAGTCTGCAAGCCAGCAGCGCCAAACGCAGTCTGCCATGCATCATAAGCATCATCTCTGAGCTTTTGTTTACCCGTTGTGGGATCATTAACAGCAGCATCTGCACTAGCATAATTAGTATTGGCTGTTGTAAGTGCATCATAAGCAGCCTTCATTTCCGTAGCAGCAGTTGTATCATCACCGATCGCAGTAAGACGAGCAGCAATTGTGTCATACTGTGATTTCAGTGCAGTATAATCCTCTTGCGCCTTTGTTTTTGCAACATAATCCTGATAGTAAGTATGTGTATCATTGGTAGGAGTATACAGGCTCAATTCTGCATAGGTCAAACTATCAAATGTTGTATGTGTAGGATCAACGTCATCTGGGAAAGGGTCGGAAGCAAGCCAAGCGTTTACTTCATCCTTTAACCTTTGATTATCACTTGCAGTTCCTATGTCCTTTATGCTTTGAGCATAAAGTGAAGTATCTGCAACATAATTACTTTCAGAGCCCGGGTGCTGTCCATACATCTGATCGAGCAAACTGTCTCTTTGTCCTTCAAGAGTTGTTTTTTCAGTCGAAAGTGCATCGTATGCAGCTTGTGCATTTGCCTGATTTGTTGTTGCAGTAGCAAGATCGTTCAAAGCAGTATTTAACGCATTGTTTGCAGCTACATAATCATTGTATAACGCCAATACACCTGCATCAGCAGCTGAGCTTTCAGATGCAGCTCTCGCCTGCTTTTCTATTGCCATCTGATAATCATGTATCGCTTCATCATAAGCCTCAGCGGCAGCCTGTTTTTCTTCCGGAGTTGCGGTGTTGATACCTGTATCGTATGAAGCTACCAAACGATGATTTGTTGCATCATATTCAAGTGCTACAGGGTTAATTGTCTGCTGTTCCAGTTTGTAATAACCGGAAGTAGCTGCTGAAAGATTACCGTCCGTTCTTACACCGTCATTTGCTAAATCCGGTGTAGTATCAGGTGTTGTTTCAAGATCACTTATCTTATAATACTTTCCGCCTGAATAATAATAGCCCTCATATGTAAATGTTTCGGTATTATTACCAGCAACAACAATGCTTCTGCGGAAAACATACAGACCATCTACGTCCGGTGTAAAATCAGTAGTCGGCGGATCGCCCTGATCATCTGGTCTGATAACTATCTGATCACCAAGCTTGGCAGTTGATCCATCTGGTTTAAATGCCAGGAAGGAACCGGCTTCCATTACATACCTTTCTTCTGTTGTAAGCTCAACACAATCAGCAGACCATGTTGCAACCGGTCTTTCAGTTGTAATTGTCAGCACACCGGAAATGTCTTCATTTACGAATGCGCCAATATTACCGGTGTTTGTTGCATAAACGTCCTTGTTGACAAGTGAACCCGGCATCCAGTTCTCTGGCGGTGCGAATGACTCGACGATGCTTACACCGTAATCAGCGTTAGCAGACAAACGGTTAGTTACATCGTCAGTTGAACTGAACCATGCGAAGGTGCTTCCTGCAATTACAGCGGCAGCTATACACAATGAAGCAATGAGAATTCGCTTTTCTTTTGAAGTTTTTTTCTTCTTGGAAACGTCATTTTTCATACTCGATCCTCCTATTTTTTAGTTTTGGTTTTCTGCTTCTGTCACAACATCATTGTTCCCCTGATTGTTGTCATTTTTATTTTTCAGCTCGAAGTAATACTTCATCATTCTGAAAAATACAAACAACAGCACTATCAACGGCAGGATAAAATACCACCTGAGTTGAACAAACCTGACTATTACCCCTAATTTCGGCACGTGGAACTGAACCTTTCCGATGACCCTGTCCTCATCAATGAGGAAGGAATCCTCGTCCATGTTCGCGTCACCCTTTGTTCTGAAACAGGTTACTCCTGTGCCTTGATAGTCAGCAATCCTTTCAGTTACACGGTGGGTAAGATATGCATCACTTCCGCTTGATGGGTTGAAAGTAATGATGTCACCGGTTTGTATGTTCTTTGCATCTGAGACCTTGACAAAGACCATATCTCCGCTTGAAAACTCAGGTACCATGGAGTCAGTAAGTACAATGTAATACCTGAACCCAAACATTGACTTATTAGGACTTTTACTTGCTGCAAAGAAAATAGCGACTATTACAATTAAAGCTGACAGGCAATAGATAAAGACCATCCGCACTATTGAAAAAATGCGGAATCCTTTGCTTATATTATTACCTGGCATATCTTTTGCGATCGTACTCACTTTTAGGCAAACCTCCTTCTTGAAAAATGTATCAGTTTTTACTGATATTTATAATATATCTTACGCCTACATTATAACATTATGTAAATCGCTTGTAAAGCGCGAGCATTAAAAAAATTCTATATGTTATATATTTTTGTATAAATACACAATGAGAATACGAAAAAATTGGAAACGGAACAGAAAATTCTTTTCATTTTGTTTTAATTTTGTTCATATTAGTAATACCATTTGTAATAAACCAAAATGTTTTTACTTCATGTTACCGCTTTAAAGTTTATTAAAAAAAGCTCATTCTGAAACGGCTTATTCTTTTAAAGTGTAATGAGCAATTGCCACATTTCAATATTTACAATTTATCATAGAAATCTTTTATCTCATGTGATATAATTAATATGAATTACATTATTTATGCTATTTCATGTTTATTATAAGTCATATAGATAAAATTTAAGGGGGGTATAACTCAATGAAGAAGATATTAGCATTAGCTACCGGATTTTCTGTTACGCTGTCTTCAGCAGCTTTCACAGCCTTGGCAGCGGACAAAGCCGAAAAGGCTGATTTGCCGGAATCCATCTATCAGCAGTTGCTTAAAGATGATTATACCGATACAAACAAGGACGGTATCATAACTGAAGAGGAATACTGTTCCGCAAAATTGATGACTCTTGACCTTGACGGCGTAGAGTCTATTGATTTCCTTGAACGGCTGGAAGATCCAAAATATCTTTACTTTTCAGGCGGCAGCATCTCCGACTTTTCCCCACTCGCAAAGTTCAGGAATTTAGAGACGCTGCAATTAAGCGGTATGCCGCAGGTCACGGATATTTCCTTTGTCAAGGACATGGAGCTTCTGAAATTCTATATCAGTGATATGGAACAGATCACTGACGAGCAGAAGATAGCGGTAATGAAATTCCATGACGCAGATACATCTGTGGGCTTTGCTGATCTTATCGGAGCAACCCCTACAGGAATGTTTACATATGATCAGATATCCCTCGAGATCTCAGATACAAGCATTGCGGACTTCGATATTTATAAAGAAAATCCTGCCAGCATCTGCTACGCAGATGTTTATGGCAAGTCAGCAGGCTCAGCAGAATACAGTTTTAAGCTTAAAGGCAAGGAAATCCACAAGGGAAGGATAAACGTAAGCGAAACAACTGCTGCTGTCTTACCCTCAGCAGAAGGTCAGACAATGCCCAAGGTAGCCAGCTCCAACATCTATTCCGAAGCGGATAGAGTTGTGCTGAAAGACGGAACACTTTATAAGCTTGCTGACGGCAAACTCATCGCTGTAGCTGAAAATGTTACTGATTTCGATATGGATTACACATATAACGATAGCGGCGATTTCATATCGATCGAAACGATCCTGTTTCAGGACGGAACACTTGAAGTAAACCATGAAAAGCTCATAAACTCAGAGGGGCTTAAATTCACAAAGATAGGACGCGGGCTGGGGGTCACCGATAACGGAGAGGTATACTCCATTCGTCAAGAAAAAGGCAAATACAGAGTTGATCTGATATACAAAGGCTTTGACAGATTCCTTGAAAATTCATCACTTGAATTTATATCGGACACGGGTGAAGTCATACAGATATAACTTAAAAAGAACGGTTCAACTACCATCGGTTATCAGGCATTTCCTACAGGTATTACCGATGTGGTGGATTCATATAACTATTACTTCATCGACAAAGACAAGGTCTTGTGGGAGATCAACCGCCATGTGGGCAGTGAACCGTCAGTAAGGAAACGTGCCGAAGATGTGGTTTATGTTGGATACAGACATTACAGTGACGGAAAAGTTTACGGCTGCGTTCATATCACTTCAGACGGAACTGCTTATGATGCCGGTACTACCAGAAAAGTCATACTGACTGAAATGGTTCCCGATCCTTATAAAAAAGCAGGAAAATTTGTATATGATTTTGAAGATCTGCATACGTCAGAAATAGCAAGAAGCTATAATTATCATGTTACAAACGAAAATATCCTCTGTATGGAATATAACGGCAAAAAAGCGGCTGTAGCTGATGTGGACAGTTATATCGCTGCAAGAAAAAGCTGCGACGGAAAGTCAGTATACGCCTATTTTCTGAAAACAGACGGCTCTATCTGGAGCTACTCCTTTGAAAATGACAAATTCCTCAATTTATCAGAAACTGAGACCATACTCAAAGGCGATGTAAACGCAGACGGCAAATTCGATGTATCAGATATTGTAACATTCCAGAAATGGCTGCTAAAAGCACAGAATACGGAACTGAAAAACTGGAAGGCAGCTGACTTGTGCGATGATAACATACTCGATGTGTTTGATCTGTGCCTTATGAGAAAAGCTCTTATCAAACAGAGCAGTAACTGAATACAGCAATTTCTGATCTCACTATTCCGTGCAAACCCAAATAGCGCAATATTTATGATGTTACCTACCGTAAAAGCAGTCGGGATTAAGTGCATACGCCATACTGATCAAAGAAAAAAGAGCGGATAAGGGAAGTTTCCCATATCCGCTCTTTTTATTTATGTTTTAATATACCTGGAAATAATTAAACACATTTTTATATCAGTCAAACTTTACGTCCTTGCCGAGCAGATACTCCTGTATCCTGAGCGCGTCGTTTGATGTTATGCCTTCAACGGTCTTGTCAACATCGCCGTTGTTTATGCCCTGTAAAGTTATGTGTTTTTCAGCGGTGCCGTTAAGGCCGTACTTATCGGGATTTGCAAGCGCCTGCATTATGATAACAGCGTCTGCAAGGTCAATAGTACCGTCACAGTTGGCGTCGCCGGGACGTTCTGACTGCTCCTCGCTGAAAGGAATGAAACGCTCCTGTATTTTTTCATTTATCATGTACTCCTCGGCTGTTGAGCCCTTGTAGCCGTACATATAGTCAAAGGTGCCTGCGAATGCATCTTTGTCGATCTCACAATCGGGATTCATTATCTTTATGCTTATATCTCCCTCAGGCTTTGGTATAGTTATTTCTCTTTCTTTAAAGCGGGGATCACTCATTGTATTTTCAAGGCTTTTTCCTAAGTACAACGAACAATACGCTTCCTTGCCCACAGACTTTATACTCTCAGGGAGGATAAGAGAATTGATCGTAGTTCTATAGAAGGTCATGTCCTTTATTTCTGTAAGAGAATCCGGGATATTGATCTCATGGAGCAGATAGCAGTTTTCAAATGCCGCCTCGCCGAGCTCGGTAAGCCCTTCGTTCAAAGTGACCTTTTTCAGAATAGCGTTATCCGAGAAAGCTCCCTTTCCGATAGTTTTAAGTCCTTTTCCGCATCTTACCTCTTCAAGGCTGTAGTTGGCTTCAAAGGCACCTTCTCCTATGGATTCAAGGCTGTCCGGAAGGTCAAGGACTTTATAATCGCATACATCTTTAAAAGCGTTGTCGCCTATAGTTTTCAGATCATTTCCAAGAATTATGCCTTTTGCATATTTACAGTATATAAATGCTTCGTCACCTATTGTGATCACGCTGGGAAGATCAATAACTGACTGCATTTCCCGGCAGCAAAAAAACGCTTTATCTCCGATCTCCTTGATGCCTTTTCCGAATTTTACATACGAAAGAGCCTCACAGTAATAAAATGCATCATCTCCGATCGTTTCAACTCCGTCGCCTATCTCTGCTATTCTCAGCGTAGACCAGTCAAAAGTTCCCTCTGGTATGCTTTTTACGTTATTGCCTATTTTAACAGAGCGCAGAGGGAAGGTATCATAACGAGGCGTACCATATAAATTAAATACATCCTTGGAAAAACTAACAACAGGAACCCCTTCGACCTCGTCCGGGATAACGATCCTTCCGTTTTCTGGGATCTTGATCGCTGATAATTCAGCACCGCCGTCGACCTTGGTGAATGACATACCATATTCAAAAATGGAAGAAGGGAAATCAAAATAAGATATATCGTTCTTTTCATAATCGCCTTTTTCAAACTGTTCAAAGCCGCAGTGATGGATATCGTTTTCCTCAGCAAAGTCCTGTGCGGCTCCACTGTCGCTTACAATAATGCAGTTAGCCCATTCTCTTGGCTCCTCTATGAATGACAGCCTGCATTCCGGATTCATTATTTTCATAGTTACGTTATAAACGATAGGTTCATCTATTTTTATTCCGTATCCCGGTTCAGCAGGACAGCCTTCAAGCTCGGTCACTCCCTCAGGTATCACAAGCTCTTTTACCCTTGTTTTCTGGAAAGCGGCACGACCGATATGCTTTACTGTGTCAGGCAGCTTAAATTCATTCAGACTTCCGCAGCTGAGGAAAGCTGATTCGCCGATGTATTCTATATTGCTTCCTACAGTGATATCATGGAGCTTGGAGCAGCCTGAGAATGCAGAGTCGCCTATAGTTTTCAGCTTGTCGTTCATAACGACCTTCTGAAGTTCAGAGCATTGACAAAAAGCTTCTTCTTCGACTGTCTGGATATTCTTTCCGAAAACTACACATTTTAAGTAGCTCTGAGACCTGAAAGCACTGTTTCCGATCACAGTTACAGGAACCCCGTCGACCTCATCGGGAATTATCACTACTGTATTATCTGACGGAAGATCGGTGATATCGGTCAGAGTAAGACCAGTTTCGTTTTCTTTGAACGTCATACCATAAAGGCTGGCGATATCAGCGCCGTCTGTTGGCATTTTTGCGTAATCGCCTTTTTCGTAATCCTCGAAGCTGCAATACCTTGTTTTATTTACCTCAGCACGCTCGTTCTGAAACTCGGCAAACTTGCGTGAAGACGAATCGTCCGCACTTACTATAACGCAATCCTTGGTGTTAACAGTATTCAATATTCCGCATTCCGGATTCATTATTTTTATTACGCAGTCCCTGTATGCCATTGGATATTTGAAATAAAGGGGACACAGATCAGTTAATGATGTGACGCCCTCAGGTATTACCAGACACTTTATATTCTCGCCGGAGAACGCACCTGAACCCAGATAGGTCAGATTTTCGCCGAGGTCTACCTCAGTGATGCCGTCGCTGTCACAAAAAGCTCCAGCTTCAATGCGTTCAAGGTTCTTTCCGAACTTTACTTCCTTTATGCCTGTACACATCTCAAATGCAGAGACCTTTATTTCAGTCAGGCTGTCGGGAAATTCCAGTGATACAAGTGAAGTGCAGTTATAAAAGGCGCAGTTGTTGATAACAGTGAGCCCCTCGTTGAAGCTTACTTCTTCCAGCTTTTCACAGTAAGCGAAGGCAGCGCAGCCGATACTTTCAAGACTCTCGCCGCACTCGATCTTTGTGAGTTCGCTGCACTCATACAGAAGAGCTTCGTTTATGGTTTTGATGTTTTTGCCCAGTTTAATGGTACGGACAGTGCCGCGCACATCGTCAAAGGCACCCTTCTCAAAGCCTGTAACAGGCTTTCCGTCGATCTCGTCAGCAATAACGATATCGGCTTCGGCGTCCCGGCTCACCTCTGCGACAACGGCATAGTCACTGTAGACGCTGTACGTAATGTCGTCTGCGGTGAAGCTCTGAGACATTTTGGCAGCTGTCTCCGCTTCTGCTGCAAAGACTACGGGTCTGCCGTCTGTTTTTCCTGCTGCTGCCGGATATGCTCCCCCAATGAGCACAAGCGCAGTAACAGCTGCTAACAGCTTTTTGATTTTCATGATTTTTTCTCCTTTACAATATCATTAGCCATAAGGCTTGACAAAATTATATCATAAGCTCCAAAGAATTGCAATATATCCGAGTTTAAATTTACAATTCGGTATTTTTTAATTCATAATTTTGATAAAAAGCTATGGTGCCTGTAATATGAGATCTAATGTAAAAAATATTTTAATGTAACCGTATTGATTTTCCAGTAAATATATAGTATTATTAAGATGATAACGTGTACGTGAAAAAATTGCGGAAAAGATCGGATCAAGCAGTATATTTATAAATCTTATCAGCTAAGAGAATAACAGCATCTTTTCTGCCATAAAAAACGAGGAGTTGATATTATGAGAAAAAAATTATTAGCTGTAATTACTGCTTCGGTACTTGCCGTAAATGCGCTGCCTTTATGTACAGCTGTCTCGGCGGCAGTGACCGCGGAGAGTTATCGTGCATCTGCAGAGGAGACAAAAATTGAAGCTGAGAATTTCTTTGTTGCAGTCGGTACATACAGAGGAGCTACACAGCTCAGATATTTCAAAGCTGAATCTGAGTATGCTTTTTCGGCTGAAAAGGTAGTATGGGACAACGCGCCGGCTGATATTTCCTACGGAGATGTATTTATCGCTGACGGCGATGTCGAAATGACGAGGGTAAAGTCTGCACCTGATGATCCAGTATATGCAATGGCTTACTACTATCAGCTCGGCGAGGGAGCAAAGCTGGATAAGATTGGAAACTGCGCTGAGCTTATGGAGCAGAAGTCCCTTATTTTAAAGGACAAGAACTATGACGGCTCGGGACACTGGAGCGTTAACTATACCGACGAAAACGGAAGAATTTACACCTATGGCTACAATGCCTTCGGTTCTTCTCTGGGAGTCAGTCCCACAGACGGCAATGCTGGCGACACATATACGTTTGCAATTTACAAGGGTGATATTGTCGTTCCGCTTGCAAAGAAGGACGCCGAAAGCGATGTCAATAAAGAGCCTGAATACAGAATAGTCAGGCTCCCAGATAAGGTGGAATACAAGCTCGGCGAAATGATAGATCTTAAAGGTCTGGAAATAGAAGTCACAAAAGCTGATGAAGAGCCTGTTGTCTATACATATCCCGATATTGCTTTTGCGCATGATTCAAATACTCCAAAAGCCCCGACAATTCTTCTGTTTTCTGATTTTCGCAGCGATAAGGCGGGCACTTATAAAGTAGAGGTCGTAGGCGCGGATAACGTAAGCTTTGAGGTAAAGGTCGTTGATGATGAAGAAATAACAGCAGATACTATAAAGGCAACAGTTCTCGATATAAACGAAAACTCACTACTATTGCAGTCTGTTTCAAACTGTTATGAAAGATACTTACTGTACAATGGACAGATTAAAGGCGATATAAAACCCACAGTAGGCATGAGCCTCGAAATCACATATGAAGGCGGTATGTTTAACCTCGTTCCCATTCTGTTGTTTGGTAACGTGAAAAATGTTTCCGTTATCTCAGAAAAAACTGAATTTCTTAAAGGCGATACCAACTGTGACGGTCAGGTGGATATGGCAGACGCTGTGCTTATAATGCAGGCTCTTGCAAATCCAAATAAGTACGGAGAATTCAACACGGAATTCAACTATCTAACTAAACTTGGCAGAATGAACGGTGATATGAACGGTGACGGTATTACAGTAGGCGACGCTCAGGCGATACAGCTGAAGCTCCTCGGACTTGATGACGAAAGCAGCGAAGTTAATTCAAAGCTGAATGATATCATAACGATAAAGACCGACTATGATCCTGCAATGAGCAACTGGTCGGGAATAGGAATACTTCTTGAGGTCAACTCCAAGGATTATCCTGTTACACTGAAAGCTGCTGACGGTCATTTTTCAACCTGGGATATCAAAGCAGGCAGCGGTCCTATTGAGAATGTGGGCAAAACATATGATGCCGGCAACAGCGGCTACATATTCTGGACTCCCGATGAGCTGGACTATACCAAAGGCTTCAGTACAGAGATACAGGCAGTTGGTGTAAGCGGTGATGTTTTCATCGACCTTGGCAAAATATATGTAACTCAGGACGATCACAAATTTAAGGCTTCGTTAAAAAAGCCGGAGTCCTCTGCAAGCCCCGATAATTCAGTCATAGCAGGAAAGAAATTTGTATACGAAAAGGAAGGCTTTGGCGGAGACTGTTATATAGAATTTAAAGAGGACGGTACGTTTTTATATTCTCCCGGATATCTGAGCAGCTATCTCGGCGGTGGAACATGGGAAATATCAGGGAACAAAGTTATTCTGACTCAGGAAAATGACGGAATGTCGGGAAAGCGCGTCAACTGCTTCCGTATCGCGGGGAACGAGCTGATATATATTGAAGAGGATTCGGATAATTTTATCGGTACTACAGTAAAAGACGGGGAGAAATTCTGCGTAAAAACAGAGCTTGACGAGATCAGGCAGCAGCTGTCCGACTTCTTTGCCGCTGAAAAAATAGACTATACAGTTATCCCTAAGGACAAAATGCCCGAGCAGTTTGCGGATAAGTATGTATTCATAAAGGTCAATACCGCTGATACAAGCTATGCGGCACGTTATGGCGAGTTTTTAAAGGATTCCAAAATCGACAGCAGCCTGATAAAGTCTATCCCCTACAAAACAGACAGTGACACAGAACTCAACAAAATAAGAGAGCTGCTATACTGCTACATTCTTGAAAACAACATCAACGCAAGCGTTGATCCTACCAACGAAGAGGAAGATCTAAAAAACAAAACTGTTCTGGTAAAATATGCCGATTCTTCAGAAACGCGCTCACAGTTAGAAGCTTTTCTTAAAGAAAAGAGCATAGATCTGAATTTAGTAGAATTCTATGCAGTCGAATAAAAACATATAAAAATAAGCTCCGCATATGCGGAGCTTATTTAATTAATATACTTGGAACAGTTTGCGCTTACCATATTTATATGTTTTTCCGCAATAGCGGCACTTCCATTATAGCATCCTCACCTCTTTTTAATCATATAGCCTGACAAGCTTCAAGGTCGTATCAGAGATCATTTCTTTTATCTCTTCCTCAACATCAAGATGCATAAGGTAAACGTGAACTCCGCTGTCCGCAAGTCTTATGAACTCCGGCAGCATTTCTTTCAGGTACAGGTGAACTGCACTTTTGTAGTACGCCGCTTCGGTATAAAGAAATGAACCTTTTTTCAGCAGCGGCTTGAAAGGTTCAAGAGTTGCTGTATCGCCTGTGTAAACCACAATATTTCCTTGAATATTCAGGTGATAGCCGAAGCATTTTCCATCAAGCGGCTTAACGTGAGTAGTCGGCACAGATGCGACAAACCATTTCTTATTCAGCTCATCAGCAATAACGATGTCAAACCACTCCTGCTCGCAGCCTTCTATTCTCATAAGCAGTAAAAGCAAATCATCTCTTACCTCTGCTGACGGAGCAACGATAGTCACCTTTTTCTTCATATAGCTTGCGAACCGCACATATTGCAGCATTGTTCCTACGCCGCCGCTGTGATCGCCGTGAGTATGAGTGACGAGGATATAGATATTGTCGTACTGCTCCCAGTTCATCTTCTTGACCTTCTGATACGACGTCGCAGGACAGTCAATGAGAACGAGCTCATTATCCTCAACAAAAAACGCAGAATTATGCTCGTCTGCAAACGCCGAACCTCTGCCTAAAAACAGCAGAAGACGGTCATTCTGTATCTGTGTCAGCAGCTCAGAGATATGCTCACCAATATTCTCAATGGTACTGTGACTGCCGTGAACTATTACGGCCTGCTCCGAGAGCTTTTCACAGTTTTGATAGTTGTCAGGAAGAACAGTATCTGCGTCACTGCACAGAGTATATGCCCATTCATTTTTGTCAATAACTGACATTTTACGGTACTGCTCCACAAACTCAGCAGGTATGCCAGAACTTGTGATAAGCTCCAGTTCATGCGGATAATAGCAGGGATTTGTAAGTATGCAGGGACGCCTGAACTTGCGGCTCAGCTTATCCGCATACCAGCCGCCGAGACTTTGCCCCACAAATACAAAATCATCGGAATCGACCATATCCGAAAGCTGTTCAAGCATTTCAGCGGGCGAAGTCTCTTTGTATTTTATCTGCGGTGAAATAATATCCTCAGGCGGAACGATACCGCACAGCGCCTTGAAGTTTTTGTTATCTGCTTCGCCCATGAAGCCGTGTAAATTCAGTATCTTCATTCTTTTTCACCTGAGTTATTTATTAAATTACAGAATAAGCTTATTTACCAATTTATCGCCCTTATCCTTATCTCTTAGAGCTTTAATCCGGCAGCTATATGCATCGGGCACAAGTTCAGCG
>Ga0265298_10003713_pt1 | contig 19980 bp, 12 predicted proteins | sample AusTroGonzalo_MG_3_FD_193486 | JGI IMG/M metagenome (GOLD analysis project Ga0265298, IMG submission 193486) | Bovine rumen microbial communities from tropical cattle in Woodstock, Queensland, Australia - Gonzalo_01 | ecosystem: Host-associated > Mammals > Digestive system > Stomach > Rumen ... | reverse complement strand
AATGACTGACCTCTGGTATTCCAGTTGTCTCTATAGAGGCAGCGCTGGGTAGCTACGTCGGGAAAGGATAAGCGCTGAAAGCATCTAAGCGCCAAGCCCCCTTGAAGATGAGATGTCCCTGGATCTTCGATCCCTAAAGACCACTTGAAGACCACAAGTTCGATAGGATGCGCGTGTAAGGGCAGCAATGCCTTCAGCTTAGCATTACTAACCGGTCGTGAGGCTTGACCACCTTTTTTTCCTTCCAATGTCTGCCAGGACACTGGAGCGAAAAAAACACCAAGCTGCGTTTTCAAATACAAAATCGCAATTCCCAATTTACTCAATTGCTTGTCATTCCGACAACCTAACTCCGCATAAACCTAGCATCTTTAATCCTTTTTTTCCGGTGTCCATGGCGGGCTTGTCACTCACGTTCCCATCCCGAACACGATCGATAAGGGGCCCAGCGACGATGGTACTGCATATTTGACTGTGGGAGAGTAGTTCGATGCCGGATTTCCTTTCCAGGAGCCTGATTCCTCAACGAATCCGGCTCCTTTTTTTGCGCCTTTTTGAGTTAGACTCTTTTTTTATGCACGAAGCCTGATTCCTCATCGAATCCGCCTCCTTTTTTTTGACTTCATATCCTCATTTCTTCTTGTTTTTTCTGAAACGTGTGGTATAATAAAACTGTGATTCCTCAAACCCTCCATCAGCAATACCGTGAAAGGGATGAAATGATGTCGAACACGAAAATGCGGCAAAGCATCATCCGCGCGGTCGCAGCGGTTATTCTGGCTGTCGCGGCGTTCCCCGGATGCAGCAGCACAACGACATATCTGGCGCTTGAGAACAGAACCGGCAAGGATTTGAAAATCGGATTCCGGCTTGCCGAGGACGAACAGCCTCTACAGGAAGATGAAGGGTATCTCATGTATGACCGAGATGTCCTGACGGGCGAGTTTCCACAGATCCCGTTCGTCGCGACCGTGTTCGATAACGGCGGCAGGCGGGACTATCGTTTCAATGTCGGCCAGGCGGAAAAGATTCTCTGCGTCATGGAACAGGACGGCGGCATTTCCGTATCGGGATTCAAGCCGAACGGCGACAGCTCCGACAAAACGTCCGTGGCCGATTCGGACGTCATTCGGATCGAAGAAGTCAAGTGAGGTGCAGAATGCGAAACGTCATGTCCAACGTTTTTTCCGCCGCGCCCCGTGCGAAACGCGTGTTTGCCATGCTCCTTTGTTCCGCCGTGATGCTGGAAAGCGCCTCGTGCGTGCCTTTTTCCGGCATCTCGGTTGCCAACAAGTCTGGCCGCGATCTCACATTTGACGTCGAGTCCGATCCCGGTGTCGGGATGGAAGTCAGGCGCGACTACCATGATCCCCGCCTGAACACGGATATCGGGGTCGCGTCCGGGAAACGCGTTTTCTGGGACGACCGCGGCTGGATTTCTCATGCAATGTACTATATGGACGAGAAATCCGGCGGCCCCGCGCCTGTTCATTTCCCGGATCGAAGCAAGCTGTTTTTTTTAACAAACTCTCCGTTCGAGGTCCGTCTCATCCTGAAGGATGACGCAATGGATGCCACCTGTGAATACACCATTCGGAATTCCGGTTACGGCGATATGCAATTCAAAATAGACGGGGACCTGAACCTGTCCTCCGAATGATCGAAACAAGGCGACGAAGAAACGGAAGCCGCACGCGAACGCCTCAACGCGGAATGATCCCGGTCTGCATCAACAATGAACCTCAACCCAATACCGCTTCTTTTTACCCTCAAAACAGGGGGCCCGGCTCATTGAAACGGAAACAAGAGCCCCCTGTGTTTTGATTCTGATCGTTGAGACGCACCCTGCCGCGGTAGTGGGATAATCTCAATGAGACAGAGCCAATCCAGCAATCAGCCCTCGCAACCATCAACTGGCTGTGAGGGCCGATGTATGACGTGAAACATGTTCACATTCCAACTGACATCAAAAAACTCCTACTTTTGAGTCGGAGCAAAAATCTTCTGCAGATCTTCGTCAATCGGGGTTTCTTTGGTTATATTGAGCAGTTTCGAGGTGATTGAAACTTTTTTGCGTTCGCCCTGCTTCAATTTCAGGTCGACCTTCACTGCGTCTTTCCCCTGAAAGGGCGCCTGCGCCAGCCATGCATCCTGGGTCAGACTCTTCCCCGCCACCGTGCTGTGCGAGTGCCCGCTCAGAATGAGGTCGATCTGCGGGTAATCGGTTGAAAATGCGGACAGATAAATCGGTTTCCCTGTTCCGGTCATTCTCTCTCCGGTATATTCCCCAAGATGGATTGCGAGGACGATTACGTTCGGTTCCTTTTTCATGATGTCCGGCATGATGGACTTGAGGGCATCCTCGGCGGAAGTCACTTCGATCCCCTCCAGGATTTGCGGGGTGCGCCTGGTCAACTGCTTCAGGAAAGGAGTCACAATGCCGATGACGGCAATCCGGTATTTGCCCCGTTCGATCAGAGTCCAGGGGTTCAGTTTGTCGTATCCGTTTATTTTCAGATTCGCACCAAGAACCGTTCCGTGGAACGCATTTAAGTTGCGGATCAGTGTTTCCCGTCCGTAATCGAAATCATGGTTTCCGGGCACAAATATATCGCATCCCGCCGTACTGAGCGCGTTGACCATGCTTGCGCCCTGATCGGAAGCCGCAATCGGTGTGCCTTGCGTCAGATCGCCGCAGTCGATCCACAATGTGTTTTCACCGATTTCCTTGCGTTGCCTGCGTATTTCAGATGCGACCTGCAACAGTCCGGGGTTTGTTTTATCCCCGACAGCCCCGTGAATGTCCGTTGTCTGAAAAATGGTAAAACTCTCCCCTTCTTCAGCGGAAACAAACGGAATACCACACACGAACGCAACAAAAAGGAATAGAATCGAAATGTTTTTTTTCATGGCGTCATATCCTTCGGGTTAAGATAAGGTTATTGGTGAAGTACGCAGGTAATATAGCATATACAATGAAATAATCAAGTATTCATCCTGAGGACGATCGAAGAAAACGTCTCCTTCAGACGCACCGGCACGAAAACCCGGTACGTATTTTTCGGCTATTTTGTTCAGACGGGGAGAAACACTGTTTTTCGTCCAATTCATTTGATTTTGCCCGTGAGCGGATTTATATTATTCGTAAAGTTTTTCCGGTGGAAACATAACAAACAGCCCATGACAACAAAACGGGCGGAGGTACAACATGAAGAACTTATTGAAAGCGGCATCGATCCTGAGCGTGGCGGCGCTGTCTGCATGTGCGACAGTCTCATCCGACGGCGACGACCCGTCGAAGGATTACGCCTGGGCGCGGGCGACCGTGGAAGCCGCGGAGCCCGGCGACCTGTCCGGCATCGCGCCGTACGGGAAATTTCAGCGCTGCACCTACTTTTCGCACACGGCAGGCCGTGATACGAACATGAACGTCCTGCTGCCGCCCAATTATTCAAAGGATAAACAGTACCCTGTCGTCTACATCCTGCACGGATATACCGACGACGAGACCTGGATGGCACGCGACGTCGTCGGCATCCCGCAGATGCTGACGCAGCTCTACGCGGACGGGAAGGCCAAAGAAATGATCGTGGTCCTGACCTACAACTTCACGAACAAGGAACATGCGCGTGTCAACGGGCTTGACATAATGACCGCCATCAAAGGCTACGACGATTTCATCGACGACATGGTCACCGATGTGATACCGTTCGTCGAAAAGACTTTCTCCGTGAAGAAAGGCCGCAAAAACGCCGCGATCACGGGCTTCTCCATGGGCGGCCGCGAATCCATGTTCATCGCGTTTCGTCACCCGGAACTTTTCGGCTATGTCGGCGCGGTCTGTCCCGCACCCGGACTTGTTCCCGTGCCGAATTCACCCATGCATCCCGGCCAGATGACGCCGGAGGAAATGAAGTTCCCGGCGGAATACACCCCGAAATTCTTCCTGTTGAGCGCGGGAGGAAACGACAATGCGGTCCGCAATACGCCGTCGGACTATAGCAAGATTTTGACCGACAACGGCATGGATCATATTTTCAGCCTGACGCCCGGCACGGCTCATGACCCCTCAAGCGTCAAACCGCATCTGTACAAGTTTTTCCAGATCATCTTCCAGTAACACCCTGAAAAATATGGAACCTGAATAAGCCTTGTTTTCAACGGGGATTTCGCTGCTCAGAGCAATTCTGGGGTAAAGGACAGGACCGAAGAATGGCTCAGCAAGGCCGCCATTTGACGAATCCTTCCAACCTTCAGCAATACACGAAAGGAATAGCGCCATGCCGTCACGAAAAACATCCGCTTTGAATCCCTCCGAACAGGAATCGAAAGAAACTGATGGAGCGACGGAATAAGGTTCAGGCGGTGGATCAGAGGATTCAAGGTGTGTGACGCGAGAAGCAGTCGGAAGACCGATTCTTTCGCCATTTTCATCGACGAGGATATGAGGCGCTGGAACGCCACAATACAGAAACTGATCGAGCGCTGTTCCGGTTTTACGGAAAAATCCCTCATGCGGGCTTCACTTAATACAGAGTGTCGGGTCCTGCTGTACCCCGTCGAACCGGGCGCGGACGCGAAGGAAAACGTCAAATGAATCTTCCTGCGAAAATAGTCATAAAAAAAAGAATAAATGTCGTTTTGGGACTTGAAATCCGCATGGCTTGCGCTATTGTAATAGGGGCATTTTATCCTTAATCGACCGAGGAGACCGGAAATGAACAAGGAAAAACTGCTGGAATGCGTCATGGTCGGCCAGCCGAAGCCGCTCACGGACGAGCAGATCGCGGAAGCCGAAAAGAAGATGAATCTGCGGTTTCCAGCCGAGTTCAAACGCTTCGTCGCGAAATGGAACGACGCGGAGTTTAACTGCTACAACTATTTCCGCCTTTTCGATCTGACGAACATCCCCGATTATCTGGTTTCAAACGGGCTGGAATCAGGAGAACTCGTCGAAGGTCTTCTCGCGGAAGTTCAGGAAAACAAGGAGTCGTTTTCGGGGATCGCAATCAAGATCGATCCCGCCGATGTCGACCTGTTCAATTTCGCCGATGACGGTTCCGAACAAGATTTCTATCTGATGATCGACCGGAAGGACCCGGAGCGCTACTGGATCTTCGATCGATGGGAATGCGTGATTGATCTTTGCGTGGACAGCGTTGCAGCCTTTTTGAATCAAATGCTCGTGACCGACGAAACGCAGTATTATGATTCTGACGACAGAACGCAGAAACAGAAACTTGCCGATTGGATCTATGGCGACAAGCCGGAAGCGCCGGCGCGTTTTGTCGCAGGCAGTTTGGACGACGCACCCCCGAAAGACGGGATGCCCGTCAGCAAAATGAACCCGGACGAGGTCGCCGGACAGTCTGTCGACTTCATCCTGCCGACGGGATTGCCAATCTCCATGGAGCATGTTCCGGCGGGCGCGGACGCTTCACGGCAGTTCTGGATCAGCCGCCTTCCGGTCGACAATGAACGGTTTCTGCCTGTGAACTTCCCTTCGACCGGGGGCGACGACGATCCGGCGGCAGTGTCCGCGTCGGACGCGGAATCTTTCTGCGCGATCCTGAACGATTTCTTCGCGGAAAGCCTGCCGGACGGGTATGCCTTCGCGCTGCCGTCCGAAGCCGAATATCAACAGGCGCTGCAGTGGGAAAAGGATCGGCCCGTCAAGCCCGCGCCGGGCGGCGCGCTCCGCTCGCTTCTGAAACTTTTCATCCGTCCGAATTCCGTTCCGATGCGCCCGGCGAAAGTCCTGTTGCGCAGGAGGCAAGGCCTCCACAGCGGTAGCGCCGGGCTACGCTCCGGCACGGAGCCGGAAAAACTGCCGTTCTACATCGTCCTGACCTCGCGCTGAACGGAAACAGGCAGGACGCCCGGCGTCCGGGCTTGCAGTCACCGTATTGGCTCCGTGAAAAGCGCGGATTTTTCCCGGATGATGCCTGAAAAGGTGTTTGAAAAGCGATTGAGGCGGCGCTATATTATTTCCCGTACTTTTGTAAATTGAGGTTCGCCCATATGCTGCGTTTCGCCTGCCCGTTCTGCCATTTCCAGATCTCCGTCGAAGAGTCCGACGCCGGAGGCCGCATCGTATGCCCGGCGTGCGCCAAGACGGTGGCGATCCCGGCCACGCGGTTCGACAACGGCTGCATCATCGGAGATTTCATCATCCAGAGCCGGATCGGGGCAGGGGCCGCGGGAACGGTGTTTCTGGCGCAGCAGATTTCGCTGGAACGCGAAGTCGCGCTGAAGGTGCTGTCGCACAAGAATATGACCGAAAAGGGCGTGGCGACATTCCTGAACGAGGCGCGCGCCGCGGCGAAACTCAGCCATGTGAACCTGGTGCAGTCCTACGCGGTCGGCGAGGACGACGGCTACAGCTACATGGCGATGACCTACATCAAGGGCGAGACCCTGAAATCGCGCCTGAAACGCGAAAAGCGCATCCCGATCGACGAGGCGCTGCACATCGTCCAGCAGGTGGCCGAGGCGCTGTGCTACGCCTGGAACGAAAGCCGCCTGATCCACCGCGACGTGAAGCCGGACAACATCATGCTGACAGACGACGGCATCGCGAAGCTGACCGACCTCGGCCTCGCGATGAACCAGAAAGACTGGTCGGAGGACATGGACATCTCCGGCAGTCCGTCGTACATGAGCCCGGAACAGTTCGCCGGGGAACCGCTCGACACGCGCAGCGACATCTACAGCCTCGGCGTGACGCTCTATCAGATGATCACCGGGTCGCTGCCGTTCCGCGCCGTTTCCATCAGCACGCTTGCCAACCAGCATTTCAACCAGAAACCGGAGCCGCCGGAACGTTTCGTGCCGGGGCTGCCGTCGACCGTCTCCGCGCTCATTAAGAAGATGATGGCGAAGAAGCCGTCGAAACGGTTCGCCGACATGGAGGAGCTGCTGGACGCGATCTGGCGGCTACGCCAGCTCACGGCCCCGAACCGCAACCTCGTTCCGGACGTCCACACGATCTCCATCCGCCGTCTGAACTACGGCATTCAGACGGAATACGTGAACAACAAGCGCAAGCAGGACCGCATCCAGAAGAAACAGCGCCTCGCCAACAGGCCGCCGCTCTTCTCCCGCGTGATGCTCGTCGTGCTGCCGGTCGCCTTGGTCGCGGTCATCGCGCTGTATCTTTTCTCCGACATCCGGAGGCGTTCGCTCGAACGCTCCATGTTCGGCCATGTCGACGCCTTCGAACGCCTCGCCGCCAACCCGGACATCCCCCTGGAACGCCTGAACGCGGAGTCCGCCGCGCTGATCGACGGGATTGCGGGGAAGAACGCCGTCCGCAGCGACCGGATCAGCCGCTATCTGCTGTCGCATATCAAGTATCTGCTGTCCCAGCGCACGGACAAGGAACAGCCCGCGGACGGAAGCGCGGCCGTCTCGTCCGAGTCAACGGCCGTGCTCGAAAACCAGATCAGCCTGCTGAACGACGAGATCGCCAACCTGAGGACGAAGGTCGTTCCGAGGTTGAAGGAGGAGATCGACGCCGCGATCAAGGAGGGCGAAGTCTATCATTCGGACCTCATTTCCGCGCAGCACGACCTCGTGAAGAGCCGGGCGGACTACAACGCCCTGAGCAAGACCCGCGAAGAGGAGCAGGCCGCCTCCGACGAACTGAAGATCAACAATCTGCGACAGCGCCTGCATCAGCTCGTCGTGACGCAGCGCTTCTCCCTCGCGCGGCAGATGCTCACGACCGAACAGCTCCGTTCGCCGCGCCTCGACTCCTGGTGTACGGAGATGATGCGCAGGATCGACTTCCTCGACCGCGTCTATGCGGTGTTCTCCGGCGACGACACGGATCTGGAGAAGATCACGCAGGAGGAAGCCAAGGCCGCCTACGTCGAACTGTACGGCGACGACGGCAGGACCGACGAAACGATCCTCTGCGCATTCGAGGTCCTGCGCGGGAACTATGACAAGGCCGCGCTGCTGAGGCCGGAGGACCCGGAGGTCACGGCCACGGCCGACGCCGTAGCGGAGGAGCTCGTCGCCGCCGCACGCATTCTGCACACGATGGGCGAGAAGAAACTCCCCGCCATGTTCGCGAACACCATGGCGCGTCTGCCGAAGACGCCGCAGACCACCGCCGCAGCCGCCACGATCGGCATTCTGTTCTCCGGGTTCCCCCAGAAGAACTGACCCTCCCGAACGTTATCCGTAACACCCGGAAGACGTTAAATCACGGATTTCAGGCGAGGAAAAGATTCTTTTCCTGTTTTCACACGGTTGATTTTCCGGCGCAGACATGGTATAGTACAGCGGAAAACAAAAAACGCATCCTTTTTTCAACGGGAGAACCGCGCCATGAACCGTCTGAAAACAATTCTGATCTCATCCGTCTGCCTTGCCGCCGCACACGCCGCATACGCCCTGCCGGAAAACTTCGAGGCGCGTCTCCACGAGCTGAACACGACCATCCGAGACAACGCCCCGGCGAAGGTCTGGAGCGAGGCGTACCCCATCGGCAACGGGCGGTTCGGGGCGATGATCTTCGGCGGCGTGCGCGAGGAGCGGCTCCAGCTGAACGACGTCACGGTGTGGTCCGGCGGCAAGGACGACCCGTGGAAGAAGGACGCATGGCAACATCTGCCGGAAATCCGCGAGGCGGTCAATAAGAAGGACTGGCGCAGGGCGAACGACCTGGTGAACCGCTACATGACCGAAAAGGGCGGCTATTTCCCGTCGTACCAGACGCTCGGCGACCTCAGGATCAAATTCGATCTACCGGAAGATGTGAAGGCGGAGGACTATTCTCGCAAGCTCGACCTGGAAACCGCCGTCGAAACCGTATTGTTCAAGGCGGACGACGTCCAGTACATCCGACAGTATTTCGCCAGCCACCCGGACCAGGTCGTCGCGGCATGCTTCTCTGCGTCGAAACCCGGCGCGCTTTCCTGCCGGATCACGCTCAACCGAGGCCGCGCTGCGAAGACCGTTTCCGAGGGAAACGATACGCTGCTGATGGTCGGAAACACCGATTACGAAAACCGCAAGGGCAACTGCGATTACGCCGTGATGCTGAAGGTCGTCCCGGGAATCATGTACAGTAGACCGACCCCCGGCGAAGCCGAACCGAGCAGTCATGCCCGCCCGCAACCGGACATGAGCATCGCGGATTTGGACAGAATTAACGCGAAACTCTCCGCCGAAGGCGACACCATCACGGTCACGGGCGCAACGTCATTCACGGTTTACCTCGCCGCCCACACCAGCTACAAGGCGGACTGGGATGCGAATTACCGGAACGGCGACGACCTCGTCGCAGTCGTCCGCGAACGCATCGGAAACATCGCACCCCGGTCGATATCTGTGGTCCGCTCCCAGTCCCAGTCTTTCACGCCCGTCAGCAGAACGGGCGTCAGCGGACGGATGGACCAATTCGACACATTCCGGCAAAAACATATCGAAGACTATCAGAAACTCTACAACCGCGTCAAGTTCGACTTCAGGAATCCGGTCGAGGGGAAATCGGACGAGGAGCTTGAGAAGTTCCTCAACCTCACCACCGTGGAACGCCTGAAGCGCTTCAAGGACCACCCGGAGGACACGGCGTTCGCCGCGCTCTTCGCGCAGTTCGGGCGCTACCTCATGATCGCGTCCAGCCGCGAGGACAACCCGCTGCCGTCGAACTCGCAGGGCATCTGGGGCGACGGCTACGACATGCCGTGGAAATGCGACTACAAGAGCAACATCAACTACCAGATGAACTACTGGCCCGTGAACACAGCCAACCTCTCCGAGTGCATGACGCCCGCCGTGAACCTGAACCTCTCGCTCATCCCGTCCGGCCGCATCACAGCGAAGGAGTATTTCAACGCGCCCGGCTGGACCTGCGCCTACACCACGAACGCCTGGGGCTGGACCGCGCCCGGCGGCAGCCTGCCGTGGGGACCGTTCTTCAGCGCGGGCGGCTGGTTCTGCCAGATGATGTTCGACCACTACGCGTTCGGCGGCGACAAGGACTACCTCGCGAAAATCTACCCCGCCATGAAGGACAACTGCCGGTTCTTCCTCTCCGCGCTCGTCGAGGGCCCGGACGGCATGCTCTCCATGAACCCGTCGACCTCGCCCGAAAACAGCTTCCGCGACGGGGCCAACGGCGGCAGCGTTGCATGGGGCGGCGAAATGGAGTCCGCCATCGTCCGCGAAGTCTTCCGCGACACGCTTTTCGCTGCGCGGGTCCTCGACGACAAGGACGAGGAATTCCTCAATCGACTGAAGGCCGCCAATGAAAATATCCGCCCCATCGCAATCGGCCGCTACGGCCAGATTCAGGAGTGGGGCCCGGACGTTGACAATCCGAACGACCGGCACCGTCACATCTCCCAGCTCTTCGCGCTCATGCCCGGTTCGCAGATCGACGCGCACGCGAACATGAAAGAGGCAGACGGCGCGCGCGTTGTGTTGAACAGCCGCGGCGACGAGGGAACCGGCTGGTCGAAGGCGTGGAAGATCAATCTCTGGGCGCGCCTGCTCGACGGCGACCGCGCGTACAAGCTCCTCCGCGAACAGCTCACTTATGTCAGCGAGCAGTCGGTCGTGTACGGGGCGGGCGGTGTCTACGGCAGCCTGCTCGACGCGCATCCGCCGTTCCAGATCGACGGCAATTTCGGCGCGCTCTCCGGCCTCGTCGAAATGCTCCTCCAGAGCCACGTGTACGAGGAATGCGGCGCGGAACGCATCTACACGCTGGACATCCTGCCCGCCCTGCCGAAATCGCCCGGCTTCGAATCCGGCTCCGTGAAGGAACTCAAGGCGCGCGGCGGGTTCACGGTCGACATCGACTGGGAAAACGGCAAGCTCAAACAGGCGACCGTCATCTGCACGCACGACACGCCCGGCTTCCGCGTCCGTACGGGCGGCGTTCCCTCCGAGGCCAGCTCGCTCCTGAATCAGCCCGGCATCCGCATCATTTCGGCAGGCAAGATCAGGAATTACCTCCCCGAAGGCGGCTACAAGGCCGGGGACGTCATCACGATCACCCCCTGAGGAGGCGAAGCCTCCACTGCAATAGCGTCCGGCTCCGCTCGGACACGAAAACAAGACAATCTCTTTTGCCCTTGCTATTATTGAAAAACGCATACGCGCACTTGAAAAGGGGGCGTCGGGGATGTATATTATCTACTGATTTTGTTTGCAATACAATTTATCAACATCATAGAACAAACGGGAAAGGATCCCCAAAACCATGTTCAACATGAAGAAAATCATCATCTCGCTCCTCGTCATCGCCGCCATCGGCATGACCTGGTATCTCATCAAATCCTACCGGGAAGAGGCCATCTACAAGAATCCGGCGTTCGCGTCCGGCAACGGCCGTCTCGAGGCGACCGAGATCAACATCGCCGCCAAGCTCGCGGGCAAGATCGAGCAGCTCCTGGTCGACGAAGGCGACTACGTGAAGGCCGGCCAGACGCTCACCCAGATGCAGACCAATACGCTCGAAGCCGAACTCGCACAGGCGAACGCCACCATCAAGGTGAAGGAAGCCGAGCTCGAACAGGCCAAGGCGCAGCTTCAGGTCGAGGAAGCCTCTCTCGCCTCCGCGAATGCCGCCCTCGCCGCCTCGAAAGCCGCCCTCGCCGCGAAGGTCAGCACGTACAACAACGCGAAGAGCCGTTACGAACGTTCGAAGCAGCTTGTGGAAAGGGATGCGACTTCCCAGCAGACGTTCGAAAACGACGAGGCTCTGTTCCAGTCCGCGTCCGCCGACGTCGACTCCGCCAAAGCCGACGTCCAGAGCGCCGAAGCCGACATCAAGAGCGTCGAGGCCGCGATCATTTCCGACAAGGCCGCCATTCAGAAGGCTGAATCCTCCATCGCCGCGGCGAAGGCCGACGCCGACCGCATCCAGGCCGACATCGACGACAGCACGCTCACCGCTCCGATCGACGGACGCATCCAGTACCGCATCTCCGAAGTCGGCGAAGTCCTCAGCTCCGGCGGTCGCGTGCTCAACCTCGTCGACCTCACCGACGTCTACCTGACCTTCTTCGTTCCCGAGGAAACCGCCGGCAAGATCGCGCTCCACGCGGACGCCCGCATCGTGCTCGACGCCATGGACGACGTCGCGATCCCCGCCACCATCTCCTACGTCGCCAGCGTGGCGCAGTTCACGCCGAAGACGGTCGAGACCCGCGAGGAACGCGAGAAACTCATGTTCCGCGTGAAGGCGAAGATCGACCCGACCCTCCTCAAGCAGTACGTCGAATACGTCAAGACCGGCATCCCGGGCGTCGCCTGGGTCCGCCTCGACGACAACGAACCCTGGCCGGACTTCCTCAAGACTCCGAAAGAGAAAGGCGACCCCATCCCCGAGCGCATCTCCAACGCCGCTGACAAATCCGCCGACAAACCCGCCGAGACGAACGGAACGGCCGCAAAATGAGCAACTCTCCCTCCAATGAGGGCGTGAACATCGAACCGGTCGTCAGTTTTCGGAACCTGGCCCTGAAATACGGCAAGACCCTGGCGCTGGACCATGTCACGCTCGATATCCCCGCGCGCAAGCTGATCGGCATGATCGGCCCCGACGGCGTGGGCAAATCCACGCTGCTGTCCCTCGTGACCGGGTCGCACGCCATGCAAGACGGAGATTTGCGCGTCCTCGGCGGCGACATGCGCGACAAGGCCCACCGGAACAGGATTTGCCCGAAGATCGCGTACATGCCGCAGGGACTCGGCAAAAACCTGTACTTCACGCTCACGGTCGAGGAAAACCTCCAGTTCTTCGCGCGTCTTTTCGGCCACAACGCCGCCGAACGCCGCCGCAGGATCGACCGTCTGACCAAAAGCACGGGCCTCTATCCCTTCCTCAACCGTCCGGCGGGCAAGCTCTCCGGCGGCATGAAGCAGAAGCTCGGCCTCTGCTGCTCCCTGATCCACGACCCCGACCTGCTCGTGCTCGACGAACCGACCACCGGCGTCGACCCGCTTGCACGCCGCCAGTTCTGGGACCTGGTCGACTCCATCCGCGAAGCGCAGGAAAACATGAGCGTGATCGTGGCGACCGCGTACATGGACGAGGCCCAGCGCTTCGACTGGCTGATCGCCATGAACGACGGCAAGATCCTCGATACGGGCACGCCCGCCGAAATTCTGGAAAAGACCGGAAAGGACAACCTCGACGACGCGTTCATCGAGCTGCTGCCGGAAGACCAGCGCGCCGGCCACAAGGCCCTGGTCGTGCCTCCGCTCGAGGCCACCGAGGCCGACGGCTACTCCATCGAGGCCGAGGGCCTGACCAAGCGCTTCGGCTCGTTCACAGCTGTCGACCACGTCAGTTTCCGCATCCGCAAGGGCGAAATCTTCGGCTTCCTCGGCTCCAACGGCTGCGGCAAGACCACCACCATGCGCATGCTGACCGGGCTCCTGCCCGCCACCGAGGGCGTCGCCAAGCTCTTCGGCAACCCCATCGACGGCAGCTCGCTCGAAACCCGCAAGCATCTCGGCTACATGACACAGCTCTTCTCCCTCTACGGCGATCTGACCGTGCGCCAGAACCTCACGCTCTACGCCCACCTGTACCAGATCCCCGAAAACGAGATCCCCGGACGCGTCGACGCCCTGCTGACACGGTTCCAGCTGAAGGAGATCGAGGAGAAACTCCCGAACGATCTCCCGCTCGGACAGAAGCAGCGCCTCTCCCTCGCCGCCGCGGTCATCCACGATCCCGAGATCGTGATCTTGGACGAACCGACGTCCGGCGTCGACCCCGTGGCCCGCGACCTCTTCTGGGAGCTCATCATCGAACTTTCGAGGAAGGACAAGGTCACGATCTTCATCACGACCCACTTCATGAACGAGGCCGGACGCTGCGACCGCATCTCCCTGATGCACAGCGGACGTTCCCTCGTCTGCGACACCCCGGCGAACATCGTGGCGCAGCGCAACGCCGCCACGCTCGAAGAGGCGTTCATCGGCGTCCTGGAAGACGCCGACCCGGAATCCAACAAGGCCGCCACGGAGTCCTGCATCCAGAACGAAACGTCCGCGGAAGAAGCGCCGAAGAAGGGCGGCTTCCTCGGCTGGATCAACGAACGGTTCAGTTTCCAGCGCTGGTACACCTGCTACTGGCGCGAACAGCTCGAACTCGTGCGCGACCCGATCCGCGCCACGCTGGCGCTCTTCGGCGCGCTGATCCTGATGGTCGTCATCGGATACGGCATCAACATGGACGTGGAGGACCTCTCGTTCGCCATCCTCGACAACGACCAGACCGAAAAAAGCACGAACTACGGGCTGAACCTCTCCGGCTCGCGGTACTTCGACCAGCATCCGGACGTGAAAAGCCATGAAGAACTGGACAGGCGCATGGCGAACGGCGAACTCAGCGTCGTGGTCGAGTTCCCGCCCAAGTTCGGCAAGGACGTCGATGACGGCAATTCGCCCGAGGTCGCCTTCTGGATCGACGGCGCCAACCCGTCCCGCGCGTCGACCATCAACGGCTATGCGTCGCTGGTCCACAATGACTGGCTGAACAACCTCGCGCAGTATTCGTCCAACAGTTCGAGCGCGGACCAGATCTCCGTCCAGACGCGCTACCGCTACAACCCGGACGTGGCGAGCCTGCCCGCCATGGTCCCCGCGACCATCCCGATCCTGCTGATGATGATCCCGGCCATCCTGGCCGCGCTGTCCGTCGTCCGCGAGAAAGAGATGGGCTCCATCACCAACCTGTACGTGACGCCGCTCACCCGGACGGAGTTCCTGCTGGGCAAGCAGTTCCCGTACCTGATCTTCTCCATGCTCAGCGCGTTCCTGCTGATCGTGATGGCGGTCACCATCTTCGACGTCCCGATCAAGGGCAGTTTCCTGACGCTGGTCATCTCGCTGCTCGTTTACTGCGTGGTCTCCACGGGTTTCGGCCTGCTGGCGTCCTCCGTGACGCGCAGTCAGATCGCCGTGATCTTCCTCACCATGCTTGCCACGATGCTCCCCTCGGTCCAGCTCTGCGGCCTCACCAACCCGGTCGAGACGCAGAAGGGCGCCGCGCTCCTCATCGGCAAGATCTACCCCGCCACGCACATGCTCCTGATCAGCCGCGGCGTCTTCAACAAGGCGCTTGGCTTCGCGGACCTGCACCATGAGTTCATGATCCTGATCATCACGGTTCCGATCATTCTCGGACTCGGCGTCCTCTGCCTGAAAAAACAGGAGTCCTGACCATGATGCAAGCGATCAAAAACATTTTTCAGCTCGGGAAGAAGGAAATCCTCAGCCTCTGCCGCGACTGGCTCCTCATGGCGCTGATCCTCTACTCCTTCTCCGCCGCCATCATCGTCGCCTCCAACGCCTCGACGGAATTCGCCGATGCCGCCATCGCGGTCGTCGACGAGGACCAGTCCCAGCTCTCGCAGCGCCTGACCGACGCGTTCCAGCCCCCGCTCTTCCTCCCCGTCGAGATCATCCAGCGCAACGATATCGACCGCATGATGGACGAGGGCAGATACACGTTCGTCGTCGTCTTCCCCGTCAATCTCGAAAAGGACGTGATGGCGAAGATGACGCCGGATGTCCAGGTCAACGTCGACGCCACGCGCATGTCGCAGGCGTTCACCGGCGCCGGATACATCCAGCAGATCCTGTCCACCGAGGTTCAGAAGTTCGTGAAGGACAATTCGGGCGACTCCTCCAGCTCCGCCGCGAACATCGTCATCCGCAACCGCTACAACCCGAACCTCTACGACTCGTGGTTCAATGCGCTGATGCAGCTCGCGAACAGCATCGCCATGCTCGCCATCATCCTCACAGGCTCGGCGCTCATCACGGAACGCGAGAAAGGCACGCTGGAGCATCTGCTCGTGATGCCCGTCACGCCGTTCCAGATCATGGCGTCGAAGATATGGTCGATGATGGTGGTCGTCATGGCCGCCGCCCTCGCCGGACTCTTCCTGGTCGTCAGGTTCTACCTCCAGGTTCCGCTCGCGGGCTCCTACCTGCTCTACGCGTTCGGACTGGCGCTCTATCTCTTCGCGCTCACGTCCCTCGGCATCTTCCTTGCGTGCATGTCCTCGAACATGCCGCAGCTCGGCATGCTGATCATCCTCGTCCTGATGCCGCTGGAAATGCTCTCCGGCAGTTCCACCCCGCAGGAAAGCATGCCCGTATGGGTGCAGAGGGTCATGCAGTTCGCTCCGACAACCCACTTCGTGAGCATCACACAGGGCATTCTGTTCCGCGGCGCGGGATTCCGGGCGATGTGGCCTCCGTTCCTGAAGCTCATCCTCATCGGCGCGGTTCTCTTCGTGATCTCGATGAGACGCTTCCGCAAGTCCGTCGCCTGACGGTTCCGTGGGAATCAAGGAGCCCCCGCTTTCCCGAATCGGGCGGATTAAAGCGCACCCCCCAAAAGTTGGACGCAACTTATGGGGGGCATTTCATTTCGCGGAAACGGGGTAATGCTTCCGCAGATAATCGCGCAGGGCGTCGCGGATGTCCGCTCTGCGGGCGTTTCCGGGCGGTTTGGTGGATTCCATGATTTCCTTGAGCTTCGGATAGCGTCCGCCCGCGCCGTGCGCGTCGTAGGTGTTGACCGCGACTCCGATGCGGTCCGTTTCAGGGATCGGTTCTCCTGTTTTGCCCAGTACAAGCGCGCCGTCGATGCCGTCCGGCGCGGAGAATCCCATGTGCATCATGCATGCGTCGGTCTTCTGGTGCGTTTCGAGTTCGCGCAGAATGGTCCGGATTTGAGACGGCGTCAGACTCCGCACCTCGATCGCATCCGTGTACGGAGCCAGCAGAAAAAGTTCACGTTCGTTCAAAGTTCCCGGCGACGCCCTGTAATTCGACAGCGTTCCGGAAAATGCCGCGTCGGCGCCCGTGCTCTCCATCATGGCGAGGCAGATCAGTTCGGCCAGCCGGTTTGGCTTCAGGCCGTTTTTCATCGGTTCCAGCGTGAAATCCAGCTTCGCGACCGGTTTGCGTCCTCTCTCGGCGGCCTGTTTCCGCACGGGGTCCAGAATCGGGATCAGCTTCTTCGATTCGGGCCGGTCTTTGCAGTCCACGATCTTCGAGGTGACGGACAGCGTTTTGTCGCCTTTTGCGGCGGGATCGACCTCGACAGTGATCTGCGCGCATCCGGCTCCCAGCGGCGGCGCCTGCACGAACCATGCGCCCGGGTACAGACGTTTCCCCGGCTCCGTCTGGTGCGAATGCCCCGCCAGGATCAGGTCGATCTGCGGGAATTTCGAGGACAATGCGGCCATGCTGCGGAGTTTTCCGTCCGGATTGAGACGGCCCGCGATATACTCGCCCAGATGAATTGCGAGCACGATCATGTCCGGTTTCGCGGCCATGACCTCCGGCATGACACGTTCGAGCGCGGCGTCGGGCGGTTCCAGCCGAAGTCCGGTCAGGCGTTCCGGCGCAATCCACAATCCGAGATACGGCGGCACAATCCCGACGACGGCGATTTTCACGCCCTGACGCTCGTACATCTTCCATTCCGATGTTTTCATCTGGAAAACGTCGGATCTCATGTTGGCGGCCAGCGAGGCTCCGCGGAAGATGCCGGTCCGCTTCGCAAGCGTCTCCGCGCCATAGTCGAAATCATGGTTGCCTGGCACCCAGACGTCGCATCCGGCTGCGTTCAACGCCTCCACCATGGACGCGCCGCCGTCCATGGCCGCCGTGAACGATCCCTGCATCAGGTCGCCGCAGTCGATCCAGAGGTCGGGCTTGATCGTTTCCGCCGCATCGGCGATCTGGAGCAGACCGGGGGAGTTGGCGTCTCCGATGGCGCCATGGATGTCGGTCGTCTGAAGAATTGTCAGTTTCTTCGGCGCGGCAGTCAGTTCCTGATGGAATCCCGCCAGGACGACAGCGAAAAGAAGAACGGCTAAATGCCTTTTCATTGTCCGGCTCCTTCGTTTCGGAATGGATGGGGAGTATGCCGTATTCCACGCGCCGTCCGCAAGGGGAGTGCGGTCTGAGCAGTCGCATGGAAAGGCTTTGTCGCGTTTCATTATCATATAACTATACCATATCTCCAGTCTGCGTTTTTTCAACCCGGCATCGGCTTTTCATTGCGGAGATCGTTTTTGTGTTTCGGAAAAGGCATCCAGCAGCTTTTTCTGGTAATCTCCTGCGAATCTGCCCTCGAAAAAGCGTGCAAGACCTTCTTCGGCAAGTTCACGCCAGGATTCCGTTTCGCGCCCCGGAACGACCGGAAAAAACAGGGCGCGATTTGCGGCTGCGGCGTTCAGGTCGCCGGATGAATCCCCGATCATCAGCATGTGTTCCGGCGAATACTTTCCCATGGAAACCCGGCGTATCTGCTCCGTCTTCGACCCGCATTCCTGTCCGCCCAGCCGCATGACGAACGGAACGAGCGCATGTTCGCTCCATTCCCGTTCAAGCGCCGCGCACGGCGTATGCGACACGACCATGACGTCGGCGCGGGCGGAGGCGCTCTCCAATGTTTCCCGGACGAGCGGAAACGGCGTCACTCCGTATACGTTTGCCGCGATGGCCTCGTCCGAATCCCGGCTCCAACGGTAAATCTGGTTCATTTCCTCGCTGAAATCGCGTTCCAGAAGGTCTCGGAGCGCCGGATTGCCGAGGCGCGGTTCGCACTGTATCCAGGCCCGCAGCCGGAACGTGTCCGGAACGGCTACGCCGCGTTTGCGCAGGAGATCCAAAACAATCAGGAGAGAACGGAACCGGTTTTCTCCGCGGTGAACGCTTCGGAGATTGACGGAATCCCAGACTTCGGCCGCGCACTCCGCATCGCGCCCGTGTAATCCGAAACACCGGATCAGGCAGTTGCGGAAAAAACGGTGCTTGACCGGCATCGTGTCAAAGACCGTTCCGTCGCTGTCGATGCAGATCAGCCGGTCATGCCGTTTCGGAAGGCATTCGGATTCGCATACGGAGCTTGACATGGACGGATCTTTCACTAGGACGGCGGCGAACCGGTCTGTTTTTTTCAGATGCGGCATCCGCCGGAGATATGATTCATTTACAGACTGAAGAATAAAATATACGGGCGGAAGCCGGAAAATCAAGCGTGAAAGCGAAAAAAGGCCGAAAGAGGAAAGACATGGCGGGAAACTGGGGAAGATGAAGGAAAAACCTTAAAAACTAAAGGAGAATTGAGCATTTCAGAATTCAAAACGTTTTTTTTTAGCGAAAGCTCTTGACTTTTCTGCGCGGAATGCTACATTTATAGAAAATCGCGCCCGGGTGGCGAAATGGAATACGCAACAGACTTAAAATCTGTCGGGAAACCATGCGGGTTCGAGTCCCGCCCCGGGCATTTTTGTCCGGCCTGCAGGAAAAAACAAATCAAAATGAACGGAAAAACGCGAAAAAGACAAAAAAAGCTCTAAAAAACAGCATTTTTTTTGCGGAGCGCACAATAAAACGCAAAAATGTTTCGTTAATCTGTAACGATGCTCCGCATCAGAACATATCAATTCATTACAACTTGAAAGGAACGAACTATGAACAAAATGACAGTTGCTATTCTGGCGCTTGCCCTCACGGGCAGTGTTGCCTTTGCTCAAGGGCAGGGTAACGGCGGTGCGGGTCGCGGCGGTCGCGGCGGTCGCGGCGGTCGCGGCGGCGCGGCCGGCGGCGCAGCGGCCGGTCAGGTTCAGCCCGGTGGCGCTGCTGGCGGTGCAGCCGGTGGCGCAGCTGCAATGCCCGGCGGCATGGGCGGCGCAGCCGGTGGCGCAGGCGGCATGGGCGGCTTCGGCGGCGGCGCTGCTGGTGGCGCAGGCGGCATGGGCGGCTTCGGTGGCGGCATGGGCGGCTTCGGCGGCGGCGCTGCTGGTGGCGCAGGCGGCATGGGCGGCTTTGGCGGCATGGGCGGCTTCGGCGGCGGCGCTGGCGGACCCGGCGCAGGCGGCATGGGCGGCTTCGGTGGCGGCATGGGCGGCTTCGGCGGCGGCGCTGGCGGACCCGGCGCAGGCGGCATGGGCGGCTTTGGCGGCGGCGCTGCTG
>Ga0265298_10003711_pt1 | contig 19993 bp, 29 predicted proteins | sample AusTroGonzalo_MG_3_FD_193486 | JGI IMG/M metagenome (GOLD analysis project Ga0265298, IMG submission 193486) | Bovine rumen microbial communities from tropical cattle in Woodstock, Queensland, Australia - Gonzalo_01 | ecosystem: Host-associated > Mammals > Digestive system > Stomach > Rumen ... | reverse complement strand
TTGCTTTTTGAATAGATGTCCATCTTCAAGTTTGAATATCATACCGCCTTCTTCGAATATTTTTGGCGGCTGTTTAACTTGCTCGACAACGATTGAATCTTGATGGTTTACTATAGGCTCAATTTTAGCTATTGGTTGTTCAATATTTTGTTTTTCAGTTTGCTGCTTATTTGGTTCAGCTGTAGTTTTCTGTTGTTTTTCAGTCATAGAATTTAACATTGCTTTTTTGCTAGCAATATCCATGACCTTTTGAAAATAAGAATTTCCATCTGCGAAATCATCTGGATTGATCTCTGCGTCCAATTGATTATTCATTTTTGCAATAGCTGCTTGCTGTTGGCCTGCAGCTGTAGTAGGAGCGGGCGGATCTTCAGCCTCGACTATCTTCAATATATGAGACTCATCTGGCACTGACTCCAAAATGAGGCTCTTCACTTCAGCTTTAGATCTAGCATATATTTCATTTGGATAGTCAGGCATATCTGCTAGAAAATATATGTACTTCTTCATAGTGTTAGAGCCTCTTTTGTTAATCTTCGCGTTTCTGGAAGTTATTATAAGAAATGCTAGTAAGAATACCATTTAGATAGAAATTATATTCATTTAAAATCTTAATGTTGTCTTCTGCAAATTGATTATTGATAATGCTGTAAAGCGTATGAATGCTATAAAATTCAGTCAATTTCACATCAGTGATTTGCTCTACGTCGTCAACTTTAACGATATTTCCAGTATAATCTAATAAAATATCACGGTTTCTAATAAATTCTACTGGAATAAACATGCCACGTCTCGAAGAATAGAACTTTACATAAGATGGAAGAATGAATTTCTTTTCGTTTCCAGTCGAAAACTCAAGTCTAACATTGAAGAACTTAATGTCATTTGTTTTTTCAATTGGTCTCTTTGAAATCTTTGTGATAGTACAATCTTCATGAGTAAGTTTAACTGACAACGGATCGAATGTCCTACCCATTGCGGACTGTCTTTCGATGTCAATGAAGACTCTTGTATTTAATGACCTGATTGAGCTATTGCTTGACTTGATCTTGTCGATAGCTCTGTTTACGCTTACATCAACATTTACATCGTCATTGTCGATGATTGAAAGGACGGACTGGATTGGAAGATTGATGGTCGCACTAAGTGAATTCTTTTTTTCATTATCCATTTTTAGATAATTCCTTTTTCCATTAACGTTGTTCTGACTTTCTCGAAAAGTCGTTCCTCTAACTTACACTCATGCGAATAATCATTATTCGCATCTTTTATAATATTATAATTAAAATTGTCTTTGCTTACCATGCCAAATGAGCTTAAAATCTTATCTAATAGAAAATATGAATCTTGCATATCAATCTCGTCAAACTCAATGAACTTAACATTTTTGTAAAGAGACACCTTTATCTTTGAGCATTTTCCTTTCCATGACGCCCAGCTATCTGTTTTTGCAAGTGTTGCATTTAATCCAGGTAGATTTGAAAAGAGCTTTGCAATAAAGCTGTTCAATTTTAACTCATCTATCATTACTGAATCATCTATGATAGTAATTCGGTTTGTTTTCTTAGCAATCTTTTCCTTCCTCCAGTTTCTCTCTGGCTTACATGAAAAAACTAAGATATTGTTTTTACCATAATATGTAGAGTCATTTATATTGTTTACTATAAAGCCTTCTAAAAGACGCTTGCATTCCGCATTGAAGTTAAGCACAAGCTTATCGTTTCTATTAAGCAAGAACTTCGAGTCATTGATGTCTAAATAATCTAAAAGATTTAATATTGAGACATCGATTATTCTAAAGTAGTTGATTAAATTGTAAGACTCTAACGATTTCTCCATAAATTCAAACAAGTTTCTCTAATATGTACTTAGCTATCAAAAGACTGTCTGCGTCGCCGTGCTTAACGATAATGTCTTGCAAATCGGTGTGCTTCTTACGCAATGACTTCAAATATTCTATTCCCTTATCCTTAGATGCTTTCTTTAAGTCTAAAGTCTCAGTGTTCTTTCCAAAGAAATGATGCTGCCATTTCTTTGAATCTAATATTATATAGTTGTCTTTCAAATCGAGCATTTCAATCACAATCAATGTAGACTCAAATGCTCTAGCTGCATTTTTGCTTTGTTTGAATCTTTCCGCGTTTATCATTGGGCGTTCCATCCCTATGACAATCTTTGGATTTTCTACTTTGTATTTTTTATTGTAATTCTTTTTAGCTTTTTTTATTATCTTTTCAAACCATTCTTTAAGATTCTGCCAATCGATTCTTGCTATTTTCTGCAAGTCTTTTTGGTAGTCCATCTCTAGATTTGCGAATGTCTTGGAGAAATGCACATCTATATCGTCATCGCTATATGGAATAATGCATGAAACCGTTCCAGTAGCGCCATTGTCTAAGCCAAATATTATATTAGCGCCTTTAGCTTTCTCTATGTCAAGCTTTCTGCGCATCGCCTTTTCGTCGTTGGCTTTCCTTTTCTTCTTTCCAATCTTCTTGACTGATAAGTTAGAAGCTTTGGTATTTGGCGAAAGCCATTCGGTGCTGTTGTCTATCTTCGTCTTATCAGGCATTTCGCTGTTCGCTTATGATATTGTCATATTTTTCGATTATAGAACTTGTTATCTCTGATGGAATCTCGCTCATCGCTATCAGAGCTTTGTTTCGCTTAAAGCTTTCTAAAATGATATTGTCTTCTTTCATCAGATTCTTTAGCTGCTTTTTCGATTTGTCTAAGATTATTTTCAAAGCAGTCTTAGGACCTACGCCTCGCTTTATAGAAGGAATTGAGTCAGATGGATCGCCAAGAATGATCTTGAACAATAGAAAGTCGCCTGGCGTTATGTCTTCATCGATTTCTTTTGTCTTCGTTAGCTTAAGCAGCTCTCGCTTTGGGTTTCTTACTTCTTCGCTAAGCGTCGTCAATACGACATGGTCGTTGCACAACTGAACCATGTCTCGGTCACTTGACACAATGATGACATACTTTCCAGCATTTGTCAAGCGCCTCGTGAGAACTGCTATTATGTCATCTGACTCGGCGCACGCTGAATCTATAGAAATAGACCCGTTCTCTTCACAGAATGACTTAACAATAACGTTCTTCATATAATTGAAGACCTTGCTTTGGTTGAACTTGTCTTTAGACCTATCTCGCATGTCTCTATTGCTTTTGTATTCTGGATACAGGTCTCTTCGCCATATCTCTGCTCGTGGGCAGTCAAGCGAGAATACATATTTCGTCTTGTCATATCTAAATGGAACTAACTTTTTTATGAGATTCTCAATTCTTTCGTAGAACATCTCTTTCAATACGATGCAGTACTCTTGGTCGATTGTAGGATCGAAATCTGGACCAAACTCAGAGCTTCTTATGTCGTTTGAATATGCGTATTCGTTAAACGCTGAATTAGCGATAAAGTACATCACGTATGAAGTGTCGATAAGATAGTACGTATCAGCCGATAAATCGAATTGAAGATTTTCCATTTTGTCTAAAGTGAGTTTTTACTATGCTGAAACTAATAGCATACAGTCTTTATTATTAAAATAAGACTGTATGCACAATTTTAATCTAATTGATAAGATTTAGTTTTCTGCCGGTGGGGCTGCTTGTTTAGCAGGCGCGTCTTCCTTTTCAGAAAATAGCTTAGAGATCTTCCCAATAAGGTCGATGATTGGGTCGAACTTCTGCTCAGCAGCCATTGTGTTCACTTGGACAACGATGTCGTAAAGTTCTTTCTGCTTGCCAGTTAGCTTATCAGCTGGAACAACTGACGTAATATCAGACGACAACTGCGACGCGATGGCGATGACTTGCTTATAGTCGTTCGCTTCAGCAGCAGCTTTTAGATCTGCAATCTGTAGCTTGTAGATTTCGATTCCTTCCTTAGCGGTGTCGACTGCTTCCTTGACTTCGCCGGTCACGTTCTTCAGCTTGTCAGCAGCTTTCTTAGCAGCATCGATTGCTTTCAGATAGTCTTTGCTCTGAATAGCTTGAATGACAGCTTGAACTTCTTTGTAAGCTTCAGTCGTGTCAGTCTTAACTGCATTGATCTGAGACTGATTGACGCCTAGCATTGCTGCTACGCCAACGATTAGACCAACGATGGAAGTCCAGACTTTGCCAAAGATATTCTTCGCGTTTGATGTCTTGTTTTCTTCAACTTTAATTTCTTCACTCATTTTTTATTTTCCTTATTTTCTTTTTGAGGGTCTTCTTCAACTTCGCTTTGGCTCTCACTTAGCTTTGAGTTCAGCTCAGCTAGCAAAGACTCTTTGAATTCATTGAAACGCTTATCGATTATGTCAGTAGCTTCTTTGATGCCAGCTGCAATGCCTTTCTTCTTGCCTTCGTTTGCAGCTTGCACCAATGTGCTTTTGACATTTTTTATGAAACTATCGTAATCCATTATATATTTACCTTATTCCCGACGAACCGAAACCGTCCTTCGCCTCGTTCTGATTCTTTTCCTTCAAACAATTCATCAACCGTGTCGAATACTTTGACTTCTCTCATGATTGGCTGGAACATTGGTAGCATCTGTATTATCTTCTCGCCTGCTTTTATAGTCACTGTCAAATCTGACAAATTGATCATATTCAAATGAACTTCACCCATATAATCGGGATCTATGACTTGAGCAAGATAGACCATGCGTCTTTTCGATGCAATTCCAGATTTGTTTGCAGCTATCAAAAAGATGTTGTCAGGCAAGTTCATTCTAATCCCAGATGGAATGTTGATGCTTGCATGCGGAAGAAGCTCGATAGACGAAATCACGGTGCCGTCTTCCGTAAGCCACTTCATCAGTTCGTTGTCTATTTCGTCAAACCCAACGAATATGCTGTTGTTCTTATTCTCATAGTCGCATACATGAAATGCCCAGCCTTGGCTCTTCTCATTCCATTTAAGAACTAGCTGCGCTTTGAATTCGCCAACAGTTCTTTCAGAGATCAGATGAAACACTAACGGAATAAAATAGAACTTCGTCTTATCATATGAAACACTGTCGTCTAGATATGCTTTATACGACTTAGTGAAGTCGAATATCGAAAGGTTCTCCGGAATGAAGAAATCCCAGCCAGCAGCGTCCCATGCTTTCTCAGGCGTCTTCACCTTTCGAGTCTTCGTTATGTTCAACGTAAAATTCTCGTCGATTCTTGACATTAAAAACTCCTTTGATTTTAATAGTATTTTAAACGCTTAAAGTTCCATTTAAAAAGTCTACAGCTTCCGATGGAGTCAGCGTCATAAAAATATTCTCTGATTTCGTTATATGGACTTTGTCTTTTGTATTGTGAGCTGAATGAAAATCGTACATAACAATATCGTCTACGTTGACGCCTAGCTTTTCAGCTTCAGCTTCGCTAATCTGCACTATTTTTCCAATGCCAATCCTATTGTTCTCCCAGGTGTCAGACTCTGGAATGTAAATGCCATCTGACATTTTCAAGTCTACTGGATCCATTCTCTCTATTAGGACGAACTCTCCCACTGGGTTGAGCTTTCCATATTTGACATTCATAAATTCAACATCATTCATCTTCAATAACTCCAACTATGTCGTCAATATCTCTAACTATGTATTGAGTCTTCTTTAAGATCATCTTTGCTGCGCTTTTCTTCGATGTATCCATTATCACAGTCGTTCCAATTGGAACGACATCGTCCTTCGATTCATCGACCTTTGTGCCGTACCCAACTACGACGCCTTTCCAAAATGAATCTTGAATCTCGTCTACGCTGTTCACAACATAGATGCCGCCTTCATTTGTGATGCTTTCGGCTTTGCACTTTATAAGATACGTCTTTCCAATTGGCTTCATTTGTTTTCGTTCTCCGTCTCTTTCTGCTTATCATAAACTTTCATTTCAACTGGACCATTTGCTTGTTGTGAAGCGTCTTCCTTTTTTGGTTCAGGCGTTCCATATTTCTCTTTCAATGTTTTAACATAGTCATTAATTTTCTCAGAAGCTGCATTGCCGTTGTCTGCATAATATAGCTTCTTTTCTTCAATGAACGTCTTTACATCAAACAAAAATACGTCGTCAAATGTACTATTAAACAATTCTTCACTATGAAAAACGTCAATGAAAAACGCATTTGAAAAATAAATCTTATTGTCAAAGCATGCTTTAATTAAATCTTGGATATAAAAAGCTAACTTATATTTTTCATTGAATTTAAAATTTATAAACCTAAGCTTCTCTAAATCTAAGACTAACAAACCATATGCTGGATCTTGCACTACTTCAAAATCAAAATCGTCCTTTGATTTAAGTCTCATACGAGGGCATGGCATACTCGAATATCCAGGCATAACTTTATTGAAATGCGCATAATATGAGAAAAATGCATATGGAATGTCAAGCTTCGTTAAAAGCTCTTCATATTTCTTAGCTAACACTTCGCCATCTTTAGCGCTTTCGTAGATGTTCTTAAATATGAACATCACATATTTCTCGTCTTTCATTTCTTCAATGTAAGAGTTGAAAAATGCTGGAACATTGTCTATTGTCTTTGGATCATATTTTACAATTTTCATTTTTTAGTGTCATCCTCTATCTTATCGGTTAGCGCAGTTATCTTCTCTTTTGCTATCTTTCTAAATTCATCTACTATCATTTCAAGAAAACCTGGCTGCTTCATAAAGACTGCTATAGCCATCAACGTCTCTTCATTTGGCGTTATAGTTTGATTTTCAACATCATATGCTTTTGTAAATATGACTTCGATATTGCCGTCTGCATGCAAAACGATGGCGCAATCTTGGTTAGTAAGCCTTAGAAAACGTTCATTGTTGTTGTACGATATAGCAGATTTAGTTACACTACCATCTTCCCCAACAAAATCGTTCTTGTTCTTGTTCTTTTTATTGAAAAATCCAAACATATTAAATAAAATATATGCTATTTTAAATATTATAACTCGTTTTTCAATAAATAAAAAAGCTTTGAACTAACAACATTGCACCAAAGGAGAAAAATACAATATTGCATATTCAAAGCTTAAAATTATTTATCACAGTTTGATATGCAACGTCTTCTGCTGAAGTGTATACAAATTGTAGTATGCGTGTATGTTCTTCTCTAACCAATATCCATCTTTTTGCGTTACGCCATCAATGAGCTTTCTGTTTTTTGTAAGCATTTCAGCTACTCTATCTTTAGAGTCTTTTCTAAAAAACAGTTTGTCTATCCACTCTTCAATGTCGTCTGCAGTTGTGAATACTTGGTCGGTGAATTTATTGTATGTGCAAATATTTTGTCCAATCATCGGAATTCCTAATGCTGACATCTCAAGCCACTTGATATTAGACTTACACCTATTGAATTCATTGTCTATCAATGGCGCAACTAATAAGTCGACTTTTCGCATTAACATCTCTCTAGGATAATTGAAGATATCTGATGGCGGCTGAGTTTCGACTAGCCCATTCTTAGCTTCTTCAGTAAGCTGTTGAGGAAGCCCTCCAATAAATGCAAAATGGTATTTCTTAACATTAGCTTTGATCCATGGCATAATATGTGTAAAATCGTCTACACCGCCATTGACATTATTGACATCAAAATGATTAGTTGAGCATGCAAATACGATATGTGGCTTTGTATGCTGGGCATCCCATTGGGCAAGCTGTCTATCTAGACTAAATGTTTCACCAATCCACCATCTTGGAAGATAATTTGGAATGACGATAATTTTGTTAGCAGGCTGATTCAATCTACTGACATACAAATCTTTTAATTCGGTTGTCGTTACTGTTATCAAATCGCAGCAGTCGAAAATTTCTTTAACAGAATCTCCAATTACTTCTGGACTATAATGCTCTTTAGCCATATTGTATTTTGGAATTTCATCATATAGAAGAACGTCATCAATTTCATATACAAGCCAAATTCCTATTCTATCGCATAATGGCTTCAAAAATTGCTTTACAAGTTCAGCATGCTGTTTAGTAAACCAACGCTGTATTCTAATGCATCTAGTAAGACCAATCGCTGCATAATAACGATAATCTAAAATAGGCATCTCAGTTTCAACGAACTTAAATCTAAATTGTCCGTCCTATTAAAGTTTTAAGCGTCATTGCTGGAAAATGCATTCTATAGAATCCACACCCACAATTGTCGCCGTAAAAATTAATGCAATTTATAACTTGTTTTTCCATAATTTAAACACGATCTTATAAAAATATTTTAACTTTTTGTCATTCGTTTTATAGCACTTTCGACAAAAGATAGCCACTTATTCCGGCAATGCTCCATTCTTTGAACTCGCACTGCTTTCCAATCATCGCATCAGCTTTTTCTAGCATTGACGCTTTTTCATTGTCTGTAAAGTTCGTAAGCTCTATCTGAATCCTATCTTCATTGTAGCTTACTGTAACGGTCTTCACATAGTCGAATCTCTTTTCGCCGACTTCTTTCTGGTCGTCGTCTACTTCCTTTATGACAGCCGTATCCTTTTCATAGCCGACTATCTCGCCAAGGAGCGGCTTCCATATCTCAAGAACTTCTACGTCGTCTTCTTCATACTTATATGGAATGTTCTTTCGCAGCACTGCTTTGTCTACATTGTCTGTCTTTACGAATAGGTCGACGAACAATCCAAGCCCAGCATCATTTAAATGCTTGCTAAACACAAGCTTAACGTTTTTCAACTTCGTCTTCAGAAACCTTATGTTCAAATTTTCGTATCGAGTCTCGTATCGCTTACTACAGATCTTCTCTTCGTATTCGTCTTTAAGAAGAATGTCGTCTACGATGAAGACTGTCCTGTTCTTCTTATCTACGTTCATTGTGCCAAACAGAAAGATTGGATACTTGAAATATTTAGAAGACTTATAAGAGTCTACCAAGTCGTCTCGTATCTTATTTAGCTTTATGCGCTTCTTCGTATTAGCGTCGACTGCTTTGCATGAAACGACGCCATCTTTGAATACGATAGACACTATCGCTCTACTGCCATCGATGAAAGGCTGTATGAAGTCCTTTTCTGTAAAACTATTCATTTCAGATCTTCTCTAATTTCGCTTCAGTGTATTTCTTTATGTCTTCTATTTTCTCTATTAAGTCACTAAACAATATAGAAATGTCGTCTATCTTCATATTCACCTTCTTGCAGTTCTTAAACATCTCAGCGTTGTCTTCTGGAACATATGTCTCGAAGCCTGACACAAGAAACTTCTTTCGGTCGTCTGACAGCGATCCTGAAAGCAGAAACGGATAGACTCCAAGTTTTCCTTTCGTTGGCTTCATGCATCTATATCCAACGAAAAGCATTAAATGCTTATAAAAATGTTCTTTTACAAGTTTCTTTCTAAGATTTAACTTTCCGTTTTTATCGAATGCGCCAATCGACTTAAGATAGTTGTGCATATAGTAGTCGCTATTGTGAATGAACTTATATTCATATGGCGACACTATTATGTCGAATAGCGAAAAATTTCCATTTCGCTTTCTTATGTCGAAGTCTGTCTTGTTGAACGCTGTCACAAAAACGTTGAACTCTGCATAGAGGTTCTTATTCGTTATGCGGTCGTTCACATTATGCAATAGGTTTCTTACGTTCATTGTCTTTTAGATAGCAGTAGATGCAGCCAAAACTGCAGTCGAAGCCTTTGTTGCTCAATATCATCTCGACTCTATTCAATGGGCATCTGCATTCGTTCTTGAACTTCTCCGGATATTCGAGTTTTATTTTCTTAGAAACGCCAAGGATATGCGTGTCAATGTCTGATATGCAGCCAAATCGTTCAGAGTAGTCTGCTAAGTTCTCGCAGCATGCTTCATAGTGAAAATCTGGATTTATGCTCTTTAGATCAACATATTCATTAGTGTTCTTTCCAACGAATTCATAATGAAGATTTTCGAAGTTAGATTTAATGCTTTTAGTAAGTTTTAGATACGAATATCTAATACGCTCAATTCTAAGACTTTTTGAAGAATCTAAAATATTTCGGAGCTTTTCTATATAATTGATGCCGCATAGTTTATTGATTATATCGACATAACCAATTGGCATTACTGGATCGATTCTCATTACAATTTGATTTGCATGGAAACCATATTTGATAAGTCTTTTGATATGATCAAATTTCTCTACTATAGTTGGAACATTTGGCTCTATCATCGTTCCACCCAATCCAGTGCACGTGGCATGATATATTATCTTGTCGCGGTTTTCCAATAGAGCGTCTTCAAGCTTCGTGCTAGCTCCTTTAGAAATGACTATAGCGCCCTCCATGCCTTTTAGGTTTTCGACCCAGCTATAGTTTAGAGAAGGATCTCCATAGTTAGTGACTCCGAAACGCTTCATAGACTAATTAGCCTTTATCTTTGCTGCTAATATAAATTTATAAAGTTCATTGAACGCGATCTCATCTTCAGTATTAGATTTCACAACACTGGTTTTCCATTTTTCGAAGTTGCTCTTGAACTCGTCCTGTATTTGAGCAGCGTCTTCTTTGTTGACAGCCGTAAGCAGAATGGCTAAAGCTTCATTGAATGCGATTTCATCATAGATATTCATAAGCTCTTCATTGCTGTAGCTGTCGTATTTTGTAGTGGAGTCAGTTTCAAAGATCTTAGATTTTATCGTCATTAGCTGCTGCTCGTTTAGAAGCTTGCTAGATTCGATATATGAAACGCATGATGTGTCTTTCAAAATGACTTGAACGGTGAATGTCTTCGCGATTCCAGGGTCATTGTAAGAGAATGTCACGCTAACGGCCTTCTCTGGCATAACGTGTGGCGTATAAGACACTTCAGGCTTCAATATAGTTGTAATCTTCTTGACTGAAAGAAGACTTCCATCAAGCATTAGAACTGAATCGTTCTTCGCGAAAGCTACTGCTTGGCGAAGCGTCTCTGAATTTAAAGTTATGACGATGTTTTTCATATTATGGTTCTCCTTTTAATTCTTTTATTGCTTTTTTCATAGCTTCTACTATCTTCTTCTGGTATTTATAGTAGTCTTCAGTGAACATTGCGTGGAACGTATCACCTACGAATATGTCAATCAGCTCATTTAGAAATGCGTTGACATAGATTGTGCATTCATACTGCGGCTGCATGATCTCTACTTCATTGCTCATTAAGCTTCCATTCATCGTATGCTTCATCTTTCGCACTTTGAATAAGAAGTCGTTGTCGAACTCAGGCTTTTCAAACGTGTCGTGGTTGTCGATGTATATGTTGTTCATATATCCAACATACGACAGCGAATAGTTCGTTGGATTTGAGCCAAACGAGAAATGCTCTATTGCGTTCTTTAAATCAGCTATCTTATCTTTATACGAATCGTACTCGTCTTTATCTAAGTATTCGACTCCAAAGTTCGAGAAGAAGTACTGCGAGAAAACTTCATATGAAATGCTTACGTCTACTATATGACAGTCGTTGACGTCTTGTGTGAAATACACTCTGTCGTCTTTCTTACTATATGCTAGAAATGAATATCTTACATTTGGCTTTTTATTAGTGAACTCTAATATCTTCCCAGGACGCTCAGCGCTCTTCTTGTAGTCTATTCGGGTCTCTGACATCGATATGACATTGTCTTCGTTTTTCAAGTATATGACATTCCTATGCTTCGTCTTCTTGTAGTCGACGACTTCATCGTACACCTTCTTAAGCTTCTCTTTCACTGAGTCATAATTTGGGTCGTCTTCACTTACTCGGACAATCGACTCGCTCTTGAACGTTCTTCCATCGCCTATGATCTTAAATCCAGTTGGCGTAAGCTTCTCGACGATGCCAACTTTTACTTTCTTATAGTCGTTGTCTGGGTAGATGACGATGTCTTCTGGAAACACCTTCTTTCCAAAGATGTCCATTACGTTCGACGAATTGCTTAGCTTAAATCTTTCATTTATCTTTTCTATTTCCATTCGTTAGATTTCCTCTATTACAAAGTAGCTAATCTCACCGCCTTTGAATATGTAGTCGTTTCCAATGTTGACGCATTTAGCGCCATCTATAGTCGCGTTAGTTTTTCTATGAGTATGCCCGCAGATAGCGTATTTGAATGTCATTCCATCTTTCGCTAAATCGTCTAAAAGATTGTTCATTCCAGAATATTCATTGTACATGCTTGGCCCATTCAACGAGAATAGATTGAGTCGCCTGTCAGGAACGTTATGCGTCAATAAAATATTGTCGCAAGTCTTATCGTAGTTCTGCTTTATCTGCTCTACGCATTTAGCGTTCTCTTTCTTAAAGTCGAAGCCTACTATCGTCGCATCAAGCCAGCCATATGCGATTCCATTCTTCGTAAGTCCATGATATAAATAATCTTTCAATGAACTATCATACCATAAGACATTGCCAACTACATTGACGTCATTTCCATTGAACTTTATTTTTCGATGGCCAACGATGTCTAGATAATGCACATCGTTCTCATCTGGAAAATATAGCTTGCGATAGAACTTGAATGTGTCTTCAACAGACCTGTAAGCGAACTCGTGATTTCCAAAGCAGCAGATCACAGGTCTTCCAAGTTTCGACAGCTCATAGTATGGAGAAATGTTCAAGCTGTTCTCGAACACGTCTCCGGCAATCAGTATGCATACTGGATCAACTTTATCTACAATATCCTTCACTGCATCTAATTCAAATGAATCGTTGCTTTGGATATGTAGATCTGCTAAGCATAATATTTTGTCGTTCATAAGCAATGCAAGAATTTTTAAGATATTCGTTTAATTTCAAAATTAAATCATTGTTTTTGATTTTAAACAATATGGTTTTAGTCTTTGCATTCTTCAAGCTGCTTCTCAAGATCTTTTATCTGCTCTTCAAGTTCATGAGCAAGCTTCTTATTTTTCTTCATCTCATTTTTGATTTGAACGCGCCCTGCATATAATTTTTCAAGGAACGATGGAATAATGCCCCATTTTACAGTCGATTTTAGGAACAGCACTTCATTTCCAGATATGCAGTACTTCTCTTCAAGAAGCCTGTCGAGCTCGTCTTTCTTGATCTTTACCTTCTTCTTGAATGGCGTCATGACCATGACTTCGTCTTCTTTGACGCCGTCTGCTTCTATCGGATTTCTAATGATCTTCCCAACCATTGTCTCTGGCGACATATTGCATGTCATAATGCAAGATGGGTAAAGAGAATTGAAGTCGAACGACATTATGCCATTGCTGTAGAAGCCTTGCTTTGTTGGAAACACATACGCGCCTTCGTAGCCTGCAGCGTCAGTGTCAGCGTCTGCTGCGCTCTTGTCTTTGTTTGAGTCAGTCAGGAATATGACGCCTTGATGCCATGCTTCAATGCAGAGAGCTCCAAGAATGTATGGAATAGAATCGTATATGCATTCATACTCTACAAGCCCCATGTTGCAGATTCTTCGCATAAGATCAATGAAGTGCTTTCTATCGTCTATTTGCTTGACTAGCGTCGAGTCGATGATATTGTATTTCAAGAACGTCGCGAAGTCTCTCACCATGAAGTCTCGCATTGACTCATATCCTAGATCGTAGTAGTCTAGTTTTCCTTTGCCCGTGTCCATCTTCGCGATGTAGTCAAGCTTGAACGACTGCTGTGACTTTGGAATGAACTTCTTGTATAGCGTAAGATAGTCGCATATCGATACGCCCATAATCTTGCATTCACCACTAATGTCTCTATCTTCAGATCCCTTCTTGCTCTCAAACGACATAAGCTCGTTTCGTAAGACGTCTTCTGACAAATCTGACAAAAGATCGTCTTCATCTTCCATTGCTTCTTTCTTGAATTCATACGTCTTGCGCTTCGATTCAGAAGCAGTGCTTATCATCTTTTCGATAGAGCCCTTCTCGCTTTTGCTTTTGCTGCTCTTGGCTTTCTTTTCAGAATATGGGTTCGACACACAAAAACCGATCTTCGAATACAATGGCGAAAGCTTCGATAGCCATGAGTCTTTGTCTTCTCGTTTATGATCTAGCACTTTGTATATTCTATTGAATAGATATGGCATATCGAATCCGTCGATGTTCCATCCAGTAAGAATGTCAGGTATGTTCTCTTGCCACCAGTCTAAAAAATGCTTAAGAAGACTTGATTCTTTATTGAACTTGAATATCTCAATTTTAACGCCACTTTCGTATTCAGCATTCACTTCATCTGATATCTTCTTTTCAATGTCCTCAGTTACAATGTCATCAATATCAGACTTATATGCCCACGCATATACTACGCTAGCTAATTTGTCATATATAGATATGATGTTTATTGGATAGTCTGCGTCTTCAGGCTTTGGAAAGCAGTCTTCAATCTGTACTTCTATATCAAAGAAATATGTCTTCAATGGAAATTTTGAGAAATCAGCATCTCGCTCTTTTCCCTTGAATCGGTCTTGCAGAAATTGCTTCGTTGGCGAAAGCTTTCCAAACAGCGGAATCCCTTTGCTATTCTCAATGAACTTCGACCTGTCTACTGAATTGTCAAACGACATTTTCTTTAGTGGAACGTTATACATCGACATTCCATCGATGTTGTCTTTCTTAAGAGACGACTGCTCAAAATATAGATATGGCCTCACAGGCTCTTCTATCTCTATTCGGTTTCCATCTGCATCCCACGTAGACATCCATACGTACTGCTGCTTGACAGTCTTTGAATGGATAATTGATTTTCTAGTATATGTGGCTATGTTTCTATACATCAGATAGTGATTCCAAAATTGTTTTCAACATTAACAGTGACAAACGTTGCATTCAGTATATCGATGTCGAATTTAATTGTAGAAAAATCTGTAATTACGGTAATCGTGTTCATTTCTTTTTCTCCATTTTGTTTTCTTCTTTTTTTATTTCAGATGACAATGATTTAAATCCATTGTTGCATATTTCAATTATATCGCTTACATTAAAATAATGCATACCATTTATATTAGTGACATTTGAACTAAGAATTTGTTTTATGATAGTTCTAAACACAATCATATCATTTTGCAATATTTTATTCTCGGTCTCAAGAATTTTGATCATTTCGACTTCTCTATTGTCTATCATTTTAAAGCTCCTTTCATCGACATCAAAATCCATATGAATTGAATTTCTTTATCTAATTGATGCGACATTCGATAAAGTCCTTCTGCTATGTAAAACAAAATTGTAGGATTATCCATGTATCTATCGAATAATTCTTTGCCAAGTCTTGGATAGTCAGCATGGAACATTTCTTCATTGTCTAATATAAACTGCCTAAGCTCCTTTATCGACTTAGACTTAATGTTTTCTTGTATGTAGTCTGCTACTGACGCGATCTCGCCATTGATGCTTTTGCTAAACACATCAAGCTTTCCTGAAGCTGACATTAACTGGGCGTTCTCAATAATCGACCTTATGTCGATATTAGATCTTCCTGATATGACCGTCTGGACAAAATGCTTTAGTTCGTCCTTTGTGAACTTGATGTCTTCTGCCGTCAAAATATCTTTTACTCGATATAAGATGTCTTTGACCGTGAATTTCGGCGTAAGAATAATGCATCTAGACTGCAATGCTGGAATTATTTTGTCTAAATAATTTGCTGTTAAAATAAAGCTAATGTTCGTCTTCTTATTGTTAGAGAAGTTCGATATTGGATTTCGTAAAGCCATTTGCGCTTGTTGGCTCAATTGGTCAGCTTCATCAAGAATGATGACTTTTCTTGCAGCGCTATTCAATGTTTCACAGAAGCTTAAGACGGAGCTTTTCACTACGTCGATTGAGCTGTCTATCGAGCAGTTCTGAAGAAACACATCAGTGTCTGGCTTGTCAGCTATTATCTTCGCAAGAGTAGTCTTTCCAATGCCAGGCTCTCCAACTAATAGGAAATTGTTTGGATCATTTGACTCTATTGCGTTTTTGAACACTTTTCTGCTTTCATCACTTAAGACGACTTCGTCTATCGTCTTTGGCGCATATTTGACGGTCCATGGCTCACTCTTCATTTTGAACTTGCTCCTCGTCTTCTATTTCTGATAGCGAATCCTCATTTTGGCTTTCTTCTTCTAAGAACGTTTTTCTTAAAAGCGATATGATGATGTTCATCGACTTCGTCTTTATTAAAATGTCTCTCGTATTGAATCCTTGGAACTTGAATTGACAGTCTTTCGTCGCTTCGTCTTTAAAGCATATCACAATAATATTGTGCCTATATTGAGAGTCTTTAGCATTGACTAAAATCATCCATTTTCTATCGTCGTTGCTTTCAAACTTCACATTGAAACGAGTAACGAAAAATCCAGCGTCTAATAGTCGCTTCACAAAATAGCTTTGGTTATACAGTTTGTTTTTTGACATTATTTTTCCTACCAATATGAAAAAATCTCTTTAAGAATCGTATGAAGCTGAATCCTTTGCTTCGATCTAGCGCTTCATACAGAAAATCTTCAAATTCATTTGAATCAAAATATATCGCATTGCAGTAATTGCAATAATATATCTTAAAGCCAGTGTATTTGTTCTTGAACAATGTCATATCGCTTCTACAGCTGTTGCATAGACCGACTTCTACGTCTTTTTACATCAAACGAGTCGAAGCTTATAACTTTATAGAATTCTGTTATCTCCTCTAGTTTTTTCTTTGGCAAAGAATTTAAGTTTATAGCTTTCTTTATGCCACCGACATTGTTTTCATATGCGCAATTGTACATTAGCCTATCGTATGAATTTACAGGCATTCTTATAATACCACAGTCAGAGCACTTCTGAACTGACATTTTGTGGAACTCAATGTTTCCGATACTGCTGTAGCTGCATGGCTCGCACATCTTCATATCATTCACCAACGAATTGAATCAATACCAACGATGTTATGAACATTTCGTCTGAATGAATCGACGACTCCACCATCAAAGCATTATACTTGTTCAAGATGCTGCATTTGATTCCATCAGTTGCTTTTAGAATGTTCATAATCCTAAACGACGAATCGTCTATCACGATGCTGTCCATTCCATTCGGATATTTCAAAGCACCCTCGTATTTGTCTGTAAGTGGCAGAGAAATTCTATTTGTGTTCCTGAAGTTCTTATCGTCCTTCTTTATCCTAAGCGACATCATAATCTTCTTGTCTTCGGAATACTCGATATGCGGCCTTACTTCAGTGTCTCCAATGACAGCATTCGTCTTATTCTGAAGAATGTCAAGATTTCTAGCGTTTATCTCGAATACACAGTCTGGTGTGAACTTCGTCTTTACATCAGTCGTCTTCGCAGACTCTACTGTATTTGGATCTACGGTATTTAGCTCAAACGACCCTTCGCTGTTTGAATACACAATCTTCTCGATAAGACTGTCATCGCCTCTGGTCTCAAATAGCATCAAGTCGATTGACGACACTGGCTGCTTCTTAGCTTTTTGCTTCTTGTCAGACGGCTCTTCTTGGACTTCATCCATTTCCTTTATAGATGTAATAATGTCTATAGCAGACTTCAACGCGATGACGTTCTTTAAGCAAATTTTCACAGGCTCATCTTTGCTGACATTCTTGTCTGATATTGTGAACACATTGCTTTTCAATATAAGCTTTGCTGAAGAGAACTCCATGATGTTCTTGAGGTATACTGCAATTCCTTCGCTGCTTAGATCGAATTGGCATAGCTTTGTGAACTTGCTAATCGTGTTAAGCAGCACGCTGAACATTTTAATGTCATGTATTTTAGCTTTAATCATTGTATTTAAAGGATATTTGGTTGAAATCTTACAATTGATAATATAAACTAAAAAAGGAACACTGTACGTGTTCCTTTGTGAAATAGTCGACTGTTAGACAATTAAATGTCTTTCAGCAGTTCATCGAGATCGATGTCTTCATCGTCGTCGCTATCGGAGTCATCGTCGTCATCGTCTTCTTCGACTTCAACCTTCTTGGCTACTTTCGAAGACTTCTTTTCAACAATCACATCTTCTTCTTCCTTTTTAGCTGGCTTTGCTTTAGGAGCAGGCTTCTTGATCTCTTCAGGCTCTTCATCGTCTTCGTCAGACGATTCTTCGACTATTTTCTTTGCCGGCTTTTTAGCAGATTCACGCACAACTGGCTCGATCTCGTCATCTTCATCTTCGGCTTCGTCGCTTGCGCCTTCGTCGCCGTCGATGTACTTCTTCTTGAAGTTGTTGAGCTCTTCTTCATTTGACATAATATAGAAATTCTCATCAAACTGAAGCTCAGCGTTAAGAGACTTGAAATATTCAGGGGTGATTTCTTTGCCGTCAAAATCTTCAATGTCGGTTTTCTTCATACTGAAGTCCAACTTGTATTCAGGCATCTCGACGGATTTTCCACCGATCATCATCGTCTGAGTTCCAACGCGGATAATAAAATTGTATCCAGAAGTAACGACTGAATCTTCATTTGGATCATAATACATAAATGCATCAAGACCAACGACATTCGACTCGTCGATTTCATCATCGACTTTATTGCCGTTCTTGTCTTTTTCAGAGCTTACGATGCCGAAGATCTTAGAATCGAAATACTTCTTAAACTGAATCGTATAATGCAAAAGCTTGACTTTATGCTTGTCTTCATCTGGACCATTCACTACGTAGACTGGAACAAATCCAGACAGCGTCCTCTTGAACTTCTTGTATAAAGCTTCAGCCGATTCAGAGCCCTTTTGGGCTTCTTTATAATATTTGCTTAAGCAGTCGCAGATTGGGCAGCATTTGAAACCATCGCGGTTCTTGTCGTATTCAGACGTAGGACATTTGACTTCGGCTGCTCTACGGCCATTCGCGGAGTCATACCAAACTCTGTGAACATACTGATTAATCATCGGAGAAAGACGGACTTCTGATGGAAGCCATAGAAGCCTAAGCGAATAGGTCTTGTCTTTCTGAAGTTTTAGAATGTTTTGGTTAGTGCTGACGACTGGCTTTGAAGCTGAAATCGTCTTTTCACGCAATGCATTGAACAATTTAACTGGGTCATTCATCTTGTTTTCAACTGGGTTCGTGTAATTCATCTCAATCCTTTTTGTTTCTTAGTTTATACTGTTTGAAAAAACTGTTTATATCTTTAAAATAAAACTTTTGAAAAAACTGTAAAATATGCTGGGTAAAATATAAATTTTTTATTATTTGCGTTGAGAATGTTTTTTGGAAGGCTTTCCATTAGGATCAGCACTTGGGTTTCCCTTGACGTTCTTAGAAAATGCTTCAATTATTGGAGCTCGATTTGGATTTTCAAAAAAATCTGCTAAGAATTTTCGTAATTCTGCTACGAATTCATCCAATGAAGCCTTTGACAATGCGCCGTTTGAAACTGCTATCAAATATTGCATCAGTTTCTTTTATTAAATCTTCTTCATTTTGTGCAGCAGGCCTTCCAGAATCGAATGCATGTGGAATCTCTCCAGCCGAATTGCTTGCACCTGGTATATAATAGCTCCAATTGTGTATAATTCTATACATTTTAATCAAATTTGCATTATCATATTTTAGAAGCGTTGCTTCAGTTGATTTTGGAGTCGCTTCGTTTATAATGACACTTTCATTTATAATATTTTCGATGTATAGTTTAAATATTTTATCAATGTCGTTCATATTTTATAATTGAAGTTCAAATTCAAACATTACGTCATCCGGTGTCCCGGATGCTTTTGTATATACGATTCTTACTATAATATTGTCAATATTTGCACTTGATGCTGATATATGTGCTTTCATAAATGAATTTAATTGCAAATCACTTATTTGCCTGTTTATTTTTTTAGTAAGATAATCGATTATTTCAGCCGTTGGACGACCTTTTGAGCCACCTGCTGCAACATTTCTTTGTTCGCTGTCTTTAATTCTATCGCCATTATTTCTAAAATTTCGATGAAAATCTACTTCATCATCTAAATCTATATCTATATCATATCTAGCATCTTTACTATATGGATTTAGCTGTGATGCTATTTTAAATGGAAATTCTGCTCCTTTTTTTGCTAATTTTGCTAATGGGTGATTTAAAGCGAAGTCTTCTTTAAATCCATTCCATAAAGCTTGCGCCGCAAATTTTATTGG
>Ga0265298_10003710_pt1 | contig 19994 bp, 23 predicted proteins | sample AusTroGonzalo_MG_3_FD_193486 | JGI IMG/M metagenome (GOLD analysis project Ga0265298, IMG submission 193486) | Bovine rumen microbial communities from tropical cattle in Woodstock, Queensland, Australia - Gonzalo_01 | ecosystem: Host-associated > Mammals > Digestive system > Stomach > Rumen ... | reverse complement strand
ACGTACGTCTCGGGAGAAAGGTTCACAGACCTGATAGTCGACGGATAGAGACTGTTGAAGTCGACGACCTTTATGCCGTTGCGGTAGAGTCCTTTGATAGGCTCGAACACGAACGCGCCCTCGTACGACTCGGCGGGCTTCTCTTCGTTGAGGTACGACTGCATGACGTCTCCAGTCAGGAACTTCGAGAACGCCGTCAGCGATCCGACGAGATATCCCACGGAGGAATAGATAGAAGCGCAGTTGCAGAGACCTGCTGACGTAATGGCTCTTGCGCGAGGGGCCATGTTGAGCTGAGTCTCGATCTTCATCGTGAGGTCGACGTCTCGGACGTTGTACTCATAGAACTTCTGCCAGTCTTTCTGGTACAGGTCCTTGAGCGTGCCCTTGTACTTGATCTTGTGCCCGCAGCCTTCGTGCTCGCCTAAGTTGTCGAGGCTGTACCCGCCGTCGAGCGAAGACCCGGCGATCTTGAACTTGTCGCGGTAGAGAACCAGCCCGTCGGCGATGAACAGTCCCTTGACGTCGAGCTCTATCTCAGCCTGCACGTTGGCGCGCTCGTTGTCGTGGTTGACTTCCTTGATCCGGCATCCGCCCGGCATCGGGGACAGCCTGTCAGCCTCGTCCTTGCCGAGCACGTTCTCTATACGCCTGTAGAGATATGGCATGTCGAACGCCTGACCGTTCCACGTGAAGTTCACGTCGGCGCGGTTCTTCTCGTTCCAGTCGAGGAAGTGCCGCAGCATCGCGTCCTCGTCGTCGTCAAAGCAGAAAATCTCGAACTTGTCCTTCGGATAGGCCTTCAGCGGGTTCTCCCATACGACGTTGCCGGACTCGTCTAGCTCGTCGTGGAACTCCGCCACGGCCGGCTGCAGGCTCCACGTGTAGAACTTCTCGGTCAGCGTATCGTACACGGTCATCATGTTGATGCGGCACCCGGCGGAGACCGGACGCTCGAAACCCTTGTCGCTGATCTCGGTTTCGATATCGAAGTAGTGCGTCCTGACCGGCTGCTTGTTGAAGTCGTCGTCGCGGCATTCCTTCCAGAACATGTCCTGTAGGAACTCCTGCTCTGGCCGCATTGCCTCTACCACCCAGATGCCGTTCGCGTTCTCGAGCCAGCGCTTGCGCAGATACGAATTGGCGAACTCCTTCGTCGCGACGTAGTTCCCGAATATGTCCTTCTCGGCCGTAGGGTATTTGACCCTGTACTTCACCTTGCAGGTATGCGGGAATATGTAGTCCTTCGGGTTGCCGGCAGAATCAAACCCCATCAGCACTATCACGGCATGGCGGTCAGGGCCGGTCGTGTATACGCAGCTACGGTATCCCTTCCCGACGTACTGGCGCCACTGGTCCTGCGGCACGTCGGACATGTCTATCGCGTTCTCAAACATCTCTCAGCTCCTTCAAAACCTTCTCCGGCGTTCCGCCTTTTGTCCAGTCGTACGTCACGACCTCAAACGGCGAGCACCTGAACAGCGACAGGAAATGGTTCCTTGCGAGGAAAAGCTCCTCTATCGTCTTGAACTCGCCTTTGCCTTCGTCCTGTATGAGTTTCCAGTTCACGTTGACGTCCGGCGCGCAGTTGACGATCTTGACGGGATTCGGCAGCGCGAGCAGCTTCTGCTCCAGCCTGTTCAGCCTCGGCATCGTGAGATCGCTCAACCGCTTGTAGTGCTCGGCGTACACGACCTCCGAGTACATGAACCTGTCGATAGCCACGTCGCCGCGTTTCTTCGCGAGAACGCCGTCGATGAAATCTCTGTACTCCGCGTACGGCGAGCCTTTCGGCTTCTCGAAGTGGAAATACTCGAACCCCTGCTTCTTCAGGTAGTCGCACAGGGTCGTCTTGCCTGCCCTGTCTACAGACTCTATTATCGCTATCATGAGATTATTCTACGTCTTCAGATACGTCTACCATGTCAGGACTCGACAAGCCTCTCGCCGCGTTCTCGTAGAGAAAAACGTTTTTGGCAGACTGCTCGTCCGCGGCGTATACTATCTCCGATACGCTCAATTCTGGAGAATCGCATACGACAACCTTGAAACGCCTGACGTTCATTTCGCCTTTACTGCCTTCTCCAGCTCAGTGACTTTCCTGAGGATGATTCCGAGCTTCATGTCGCAGCTGTCTATCTTCTCGGCCAGTTCGTCTATGCTGTTGGTTGAAGCAACGGCTGGAACTGCCGTCTCTGCTATCGCGTTGGCGCAAGCCTGCTGAGTAGCCTTGGCTTTGAACAATCCAGCGACTACAGCGCCAACAATGACAAATCCAACCAACGCGCATATCTGTATCGTCTTGATAACATCTGTTCTGTCGCAGCTCATTTCGCGTCTCCTATCTTGTCGACTACTATACCGGCTTCCCTAAGCAGGTCAATACCGGTCTTGTCAGTGTTCCAGTACTCCTCTTCGTATACGACGCGCGCTATGCCTGACTGGATGAGCGCGAGCGCGCAGTGCTTGCACGGACTGAGCGTGATATACACCGTCGCGCCGTTGGTTATTATCTCTGTCTTGGCGCACCAGTAGATCGCGTTGGCCTCGGCGTGTATCACTGACGGATACGTCTTGAGATTGCCGTTTTCGTCTACGTACTCGCACTTGTTCGTGCGATATCCGGTAGGCTGGCCGTTCCAGCCGGCCGCTATGACGTGCTCGTCGCGCACTATCACGCAGCCGACTTTCCGCTTTTCGGCGTACGACATCTCAGCCGTACGCTTGGCCAGGTCCATGAAGTACCGGTCGTACTTCAGGCGCTTCTCAGCCGGCATCAGGGACTGCATCTGGAGAATCCTTTCCGGTATTGGACATCGCCATAAGCTTCTTCTGGACAAGACGGGCGCGGGCTATGTCGAACTCCTTCTCGCCGGCCATGTCGTTCGCCTTCTCTCCAGCCTTGTCCTCGGCGTCCTCGGTAGAGGCCATCAAAAGCTTAGCCTTGACGGCGACAAGCTTCGTGAAGTCCGAAGTCTTGATTCCAACGGGGTTGGCGCTCTTGTCGTATACCAGCTTCGTAGGAATCTGCTCGTACTTGTCGACCTTGATAGACTCAGACCTGTCGGCAACCTCGTTCTTGATCCTGACACCGGTTTCGACGGACTCCTTGATCGACTTCTTGACGTTCTGGTTTGCGTAGGCGTCGTTCTTCTCCTCGAGCTTGCCGGAGACAAGCCTGATGCCGCGCTTCTCAAAAGCCTCGTCGAGATCGTTGCAGCCGACATAGCGAAGCAAATCGAGCACCTTCGCGACCTTGTCAGCCAGCTTGTCGAACGGAGAAACCTCGCCTTCCTCGACAGGCATAAGCATGGACACGGCCTGCTTGAACGACGCGGACGTGTCCTTCTTGAACTGCTTGACCTTGTCGTTCTCCTCGTCTGTGCGGTCCTTCTTGCGCTTGTCGAGAATCTCCTCGATGTCGCGCCGGCAAACGAGCGAAGCCTCGTAGAACTTCTCGTAGTTCGACTTGGCTCTCGTCTTGCACGACGTCAAGATTTCCTTGCGTTCCTCGGCGGCGGCAGACAGGACGTCCTCGAACTCCTGCCCCAGCATCGCGTCTTTCATTCCTTCAGGCATTGACGGCCTCCCTTATCTCCTTGACCAGGACCTTGGTATGCGCGCCTGCGGCTCCTGGATGCCCACCGGCGTTTCCGGGCGCGATGGCCTTCGCGATGTCTATCGCGCTGACCTTGCCCTTCTTGTCGTCCATGATGTAGACCGAATAGTTCCACATCTCGCCCTTCTTGTGGAACTTCACGCAGAAATCGTGCTTCGACTTGTCATAGCAGTACATGAACGCGTCAGAATAGTCCGGAACGTTCAACGCGCAGCCGGTCAGCGTTCTGCCACCAGCCTTGATCTTCACGTCGTAGGCGAACTTGGCGTAATCCTTGAACAGGTAGTTCCTCTGGTATTCGCCGACGGCGTATCCCTTCTGGAGCATTTCGGTCATCTCTGACTGATATGCAGACACCGCTTCGTACGCGCGGCCTTCGGTGTCCTCGAGCTCGTACAGCAGCCAGTCGAAATGCTCGGACTCGAACGTGACGCCAGACGCTTTCATGCCGTTCTGCAAAGCGACAAGCTCGTCTTTGTCAGACTTCCTGAACCGCCATGTGTCATACTCGCCGACCATCCTCACGATGTCAGGCTCATCGGACATGTCCTTGCACTGCATCTTGTTGTAGAACCACGCCCATGCGAGCTCGGCGCCGGACCACTTCTCGGTCTGCAGCCCGTACACGTTGTCGAGCTTGGAAAACCCGAGCGGCTTCATCTTGTCGATCGCCGACTTGTGGTGATCGCACCAGGTCACGGTTCTGCAGACTTCGGCCATCTTCATCATCGTCTTCTCGTCGAACGAAAAGTCCGTTATCACGACGTCGGCGTTCTTGAGGTCGTAGTCTTCGAGCACTGTCGCATACCCGGCCTCGCCGTAGTTGACCGGCACGACCTTGATCTTGCCGCCGAAGAACTTCCTGACGATCTCTCCGGCGAACACGCCGTCGAAGTCCTCTGAGTGAGTGAAACAGAAGCGCTTCTTGGCCGTGTAAATCTCCGAATAGTCCTTCGGCATTCTGGCCTGCTTGGCGTAGTCGGAATAGTCGACTACCTTGGTGTATACGTCAGTCTTCATGTCACTTGGTCCCCGTGCTTCCGAACGCGCCCTCGCCGCGCTCCGACTCCGCACCGGCGAAAAGCTCAGCCTCGGTATCGACGAGCTCGACCGCCGGGTATTCGACTTTGTACATCACGAACTGCGCGATCTTGTCGCCGCGATACACGTGCGCCGCGTTGACGGACGAGACGTTGTGCACGTCGATATGCCACTCGCCTTGATAGTCCTCGTCGATAAGGCAGCTGCCGGCGAGAAGCGACTTCTTGCACGCGACGCCAGACTTGTTGTGGAATTCCATGCAGTAGCCGTGCGGAAGCCTAGCCTTGATTCCCGAAGGAATGCATGCGCTCTGGCCGGGCTTGATCACGAACTCGCTGACGAACCCGTCAGGCCCGATAACATACTCGAGCGGATGCCCGGTCTTGCTGAACATCTTCTCCATGTCAGCGTCTGTCAGGTCTTCCGGCACGAAAAAGTCCAAGCCGGCCGCGACTGCGGTTCCTCTTGCCGGTGTCTTGACGCATCTCGTCTTGGTTATCTGGATTTTGTCTACCATGTCAGTTCTCCACTTTGGATGATATGAAATCGTTCCTGAACAGATAATATACGGCCCCATCAAGCTCGAACTGGTCCCCAGACGAATTTGTCGTGATGATGTCGCCTGGCACAAGGTCTAAGCCTTCGATCTTTCCAGACGTATCTACGACCCTGTACTGGTCGAGCTGCCTAATATCGGCTATTACGCCGTCTATCTCTCGAGACACGTTCTGCTCGACTTTGACGCAGATCGTATTCCCGTTCATCGCCTTCGGTGTTCTCATGTCGATATACTACGCCGCCAGAAAAGCGAAAGGCGCGGGAAAACCCGCGCCCTGCTTGTTTGGCCTCGTTTTCTTCTGGATTAGTGGCTGAGCTTCTTGTTCCAGGAAGCGCTCCAGGTTCCGAAGAACGAAGCGTAATGGGAGCGAACGATGTCGCCGTCCTCTTCGCGGACGCCGCACGCGCAAGTCTCGACCGTATGGTTCCAAGGCTCCGTGTCAGGACATTCGCAGTCCATGTATCCGACGATGTTGCCAGACATGGTATTGAGCTTGCTGCAATATGTAGTCAGCTTGCTTCCGCCGCCGCACGACGTGCAGCCGAGGATTACGTCCTTGAGATACTTAAGCGTTCCCTTGCCGGCGAGCGTAACTTTTACGATAGTCTCATGAGGTTCCTGTGCGCCCTTGCCCGTACCTTCCTCTACGTTCGAATCCGCGCCGTCGAACCAGACGGTCGGGACGCTGCGGAACGAAGTCTTGGTCGTCTTGCCCATCAGGTTGTAGAAGCCGTCGGTGAAGTCGATCGTATGGACGACCTTGGTCTTGGAGTTCTCGACGACGGCGTAGACGGCGCCGACCGAGTTGGTCGACTCGTCGTACTCGAAGTAGAGATAGCCCTTGAGAGCGACGCTTGCGTAGTCGCGCACGCCGGCCTTGAGCAGAGGCTGCTTGATAGTAGCCTTGAAGTTGTAGACGTCGGTGACGGTATCAGCCGTCGCGCCGAAAGCGGCCATGGCAGCGATGGCCGCGGCAGTAATGAGCTTCTTCATTTCTTTTCCTTCTGGTTTGTGCCAAACGATATACTATTTACGCCGTTTTGTCGTCGAAAATCTTGCATATGAGCATGTCGTGCTTGTAGATCCTGAAGTCCTGTCCGCCTATCTGCACGTTGTCGGCACCTCTCGAAAGCAGGACGGTGTCGCCTACTCCGTAGGGCACGTCAAGTCCTTCTTCGACGTTAATTGCCACGATTCTGCCAGTATTGATGTCTTTCGCGTAGTTCTGGACAAGGATTCCGCCGACGTCAGACACCGACTTCTTATCCGGGACGACGAATACCATGTTCTTGAGCGGAAAGAACTTGGTGAAGTTCCAGTTAGCCTTGGCTATCACGTTGACGTACTTCATAATGCAGATAGGCTCTGACGGATATACAGCAGCCAGCCTGTCTGCTACTACGTAATCTCCGACTGCGAGTCCGTACTCCTTCTCGGCGTTAGACCCGACAGCTTCTACGACATATCTGCCGAGCTTGTCGTTTGAGAACGCCTGGTCGGGTATCTCGATCCCGTCGAGCTCCATCTTGTCGCACTGGGACAAGACCTTCAGAACGACGTAGTCAGGAGCCGGAAGGCATTTCCTGTCGAACTGTATCTTGGCGCTCATTTCGCATTTCCTTTCATGAGATAGTCGTCGAGCCGCTGCTTCAGGAAGTCCATGACTAGCGCTATGTCGGAGTCAGGCGTATGGTCGATCTTCTTCTCGGCCCACAGCTGGTTCTCCTTCTGGAAAAGCTCGGCTTCACGCTTCTGCTCTTCAGGTGTCTTCTGCTCGGGCTTCGCCTCAGGATTCCGGTTGATAAACTTGGGCTCGTCAGGCACTGTCGGGTAGAAGTTCATGAAGTTGCACCCACGGTCGTCCTTGTCAGAGCGGCGCCTGGCGAGGAACCCGACAATGTAGAACATCGGGATCTCGAAGTCCTCGTCGAACTTCATCTGCGCAGGAGTTATCGAATCGAGGTTGAAGCACAGCCACATCGGGTTGGCGTGCGACGTGAACACGACCTGGTCGAGCAGGCTCGAGTACTTCTCGTCGTCGATGTGCGCGACGAAGCGCGGATTGTACTTCTGGAACACGTAGTTGAACTGGTCGGAGGACGTGTTGAACCACGTGTTGACGTCGAGCTTGTCCATCATGTTCTCGAGCCTGTCGAGGAACCCCGACAGCTCTTCGTAAGACGCGCAGACGACGGCGGAGTCGTCCTCTATCTCATAGAGGAAACCCTGCGCCTGCCTGCGCTCCTTGTAGTGGCGCGACACGAAGTTCTTGCGCTTGGGCTCGGTGTCCAGGCCTTCATCGAACACGCAGACTACGGCACCCATCGACTCGTAGGCGGTCTTGTCCTCTTCCTTGAAGTCGCGCGGCAAGAATACGGTCGTCGACCCGTCCAGCGGAAGCTTCGCGAGAAGGCTTTCGCGTATGTCTATCTCCGGCCTGCGGTGGATTATCGCAAAGTGTCTCATTTCATTATCTCCAGTCCGTCTTCCGAGAATATCTTCTCCTTCTGGCTATCCTCAAGCTGACGGCGCAGCTCGGCCTGCTGCCTGCTCTCGATGTGCTTCTTGAGCGATATGTGCATCGCCTTGCTGCGCATGCGCCAGAGCCTGACCCACGGGTCGAGACAGTCCTCGAGCCACCAGTTCGGCGCCGGGATGCCGCAGTCGCAGTGCGGCGAGTTCAGCCACTTCCACTGGGCCTCTATCTTCTTCTGGTAGAGCCCGGCGGACATGTCGGCGAACTTGTTGAGAATCTGCTCGAGCTCACCAGCGCTGCTGAACAAGTGCTGGTCTGGCACATACTTGGTGTACGTCGGCGCTATCCTGCTCGCGATGAGAGGCACGCCTAACGCGCAGGCTTCGAGGTACTTGATGTTGCTCTTGCACCGGTTGAACTCGTTGTCGAGGCATGGCGCGACGATGAGGTTGAGTTGCGCGCGGTACAGCACCGACGGGTAGTTCGTAATCGGAACACCGGGATGGTACTCGATCTTGCCCTGGTCGATGAAGTGTGCCAGCTTAGGCGGCTTGTACCCGAAGAACACCCAGCAGTACTTGTCGACGGTCTTTGTGATGAGGTCGATCAGCATGTCAAGGTCGTCTTCGACAAGCGGGAGCTTCTCGCCGTCCTCCTTGGAGATCTTTCGTCCCTTCTCGTCGATATACCCTACGACTTGCCCGTGCGGATCCTTGATGTCGTATACGGCAAGTCCTTCGGCTGACTGCCTGATGCCGTCGATGTTGTAGTGGCTCAGCGACGACACGATACCAATCCTGAGACGCTTCTTGTTCCTGCGGAACCTCTCGACGTTGAACGGGATGTTGATCTTGTCATCTATCCACCAGCGAGGCAGGTAGTTGGGGATGCAGATCACGTTTGACTTGTCGACGCCGTAGCACCTGCAGAATGCGTCGCGGAGGTACTCTGTCGTCGTCAGCATGAAGTCCGACTTGTTGTACATGTCCCGGATCTTGTCCTGCGTCTCCTTGGAGAGAAACGCCCTGCGACCGCGGTTGAACTTCGGGATGTAGTCGGCGTCTGTCAGGTCGTCGATGTTCTCGATCGTGAACATGCCGGTCATGTTCGAGACGCCGGCCAGGAAGTTTACCAGCTGGTGCTGGGGGTCTGACACCGTGCGCTGGTACATGACCGAGTTGATTCCCTGGTAGTACTGGAACTCCAGCGAAGGACGCTGCGTTATCGAGTTCTCTATCCCCAGCTGGCTCGCTATGCCGTTGATGGCCATGTTCGGCCAAAGCATGCGCCAAGCTCCCGTCCCGGAAACGTCAGACGGGATGATGATGTTCTGAAACTATCTCGTACCCATGTATAATATTATACGAACACTTATTTCAATTTCCAGAATTTAGATATCCTGCATTGAAATTACGCCGTACCGGCGCTCGAGTTCGTCCTTCACTAAGGCTATGCACTTGTCCCGACGCTCGTTAATGTCCTCGATCTTGAGTTTGAACTTCTTGGCCGCGTTCTTGACAGGCTCGTTCTGCACGACAACATTGTCAAACACGGCCTTGTCGACGGCGGAAAGCTGACTTGACTCATTGACTATTCGCCTCGCGTCTTCGGCTATCAAAGTACACTCAATGGCAGAAAGCTGCTCGTTAGGACGTTCAGGCGGCGTAAAGGAATAAGGATCGGCTGACTCCTCTAGCACGTTCTCGAGCGTACAGTTTGGATTGGGGTCATTTCCGATTTCTACAGGCTGGTCCATCGAGACGCACGCGCTGTCAACCTTGAAGCTGCGCTGATAGAACTCGTCGACTATATACTTGAAGACCCAGCTATTGGCGTATGTCGAGAACTTCACGAACTCTTCCTGACCTGTCGCCTTGTTCAGGCGCTTCATGTCAGGGTCGAATTTCCTCGACGCTATGACCAGGCCCAGAAGCCCGCGCTGTACCATGTCGTCGTATGACGTCGTAGACGTGGCGTACTTCTTGGAAAGGCTGAACACCATCCTGATGTTGTGCATGATGAAGAGGTCGCGCCACTTCATCTCGTCTTCGCGGTACATGTCTATTAGCTCGCGTTCCTGCTCCTTGCTCAGGACAGGATACTGCTGCTCGTCGGTCTTAAGCTTGCTGAGGAAGCCCGTGACGTTCGAGTTGTCTTTAATGACGCCTTTTCGGTTTGTTCCCATTTTCCTACCCTATAAGTTTTCCAAGAGTTGCGGCGGTATACCAGTCGTTTCCGTATATCTTGCCAGCGGCTACACGGCAGTACCTGAGATATTTCTCCTCGATCTGCCGAACGCGTTCCCGGCATATGCCGAACTTCTTTCCGACTTCTTCGAGTGTCGTCCGGTTCCGGCCATTGGCGTAAAGTTCCTTGATTATCTTCAAGTACCTCGGCTTGATCTTATGCTGCACTTTTGAATGGATCTCATCAAGCATCAGCTTCGCATCAAAAATCTTGACGAAATTTTCTGTATCATAGCGCTTGAACTCTGGCCGAACGAGCCCGTCCACAATATCTCCGAAACTGCATGAACCATCATCCTTGCTCGAATGAACAGGCGCGTCCAGGCTAAACGACCTCAGCGCGATAAGGTCTGGCTTCAACGCACGAAACACGCTTCCTTTTATAGTCGGCACGGCATACGAGGAGAACTTAACCTTCCTGGACCAGTCGAACTTGTTTACCGCGTGCTGGAGACCGACCAGGCCTACCTGTAGAGTATCGTCGTCTTTACGCTTGAACTTCGGCACAACTATGAGCACAAGCCCGACATTGTGCTTAAACATGATGTCCTTCAACTTCTCTGGATTAGTGTCCTTGTACTTGTCCCTGACGGCGAACTCCTCTTCCGTTGAGAACACCGGATAATCTTCCATCATCCGTTCCATGACGGCCCGCGTCGACTGCGTGTACTCGTCCATTATGCCACTCCAATTCCTGTCATTACAAAATCCGGCACGGGCCTCTTGCTTCCCGAATATGCCGTCAATGGATCTCCGATTCTGTTCACGTAGTATCTCCTGATGCCTTCCAGCACGTTCACTAGCCTATATTTCGGCGGAAGACATTTGTATTCTAGCGCGATAAGGCCCCTGCGCAAGGGAGGAAGCTTCAGCGACGAGCAGTTAGCGTCAGACCATTCCAAGAAAGAAGATTCTCTCGCAGGCTTTCCGAACCTAAACTCGTATTCTCGGACAAGCGCGTCCAGGTAGTTCCTGACAAGAAAAAAATGCGCTGCGCTCTTACGGGTCCACTTAGCCTGTCTCGACGTATACCGCGTCATTCCAGGCACTCCGCGGTAAGGCCATCCAGGGAAATGCTCGTCCATCGACGCCTTCTTGCGTTCCTTGGAAAACAACCACGCATGCGCCCTGGAAGACCTGCAGCCGCACCTATAGAGATATGCAGAAAGCATGCACTGCATGCATGCCTTCAAAGACTTCTCGAGGTACTCGTTAGTCAGCATCTGCGCCGACTTGTCCGGGTCGTCGTCGAGAAGCCAGAAACCTGGATCGTAGTTGTTAAACCGCATACGTGGGATATTATACCACGTCAGGCGGTCAAAGCAAAGCTCAAATCTTGCCGGCCAGCTCTGAAATCTTCTTCAGGCGGTCTTTCACGCGTATGACGTGCTGGTTGCTGGACCCGACCCACTGCAGGTCAGGCGACTTGAGCGACTCCACGAAAGGCCCGTCGCATATCACGTCGGCGTACTTGATGATCTCGCTCATGCTAGGATCGTCGACTATCTCGTTCCAGCAGTAGCCAGTATAAAGCCACAGAGTCTTGTCTGGGAACCTCTCCTTGAACTCCTTAGCTAGCGCTACAGATTCCGCTCTGTTGCCTGGAAACAGCGGATCGCCTCCACAGAACGTAATGCCGTCGCACCAGTCCTCTGAACAGTCCCTGAACAGCTCTTCCTTTGCGGCTTCGTCGAACTTGATGCCGCCGGCCGGGTCGTGAGTATAGGGTGAGAAACACCCGGGACAGTTACGGTCGCAGCCAGCTATCCAGATAACGGCGCGCAGACCCTCGCCGTTAACCATGTTGCAGTGCTTTATGTCTAGGTAGTTCATGGCTTACATCGAGACGCGCTCTTTGAATTCCTGGAGCTTGTGGTCTGCATACATCGTCTTGCCCCTAACAGACGAATACGACAAATAGCCGTTCATACGCTCTATGCGCGTAATCTTGTCGCTGCCGCACTTCGGGCAGGTATCGGAATCAATGAACGTATGCCCGCACGCCTCGCACCAGTCGAGCTGCTGGTTGTTGCCGTAGTAGAAGCCGAGCTTCATGGCGCGTCGGGTCAGCTTCTTGAACGCCTCGATGTTGTAGTGCGACGTGAAGCGGCAGTACTGGATGTTGCCGCCGTTGCAGAGGTGGAACATCGGATACTCTATATCCTGCTTCTGGATAGGCGTGATGTCGGCATATACCGGGCAGTGGAACGAGTTCGTCGTATACTCGCGGTCAGACACACCTTTGATGATGCCGAACTTCTTCCTGAACTGCTCGATCTGCGTATGGCACAGCGACTCGCCGGGCGTGCCGTAGATGGCGTAGAGGATCTTGTCGACCTTCTTCCACTTGTCGGCGTAGTCGTTGATGAACTTCATGACGGAGATGGCCCACTTGTTGTCCTCGTGGATGGCCTTGCCAGTCCAGAGTACTGACGCCTCGTTAAGGCCCATGATGCCGAAGCTCATGGTCATCGGGCGGAGGAAGTCCTCGCCGAGCTCCTCGTCAGGGTCCTTGTGCCCGCCGTAGAATCCGCCCTGGCAGAAGCCGAGCGGGTTGATGCCGGCTTTCTTGTGGGAAAGGTACTCGAACGTCCTGAGGTGGATCTGACGGACCATGTCGAGATAGTACTCGAAGACCTCGAAGAAGTCCTTGTCTTCCTTCTTGGCCTTGGCCGCTATCATCGCGAGGTGCATTGAGATTGCGCCCATGTTGAAGCGCCCGTCGTAGATAGGCTTGTCGTTCTCATCCGCCGGCTCCATGCCTCCGCGCTCGAACCACGGACTTGTCTGAGCTCTGCAGCCCATCCTCGAAATCGGTACGCCGTACTTCTTGTAGATGCGCGGCGCGTAGCCGTCGCCCGTCAGCGATATGAAGTCGGGGTACATCGTCTTAGACGAGCAGTCGATCGCCTCGTCGAAGAGCCACTCAAGCTCCTTGCCTTCGCCGTGGAGGTTCTCGTCGTAGAAGAAGCTCAGCTTCGGGAACAGAACGGGATGCTTGAACCCGGGCTTGCCCTGTCCGCCTTTGCGCACTTTCATGCAGACCGAGGAGGCCATCGACTCGAACCTGCCGGTACCGAGGCCGAACGTCACGGCGGTAAACGGGTAGTCGCCTCTCGAAGACGCGACCGAGTTGAACTTCATCTCCCAGCTCTGGAAGCCCTGCTCGAACTCGCGGCGGACCTTCTCTACCGCATATTCGTCGGCAAGTTTGGCAATCTTCTCGTGCCTCTCAGGCGTTCCTTCACTGCCGCCATAGACATCTTGGTTGAGCTGGTTGTAGTGCTGCCAGTACTCGCCCTTGTACAGCTCGTAGGACTTCTCGGCATACGGCGCGAGAAGCTTGTCGACCTGTGGGATCGTGAACCCGCCGTATTGCGACGACGCGGCGTTCAGCGTAACGTCGGCTATCAGGTCGAACGCGACGTCCAGAGTCTTTGGCTCGACATAGTCCAGGTTGCCCATGAAGAACCCGCCTTCGAGCAGGCTCTTCATGTCCCAGATGCAGCAGTTCCCAGTCGGAATGCCAGACTTCAGCAGAAATGAATGATCGTCTTCAACTTCAAGACACCATACGGTTTCTTCACGATCAGTAGACTCTATGGAATCTACGAACCAGCTCTTTACACCACTGTTCGAATAAAAACCATACTCGACTGTAACATCATTACGAGCTCCGAAATTCGTAACCTGACCTGTAAAGTCATACTTGCGCGTCGTATAGTATCCAGCGATATTAAGCAGGTCCTCAATGAAGCTATTAGACTTGCCTGTAACCTGAATTCCGCGAAACGCCGACGACGAATTGTAGGTCAAGTTCCTGTGCCCGTCTGCGCATAACCAGCCGTTGACGAAAGCAGAAATAGCCTCAAATGGAATTTGTTCAGGCTTGAATAGATCTTTTCTGAATTCCGGAATATACACGGTTCTCGAATTCTCTATACCGATGTTCGGATTTGTCACAGTATATCCGATGCTCTTGAACATGTCGACGTATTCGCACTTGTGGCCGAAAAGGCGTATGTACGAATACCAGCTATTCTCGCTATTCTGCGCTGTATATCCATCTCCCATGCAGAAACCGTAAGCCCACCATTTCTTCTGTTCGAGTGTAAGCTCATCCCATTCGAACTCTGCGATGTTAGGTGTAAGGCTAAGCCTGTCTCCGACTTTAAGCTGCGTAGTCTCAGAACCGTCTCTCAATATCCACCGATGGTTCGCAGTGCAGAATACAGTCTTCAGTGAATTGGCGCCGCGCTTAAACGTTACCTTGTTCAGCTTCTGCTTTCCGTATGAATGGATTACCGCGTTTTTCCAGTTGCCTAGATGCGTAATCACACGGACTTTGTCACCATCGTCGAAATCCGCGAATTTCCGTATTCCCATCGAAGTAATAAATTCTGTCTCAGCTGCAAAGCAGTTGATGGTGTCAAGTCTCGAGCCGCGGTCGTGGATGTAGAAGTATCCGTCGCTCATCGCGCGCTCTTCCTTCTGCGTCAAGAAGAACTTCTTGTAGAGCTCGGAATTCAGCTCGTTGTAGACGATAGCCTTCTGCGTGGTGACAAGCGCGGAGTCCGCGTTGGCGTTCGACCTGTCGCCTACGAACGCGAGGCTCAGCTTCTTGGAGTAGACCTTGTCCAGCATCGTGGCGAAAGCCGCTTTGTTGTCTCGGTAGTCTCGATAGGACTTCGCGACGTCGGTGTTCACCTGGTCCAGCGCGCACTCGACCATGTTGTGGACGGTCGATACAGGCACGGCAGTCTCGTTATACTGGAGCTGTTTCTTCACCGTGTCGACGACTTTTTTCTCTTCCTTCTCCGTCAAGGTCACGCATACGCGGTTCGCCGACTTGCGTATGGCCCTCTTGATTTTTTCTCCGTTGAACGACTGCTCTTCGCCGTTCTTCTTAAGGATCTTGATCATCTGGGTTTCCTCGATTGCTAATTGCCTGAAATCGTCAGTTTATCTCCAAAACCTTCTGGGCGCGCAGCGTCGAGATTTCCTGGTCGTTAACCGTGAAGCTGAAGGTACCGCCTTTCACGTTTTTCCCTATCGTCAGCTTGATGGTTACAGGTCCTTCGTTCTCTGAAGACCTGACAGCGTCCCTGATGTAAGCTAGAAGCTTCGTGACCTGAACTGCAGTCCAGCTCTCTGTTATAAGCCTGATATTGGTCTCCCGGAGGTTCCTACTCCGCTCCGCGGCCTTGGCTTCTTCGCTGCTGAAATCTCTAGTTTCTGCTGACATATACTCTCGACGTTCTACGCTTCTTAATTACCCGCCGAACGGGCTTCGAGATAAAATATACGCGCCCAGAGTTGGCGCGTAAATAGCAGGCCTAAGCCTTGACATAACTGGTTATTTTCCAGTATTCTCAGAGAGTTTCTTTGCTATTCCGGAGATCAGAATAGATGAGATAAGAGGATTTGTCACTCCCCTACTTCGCAAAACCAGCCTTTAGCTTCGTCAGCACGGATATTCTCGATAAGCTGCTGGAGTTCTTCGCGACCTTCGTCACCTATGCTGGTGTCGATGTTGCCGCCGCCGATGAGCTAGACGGAACCGAATTTCTTGCGTATAATGCCGAGCTGAATCTTGAGCATGGCGAGAAAGATGCGCCTGACGTAGTAGTTGCCGTAGAGCTCTTCGGGCGGAGGCTCGACCTCGGCCTGGACAAGGATGTGCCTCGTGTTGTTCTTGGGATTAGGCTCAGGCGACAGCACGAGAAACTTTGTAGCGGCGTCGTAGCGGTACTGAGGGTTCGAGCCGGTCATGCGGTGGATCATCTCCATGTTCTCGTGCAAGTTGTGGAGAGAGACCCAGCAGCCGTAGTACGAGCCGCCGTTGTTGAAGAACGGGAACACGCCATTGTAAGACTGAATCATCGCGGGAAGGCCGAAGTAGAGGTCACCGTACCCATAGAGAAGGGCGTCGCGCTCGAAAGACACGTCACGAACGGACGCGACGTTCTCGTTGCCTAGATACAGGCCTTTCTCGGGCTGGTAGTCCTTGAGCGGGTAGACAATGTCCTTGGTCGGGAAGAACGCGTACCTGGTGTACATCTCGAGGGCGTCTGCGACGCATATCTCTATCTGTTCGCGCGTTAGCTCGGCAGTGATAAGGCCCTTGCCGAGCTTGGTAAGCCCCCAGTTGATGAGGTCGTCTACGTTTTTGATGTACGGGTTGAGATACGTAGAGCGCACGATGTCGTCGTGTCTCTTGTTCTCCTCGGTTGTCGGCTTCTTGTCTTCCATGGCTGAAAATATTTACTTGGCCGCGGAAGGGCGCCGGCTCAGTCCGCGGATATCCAGAACGAGCACCAGTCGAGTTCCGGCATGCCTATCTTGGGGAACACCGCCGTGATGTACTGGCGGTTGCCGTCGCCGGCGTAGACGGGCTTGGGAGGGTCTTTGCGGCAGAAGGACGTGCGCGTGTCGAACCACTTGCAGTTCGCGCAGCAGCTGACCTCGCCTTCCTGGGTGTCTTCTCTGAAAACGACCTGGTTCACGAGGCCGCACGTCCTTTCTGCTTACGGCCAATTATTTCTTGACCACGAGCGTATCGAACTTCTTCTGCTCGTCGTCGGAGAGGAACTTGGCCGGGTCTTCCTTGGTCCACGCCGCGGCCATCTTCTGCCAGAACTTGGCGCGGTCGGAGAGCGAGAGCTCGTCGAGGCACTGCTCGAAACCGAGCTTCAGCATCGTGGCGCGGAAGGTCTTCGTGTAGTCGGCCTTGAGCTCGGCCTTCTTGTCGGCGGGAATCTCGGCGTCATCCTTGTCGTCGGAGTCGCCTTCAGCGTTCTCCTCGCCGTCCTCGTTGACCTTGTCGGCGTCGGAGAAGAACTCCTCGGCGGACATTGCCTCAGCGGCTTCGCCTTCGTCGTTCTCTTCGTCACCGTCCTTGCCTTCGCTGACGTCCTTGTGGTTGTTGTGAGGCTTGCCCTTCAGCATGTCGTCCTCGGAAAGGTCGTCCTCGTCGACTTCCTCGACGTCATCAGGGTCGTTCGACTCCGCGAATGGGTCGTCGCCCCAGCGCTCACCTTTCTTCAGCTTCTTGCCACCTTCATCTCCGTCGTCACCGGTCTTGGACTCGTCGGCGTTATCTTCATCGCCGTTGTCGTCCTCGTTGCCTTCGCCGTCGGCGCCTTCGTTGACCTTGTCCATCATCGCGATGCAGAAGTCGGAGGAGTCGGCCGAACTCTCGTTGAGCTGCTTGCCGTCGTCGGCGTTATCATCGTCGCCGTCTTCGTTAGCCTGCTGGTCGTCGCACTCGCACGGGTCCTTGCCGCAGTCGGGGCACTTCTCCTCGTTGGTCTGCTCGCATTCGCAGTCGTCGCAGCCGCACGCGTCGGGATCGCCGGCCTCGATGGCCATGATCTTGACGTTGTTGAATCCGAGCTTGGCGAGGCCTGCGAGGCAGTCGGCCTTGGCCGACCTGGTGTTCAGCGCGTTGGAATAGTACTCGCCGCACTTGATCTCGCCGTCCTTGGTGGCGGAATAGAGGCACGTGAACGCGCTGGTCTTTACGACAGGCTGAGCAGCCGGGAGCTTGGACTGCGACACAGCCGGGTTGACGGCGGTCGCCGTGCTCTGGTCGGCGTACGCATTGCCGTTAAGGACCTCGCCTTCCTCGTTGGCGGGAGTCTCGTCTTCCTTGTCGAGGTCCTCGATCTCGGTGATGAAATTGCGCTCGACCGCCAGGTTGTAGAGCTTGTCGATCTTCTTCTGGTCGCACTCGCGGAGATTGTCGACGTCGAGGTTGTAGAGATACTTGTGACACTCCTCGAACTCCTGGCAGTCAAGGAGCTTCTGCACCTTGTTCCACGTGTTGACGTTCTCGACCACGTACCCGCGGCGGAGCGGCATTGCAGACTCGGAGAGGCGGCATTTCCTGAGAGCCGCGCGGTATGCGTCCATTTCGTTCAAAATCATGGCTTCTGTCCTTGATTGTCTAGACTATCTGATTTCAGATCTATTTACGCCAGAACATGCCGGAAACTAGGCGCGCCGAAGCGTAAATAAAAGCGAACTACCAGAAGGAATAACACGATGGCGGCTATAATTCTATCGGACCAGCTGAAAAGGCTAGGAGAGACGGCGACTTTCAAGGCCGTTTCAAGCAACTACCAGGCGGCGTCAGTGAATGGACATGATTTCGGCACGATCGACGACCTGGATTCAACCATGACGGCTCTGAAAGAGCTTGTCGAACTTCTCGGCGGAACGATAGAGGTTACGCCGAGCGGACACTAATCTAACCAAGGAAACGGAACAACGCAATGAACAAGAACTACGGAAAACTGGTCGAGGGCGCCATCGAGTTCGCGCCTGACGTGATCGAGACAAAGTACGGTCCCATCTACAACCCGAACGCGAGGAACTACCTGCTCGCCGGGTGGAAGAAGGTCGTCGAAGGCGCCGGATTCGGGGACTTCGGCTGGTACGAGACCGCCGAGCAGATTATAAAGATACGCGCGAACGCTTCCTGGGGCGTGCTGGTCGACACTGTCGAAGGCCTCAACAGCGCCATCGAGTTCGCGCCTGACGCGTTCGTCGAAGACGGCGTGGTGGACGACGACCCGTCTGACGAGAAGTACCGCGCGAAGGGCTTCAAGAAGCTAGTCGACGTCGCGGGCACCGACAGGTTCCTCGAGGACGACGACGCGGTCTACGGCGTGTTCAAGAACTACGGCTACGGCAAGCTGGTCGAAGGCGAGGTCGAGTACGCCGACGACAAGTACGAGCTGAGCGGCGAGGTCGTAGTCGACCCTGACTACGCGGCGATCGGGTTCCTCCCCGTCGTCGACGAGCAGCCGCCGGTCGAAGAGGGATACGAAGCCGTCGCGGCCGGCTGGGTCGAGGAAGACGGCGCCATCAAGCGCGTCTACGACGTTGTCCCGCTTCCGCCTCCGCCTGAAGAGGTCAAGGAGTACAGCAAGCTCGCCATCGTGGTGCAGCTCAAGCAGCTCGGGCTCTTCGACCAGGTGAAGGCGTACATCCAGGCCGCAGGCCTCTACGACGAGTACCTCGCGTGCCAGGTGTTCAAGAACGACAACCCGTACTTCAAGCAGGGCCTCGACGCGCTCAAGGCGCAGCTCTCCGGCCTTACTGACGAGACGATCGCCGAGGTATTGTCCAACGCCGAGATCCACGGAATCGGACTGTAAGACAGAAGGGAAACAGCAGACATGAAGAAGATTATTGCGTTCGCGCTCGCGGCCGGGCTGGTCCTGGCCGCCGGCGCAGAGATGAAGAAGTTCGGCAAGATCAAGGCCAAAGACGAGGTCGTAGTCGGAATCGAGGCCGGCAACGGACTGGTCGTCGACTCCTCCGACAAGTCGAAGATCAGCGTCGACGCGGCCGGCTACGCAGGTCTCGAGCCTGTCGTAAAGACCGCGACGACGTCCAGCAACGACGACTACGTCAAATACGTCAGCGCTGATCAGGAGCTCCACATATACGGACACGCGCGTTCCGGCATGGTGGTCACCAACAAGATCGCCGCCGGACACTCGGTCGTGGTGCATATGCCAAAGGACATGAAGTTCGGCACGCAGTTCTGGTGTCTGAACCTCGTGGACGATGTCGCGACAGAAAGAGAGATTACGTTCCAGTACGACGAACTGACGCAGCTTAACCCGACAGGCGCTACGATATTCCAAGGATATCCTGCGTCGGTCAAGGCCGGCATGAACGTATCAAGCAAGACCAACAACTGGCTGATGGTATTCGACTCGGTCGGCATCTCGAACGTGTTCTACACGGTGTCGACGGCGGTCGGGGCTACCTACTAAGGAGTCTGACATGAAGAAGCTCGCATTAACGGCGTTCGCGGCGTTGCTCGCGGGCGCTTCGCTGGCGGAGGTCAAGCCTTTCGGCAAGATCAAGTCCAGCGAGAAAATGATAACGTCGGTAGAGGTCGGAGAAGGCCTCGGCCTTACGGACAAGACGGTCATCCACCACCTGATGGCCGGCTTCGTCAACGTCCCGGTCATCGTGAACTCGTGGACGTTCACCAACGAGTACGCGTGGATGGAGAAGGTCAGCTCCAGCCCC
>Ga0265298_10003709_pt1 | contig 19995 bp, 13 predicted proteins | sample AusTroGonzalo_MG_3_FD_193486 | JGI IMG/M metagenome (GOLD analysis project Ga0265298, IMG submission 193486) | Bovine rumen microbial communities from tropical cattle in Woodstock, Queensland, Australia - Gonzalo_01 | ecosystem: Host-associated > Mammals > Digestive system > Stomach > Rumen ... | reverse complement strand
CCAGAGCCCAGAGGTAATCCTTGGTCCAGGTCTTGAAGTCCGGGGAGGTGGCACGCAGCACCACTTCACGGTTGGTGCAGTTGCCGTTGTGGCCGGTGTAATATATGTAGTATAGCTGGTCGGCCTCATTGTAAATGCAGCAGCCGGTGCCAATGGCGGCGTCCTGCTCCCAGATGGAAGCGCCGAAGGGAAGGACTTCGCCCAGGGAGGTGTAGGAGGCACCGTCCTTGGTGCTCACGCCCCAGATGGGGTGGAAGTTATAGGTGGCGTTGTTGTCGAACTCCTGCAGATACAGCACTTTGAATTCGCCGGCCTTGGTGTCATAGAAAGGCATGGGGTCACCTACACGGCCGATAGCCGGGGTATAGTAAGTGCTGAAGCCTTTTTCATCGGCCGATGCGAAGTACTCGCCGGTCTCGTCCCAGGCTTTGGGCGCATCACCGTAGTTTTCCTTGGCGCAAGCCAGGGTGGCCGCAAGGGCCACGCCGGCTAAAGTGATATAATTGAAAAATGTTTTCATAACTTTTACTTGGTCAGGTAGTTGATAGCGTTCTGCGTCATGGTGGCGATGTTTTTGTGGAAGTGCTCCTCATATTCGGGCTCGAACATGTAGGAATACCAGTCGTAGCAGCCGGAGCCGATGCAGATGATACCGCCCTTGCCGTCCTTGGCAGGGTACTCCCAGGCCACGACAGCGCCGTCGCCGCCTACACCCAGGATCTTGCCGCCGGTGCGGGTCTCCCATGCTGCGTGGTCGTCATAGCCGCCCCAGTCGGTACCGATGTGGTACTGGGCCGTAGAGTTGGTGATGTGGTAACCGTTGTCGGTGCAATAGACCTTGTTCGGATCGTCGCCGGCGATGAGGCCGCTGTAGAGCGGATGCTCGTTCTGGCCGCCGAAGATATTGAAGTCCCAAGGACCCCAGCAGCGCTCAGCGCTGTCTTCGTTCTGGCCCCAGCAGTTGTTCGGGGTGGTCCACTCGTCGTCACCGGTTGTGCCGATGAAGGAAGGAAGGTTGGTCGCGTAGCGGGTGAGCAGGAAGGCGCCGCCGTTTTCGTAGAAGGCGCGGAGCTGGTTCACGGCTTCCAGGGCATACGGAGCCTTGGCGACAAAGTTGTCGTGACCGTCTACACCGCCGTCCATGTGGAAGTGCCACCAGATGATCTTGCACTCATCCAGCTCAACCGTGCCGGCCTGGAGGTCGGCGAAGCTGGTGTACAGGGCGCCGGGCACATTGGAAAGCATCCATTCACAGGCAGTCTTGGCTTCAGGATCCAGCTCGTTGATGTTGGCGGCAGCGCCGATGAACAGGGCCTTGGGCTTGTCGATGGCAACCACATTCACCGTGTACACGCTCTTGGCGGAGTTGTTGGTCACGGTATACTGTACGGGCTCGGTGAAGTCCTGCGGTATGCCGGAAAGCGGAGTAATGGTGGCGTTCTGGCTGATAACGATGGTCGGAACCAGTGCGTTGATGCCTTCAGACTTGGGTACGAAGGCCTGGATGGTCTTGTTCTCCTGGTCGATGGTGCCAGTATAAATGTCGTTCAGGACAAAGTGCAGGATGCGGGCTTCGTCGTGCAGGACGCTCAACGTCCAGTCGATGGAGGCATCTCCGTTGGTTACATGGATGCCTTTGGGGGCGTCCATATTCAGTACCTGGCCCTTGGCGACGTTGCTGGTCGCGTCCTTGGACAGGGTGAGTTCCGTGATGGTCATCTCGGAAGTGGCGTAGACTTCCGGAAGACGTACCACAATGGTGCGGGTGGGCAGATCCACAATTCCGGCAAAGTTGTCCAGCGAGATGGACTGGACCAGGCAGTCGCCGCTCAGTTTGAGGTCGCTCACGGTTTTCTTGGCGCAGCCGGCAAGGCAAAGCAAGGCCGCTGCAATATAGAATAATTTATGTTTCATGGTATGTATTGATTATCACCAGTTGCCGATGTTCTGCGTATAGTGGCCGTTGGAAGCGGCGAGCTGCGAGGCCGGAATCGGAAGATATTCGTCCTTGTCGGCCGTGAAGTGGGCGTCCCTGTAAATGGTGCAGCTGGAAGCCTCCTCTGCGAAGTATTTGTTCAGGACAGTAGCGGCATCGCCCCAGCGGACCAGGTCGAAGAAACGCTCGCTCTCCATACCCATTTCCAGACGGCGCTCCATCTTCACAATCTTGATGGCGGCACTCTTGTCATAGCTTCCGTTATACTGGGTGGCATAAATCTTTACCCCGTAACGGGTAGGATAGTCGGAGAACATCTGGATGGAACCGGCTGCGCGCTTGCGAATCTGGTTCACCAGTTCGATGGCTTTCCCGCTTTCACCCAGCTGGGCATAGGCTTCGGCGCGCTCCAGAAGAACGTCGGCATAGCGGAAGACGATGCGGTTCATGGAAGAGGCCCAGTAGGAACCCTTGATGAGGTATTCACCCACAAGGGCGGGATCTACGTTCTGTTTGAGGCTGATGTAGTAGCCGTACAGGCCGTTACCGCGGCTCCACTGCTTGGATTCATCCTGGATGAAGTTCTTGTTGAACAGGTAGGGGAGACCGGGCATGCCCACGGTGAGGAACAGGCGCGGGTCTGCATTGTCTGCGAAGGTGTAGTTCTTCTCGTTAAAGGTATCCAGGAGCGGAAGACCGTCGGCACCGGTACGGAAGGCGTTCACCAGGTTCTGGCTGGGCTTATAGAAGTCGCAGGCGCCGTCGGTAACATTGTCGATGCTGGGACCGATGAGGCCGTAGCTCCAGTTCAGGTTGCCGTAGGTGGAGCCGTCGTTGCGGGAGTACTGGATGGCCCAGATGCTCTCCTTGCCGTTTTCGTACATCTCCTCCGGACGGAAGTTGTTGTGGATATCCTCTTCCAGGCCGTAGTTGGCGTAGAGGGAAGGATTGGTGTATTCAATCACCTTGTTCAGGTCTTCCGTGTCAATGGAAGTAACCTTGTTGGACTTGGCATCGTCCTGACGATACGCCTTGTACAGGTAGAGCTTGGCAAGGAAAGCGGCGGCGGCAGCCTTGGTAGGACGGCCTTTTTCGGCCTGAACTTCCGGCAGCACGTCGTAGGCGGCTTTCACATCGTCAATAATGACCTGCCAGCCCTGGTCGTTGGTATAGGCGGTGTTGGACAGGGCGTTGTACTCGTCATAGGTGAGGCCGGGGTTGGTCACGAACGGGATGTTCTTGTACAGGCGCTTGAGAAGGAAGTGACCGTAACCGCGGAGGAATTTCATCTCTGCCAGGCGCTGCTGCTTCATCGCGAAACTGTCGTCGCACTCGTTCAGGAGGGCGATGGCGCTGTTTACGCGGGAAAGAGCGTTGTACAGGCGTACCCACATGTCGTTGATGTTCCAGTTGGTGGTAAGGACACCCTGCTGGATTTCCAGCTGGTGGAAGACGTCGCCGTCGCTGGTGCCGTTGCCGCCCTTGTAAGCGTCATCGGAGCGCACGTCGAAGTTCCACATGGAGAAGGAGGAGTTGATATCCTCGGCCGAGGTGAAGACGGCGTAGGCGGCTATCACCATGCCTTCCGCGTTGGCAGGGTCCTTGACCTGCTCATCGCTCAGCGTTGCCTGGGGAACCTGCTCGGAGAGCATTTTGTTGCAGGAAAGAATCATGCAGCAAGCCAGGCCCATATATAGGATGGAAATATACTTTCTCATAGTCGATAGTGCATTAGAAGGAAACATTGAGACCCATCGTCACGTTGGTAGGAATAGGATAGCCGAAGTTCGGGTTCTCAGGATCTACGCCGGTGAATTTGCTGCTTCTGATGGTGAGCAGGTTCTGGGCCGATACATACACTCTCAGGCGGCTCATGTGCAGGGTTTCGCACACGCGTTTGGAGAAGTTGTAGCCCACCTGGATGTTGCGCAGTTTGGCAAAGGAGCCGTCTTCCACGAAGTAGGAGGAGACGCGCTTTTCGTTGTTGTTGTCCATCGTGCTCACGGCCGGGATGTTGGAGGCCATGTTGACGGGGCTCCAGGCATCCAGCATTCGGCGGCCCTTGTTCAGGTTGGAGATGTTCAGGCCGCTCCACAGGTCGGTCTGCTTCTTGAAGTCGCTGATCACATCCACACCCTGGACACCCTGCCAGAACATGGTAAGGTCTACATTCTTGTACTGCAGATAGATGTTCAGACCCCAGGTGAAATCCGGAACGGGGGAGTAGATCCATTTCTGGTCTTTCTCGTTGATGATGCCGTCGCTGTTGAGGTCTTTCCAGCGGATGCGGCCCAGGCCGGCGCCGTTCTGCACGGCGTGGTTGTCAATCTCGTCCTGGCTCTTGAAGATGCCGTCGTAGACATAACCCACCTGGGCACCCATCGGGTGACCCACCACGCTCTCCACGCCGTTACCACCGAAGGTGCCGTTGGCGGCGATGGTGTCGGGCAGTTTGGTGACCGTATTCATATAGGTGCCGATGTTGGCAGCCAGGTCGTACTGGAAGTCTCCCACTTCTCCGCGATAACCCACGTTGAATTCCAGACCCTTGTTGTCCATGGCGCCGGCGTTGATCCACTGGGAGGATCCTTCACCCATTACGCCGATACCGGGCATATAGACCAGAATGTCGGTGGTTTTCTTGTAGTAGGCCTCGAAGGAGCCGTAGAGGGCGCTCTTGAACAGGGCGAAGTCCAAACCGATGTTGGTCTGCGTGGTGGTTTCCCATTTCAGGTTGTCGTTGCCGAGCTGGTTGCGCTTGAAGCCGCTGGGCAGCGTTTTGCCGCCGTTGGTGCCTTCAATGTCGTAGCTGGTACCGTAGCTCTGTCCGCCAAAGCCGGCCTCGCCGTAGTTACTCTCGTACAGGGTGTAGCGGGCAATGTTGGAGATTTCCTGGTTACCGGTCTGACCCCAGTTGGCGCGGATTTTCAGGTTGTCCAGCCAGGTGGCGTCTTCCATGAAGGATTCTTTGTCAATCCTCCAACCCAAGGAGACGGACGGGAACAGACCGAAGCGGTTGTTGCGGCCGAAGCGGCTGGAACCGTCGTAACGGACGGTGACGCTGGCCAGATAGCGGTCTGCGAAGTTGTAGTTGGCCTTGCCGAAGAAGGAGACCAGGGTGAATCCACCGCCGCCGCCATAGGCTTCGGCCTCTCCCACTGCGGCGCTGGGCCACATATAATCGGGGTTCAGAACGGCGAAGTCATAGGCCTTGCCGCTGAACCAGGTGTCCTTTTCGCGGTTGATTTCCGTACCTACCAGCACGTCTCCGCGGTGTTTGCCCACCTCGAAGTTGTAAGTGGCGATGGCATTCCACATCCACTTGAGCCAGTGCTCCTGCTTGCCTTCCACCGCGTTGGTGGGATTGGCAACCGTACCTTCCGTAACGGGATAGGTGAAGATGCGCTGCTCCTTCTGGGCATAGTCTATACCGAAGGTGGTCTTGATATTGAAACCCTTGAAGGGGTTGATGTTCAGGAAGGCGTCGCCGAAGATTCTCCAGTAGGAGTAGCGGTTGTCGGCGTTGCGGGTGAGGCGGGCCAGAGGGTTCTCGCGGTCGGCATAGCCGCCCACGGGACCGGCAAACTCACCGGTGGTGGTGTATACCGGGATGGAGGGGTTGAACTGGAGCACATTCTCCAGGAATCCGCCGGGGGCCTGCACCTCGGAGGTGCGGTTCACGGTGAAGTGCTCACCCACGGTGATGATGTTGCGGTCTCCGATCTTCAGGAGCTTGGAGTCCGTGTTGTTACGGGCGCTCAGGCGGGAGAAGTCGGAGTATTTGATGATACCGTCGTTCTTGTAGTAACCCAGGGAGAAGAAGGAGTTGCCACGCTCGGTACCGTTGCTCAGCGAGAGGTTGTACTGCTGGATGATACCGGTGCGGGTGGTCTCGCGGAACCAGTCCGTATCGCTGGCGGGAGTGATGCCGGCAGCGTCCAGGTATTTGGACATTCCCACCTTGTTCAGGACGGGGTTGCCGCTGGCGTCGTAGCCCCAGTTGTACTGGTAGCCCAGGGCATTCATATTGGGATTGAGGCCGTCGTTCACATAGCCCTGCCACATCACCTTGCCAAATTCCTCGGCATTGAGGACCTGCATGCGGTTCACGTAGGTTTGTGCAGCGACGCTGGCGTCGAAGTCCACTTTTACCTTGCCGTCCTTGCCCCGCTTGGTGGTGATGATGATCACACCGTTGGCGGCGCGGCTACCGTAAATGGAAGCGGAGGCGGCGTCTTTCAGCACCTGGATGCTCTCAATATCGTTACCGTTGAGTTCATGCATGCCGGCCTTGGTTGGTACACCGTCGATGATGTACAGCGGGTCGTTGTCGTTCAGGGTGCCGATACCACGGATGCGCACGGTGGCTGCACCGGAAGGGGAACCGTCAGCCGTGATGTTCATGCCCGGGACACGTCCCTGGAGGGCTTTCACGGGGTTGTTCTCATTCTGCTTGGCCAGGTCTTCCGTATTCACGGTGGAGATAGCGCCGGTGAGGTCGGCCTTGCGCTGAACGGTGTAACCGGTGACTACCACTTCATTCAGAAGTTGGGAGTCTTCCTCCATCACTACGGCCATCTGGGCCTGGGCGGGGAGTTCCAGGGTGGTGTAACCAATAGATGAGAAGACCAGGACGGCACCTTCTTTCACCGTGAGGGTGAAGTTGCCGTCAAAGTCCGTCGTCGTACCGTTGGTGGTACCCTTTTCCATGACTGCGGCGCCGATGACGCCGTAGCCGTCGGCCTTGGATGTTACCACGCCGGTAACTTCCACCTGCTGGGCAAAGGCCGTGAAGCCTGCCAGCAGTAAGGCCGCAATCAGAACAGATTTGATTCGATGCATATAATATAAATTGGTTATAAACAGTTTCGTACCGTGGGAATGGTTTCCCGCTGACAAAGTTATTTATAGCCCCCTTGGTGGGACGAAACAAATGTTTCAATCCCTGCATCGAATGTTACATCGTATCATATGTGGTATAGATTGTATCATTTAGCGATGAACAGCTTCTGACAAAATACGCATTTTTTTCGAGAAATACATGATTGCCAACGCGGCGGGAGATTGGATTGTTGTCAAGTTGAAGGATCCGGAGGCGAACAAAAAAGCAGGCTCCGTAGTCGCCTGCTAGATTGGGATGAAAAAGGAAAAGATTAGAGAAGACACCTGTCCTTCTCAATAAACTTCCTTGCCTCCGGGTCTTTGGACAATTCTCGTTCCAGCAGCCTGGAAAGGAGTGCTTCCATTGAACGGACCGGGAGGCCTAGTGAGCGCCTGACTGGGGAGAAAGTGGATATCGAGACAGATACCATGCACACGGACGTGACTTACTGGCGTCCGAAGATTGGTACTTCCATCAAGCGGAAGGAGGGTGAATCCGGGGAGATTTCCACACCCGTTACCACACCCGCGATAACTAAAAATAAGACTGTTACGATGCGTGAAAAGATATTCCGCATCATAAAATCTTCTCCCACGTTGTCAAAGACAGAGATTGCTGATTTGTGCGGTTTGAAGAAGCAAGGCGTGAGGTATCACATCGAAATACTCCGCAAAGAAGTTGGTCTTCATTGGACAGGAAATAGCATGAACGGCCGGTGGGAGTGGGATTAGATACCTTTCTTTTTCACCAAATACAAAGGGCGACTCCGGAGCCCGTTCGGTCCTGCAGGCCCTGTAGCTTCGCTCCGGAATATGCCGGTGGTTATTACTTAGTATTGCAAGTGTATAAAGCGCAGTGTGTCGCCAAGCATGATAAAGCCGGCATTTCCCTCTTTATCATCGTACTCAAGCATTTCAGGAGCTGTCCTGAAGGCATCATAGCGCTTATCAAGATCGACAATCCGACGGAGTCCTTGGGCTGTCACTTGTGCGATACTGGTGATGTCAGGGTCGGTAATAATTTGATAGAGAGTTCCTTTTGCTTGGAATGAGGCATTAAACATAGTATCAGGCATCTCCCAGAAGAATTCACAGCCCATCCAGCCGTCATACCCTTCTCCAAATGCGTAGATGGTGCCTGGCACCTTGGTTTGCTTTAGCCATTTTCTCAACCCTCGAGGTGTCATCCCGGATGGTTCGGCCAGGGCTGCTTCGTAGGAAGAAGTGCTGTCGCATAGAATACCGACTCGCGGATCCGCCAAACCGCGGAACCTGGCAGGGTCCGTGAAGTAAAACACATTGTTGAAACGGTGTACCTGGCCGATAGCGACCGGGAAGAAGTATTCCTTTGAAGTCTTTTTGTCAATAAACCAGGTGTGATATCCTGAATAGCGCAGCTCCCGGCAAACGATTCGCCATTCATCGTCTTCATAGGCATCATCGCCATTGTATGGAACCTGTTGCCACTTCTCTTGCTGAGGCGAATAACGGTAGCAGGGAGAATCTGGATTACGGGAACGCAGGTAGATAGATTTATCCAAAGATGCATAAAGCCGGGTCTCAGAGTCAAGGTCACAGGGTACGTCTATTGCTTTATTGAACCCTGTTGATGAATCCAACCAGGAGATACAATACTTATGTGAGAAACGATCTTTATCTTGATACAATAATAAGAATCCATCTCCCTCCGGAACCGCTTTTTGTAGTTCCATTCCCGCTGGAATAACAATTGAAAGGGTGTCGTAAATGAAGATGAATCCCTCTCTTTGAACGACTCGGGGACCTTTATGAACACAAGCCGTCCAAATGAATGACAGGGCCAGGACAACAATTATCTGAAATCGCTTCATTACTTTTGCTCCGAAATCAGGTCAAAGTTATTCTTTATTTCACTGCGTAGGAAATCGACCAACGGGAGGTGTTTGTCGCGGAGGAGGAAATGAGTATACATTTCAAGCTTGGGAGAATCGGATTCCAAGACGACTTCTATGTCAAACCAATGGTCCTTGGCATTAGGACTGTATCTCTTGAACAATAGTTTGAATAACTCATTCCGATACTCATGGGACATCATCGACTTATTGGGTCTTTGACTGGGAATGCCTTCGATGATGTCACAGAAGTAGAACAGGATGCCGTCCGGGTTGTCTTCGGCAATGGATATAAGGATGTCGGCGATCTTGCCGAAGACTTCCATTTTGACGGGTTTTGTCCCTTTATCACGGATGATGCTCACTTCCAAGAGTTCGAATTCAGGAATGTCGGCAGGGGCAATGTCGCGAAGATATGGGTATGAAGAAACGAGGGAGACAATTACTTTGTCTCCCTCTTGAGTATTGATATCAAACGACAGGTTCATTACATCTGGATGCTGAACGTGTGTTCATCTTTCTCAAGTAGGCGTTTTCTTGCAGCCTCTTTCTCTTTCTGCATTTTCATCACAAAGTCAAGAACCTTCTTAGGAGGGTTCTTAATAATGATTCTGCTGCTTGTATTCTCCATAACAAATACCATTTCTGCAAATATATGAAAACAAAAGGATTCTCCCAAGAATTACACGTTAATCTTGTACCCCAAGAGGAATCAACAACTTGTTTCTAAGGATCTTTTTCCTCTTCGGGTGTCGATTTAAGATAATGTAATTGTGGATTACAAGGGTCTGGAATCCATCTTTTGAGTTCCCAGATCTTCTCCAGGTCCTCTAGAAAAAGGTTCGATATTATGTCACTTGGGGCTACAAAAAAGAGCACCGCCGAATGGCGATGCTCTTTTTTGTAGCATTACCCTAAATCCTTCAGAAGGGAGGTGAACTTCACCCGGATATCTCCAAGGATGGCTCTCCAGTCTTTCAGGGAGCCGTCCAGGTTGTCAGATACCGCCTTGAGGCAGTAGAACGGGATATTGTGCATCTGGCAGAAGTGCGCCACGGCGTAGGCTTCCATATCAAAGAGGTCGTACTGCTGGCTAAGCGCCTTCACCTGCTCCGGGCTGAAGGTCTGGGTACTCATGAAGTAGTCTCCGGAAAAGACCGAACAACCATTGCCGGGCACTTCAATCTTGTCATAAATGAGCTCGCTGCCCCCATTGACAAAACAGGTGCAGTTGAGGATTTCGCCTATGGGGAATCGGGCCGATCCAGCACTGCCAATGTTCAGCACGGTCGGGTTCCCGCTTTTTTCACGAGACTCGTACCACTTGAGCAATCCGCTGAACATGCGCATCTTGCCCATCCCGGTATAAACGACGGGGAATGGAACATCGGCCTGGGAAATCTCGTCCTTATCGGCCACGAACAGTACAAGTTCGCGTCCTTTGAGTTCATTCAACAACTGATTATCTATCATACATTCGCGATTTTAGGCAAAGATACGGAAAATATTGTACATTTGCGGAACCATGGCGCATCCGTTCCAAGATATGATTTTGCTGGAGGACGCGGTCCGGATTAGCGGGCCGGATCGCTCTGCAATCTTTGGATCTTCCTCTGGGGTATCTTCCTCTTCATCCACCACATCCTTAATTTCCTGACCAAAACGTTTGAGATTAGATTTGGCTCGGATGACCTCAAAGTGAACGTACTCTTCTTCACTGATGTGCACTTCCAGCACTTCGTCAGGTAATGCCCCTTTCCGCAGCTTGGAGCATTTGATGAAGCGATGATAAACGTGATGGCATTTTCAGTTCCACGTTGGATTCGTTTCAAATCACGGAAGAACTCGTTAACAATCTTTCCAGTAAGGGTTTCCAGGGTCAAGGAGGCAATGTTGTCGATGATGATGACCGCCGGACCAAGAAGCCCATCAACCTGGATTACAAGGGTCTGGAATCCACTTTTTTAGTTCCCAGATGCGTTCCAGATCTTCCAGAAAAAGGTTCGATAGCGTTTAAACTTTGCTAAGTTAACTAACTATTTTGTAAATTTGTTACACTTAGGATATGGCGTGAGCAAAAAGAGTCTGATATGGAAAATCCCCCGCATCGTTTTGGGTGCCGTTCTGGGGTTGGTGCTGTTACTGTTAATAACTGTAACAGTGGTACTTGTGACGCCCAAATTACGCACGGCCGCCTTGCAGAAAGGCATCGAACAGGTCAATAAGCGTACAGATCTGGACGTGGACCTGGGAAGACTTTACCTCTCCCCTTTCTACCAATCTCCCAGATTTTTGTACCGCGCATACAAAGGTGAAGAGGACCTTCCGGTGCACGTGGAGATAGACAGTCTTTTTATCGGCCACCGGGGCCAGGATACGTTGCTGTACGTACATTCCCTAAACCTGCAGGGTTGTCTGCAGGGAGAGCCCGGCACAGACCTGATGGCCCGCACCATCGTTTTGGAGCAGTTGTTGCTGGACCAGACCACGGCCCACTCAGATACCCTGATAGAAGCGATAGGGATTGACGCCATCGTCGGGCATCTTCACGTAAAGAGTCCCGGAATCAATCTGGCCGAAGGGAAATACCCGCTGCACGGTCTGAAACTGGCCGACACGTATATCGGAATCGACCTTAAAGACAAAGAGGCCGATACAGAGGAGGTACCGCAGGACACCACCTCCTCCCCTATGGCCTTCGAGCTGCCGGACGGCGAACTGAGTCACGTGCGCTTTGTGCTCGCACCGATGGGACTGGACATCCGCACCGACACCTTGTCCGTCAATGCATTAGCCGATGTGGGAAATAACCGCTACGACGTACCCCACCTGCATATCGGCGACGCTTCGCTTACGTTCGGGACGTTCACCCTGCCTTTTGAGGAAGTCCGGGGAGATGCGCTGGTGGACCTGAATACCGGCCTCATTCAGTCGGGCCGCTTATTCGCCCGCTCAGACGCGTTTGGAGCCCAGGCCAACCTGGCCGCCACCACCCTGAATCTGGAGACTATGCGCACAGACCTTACCGGCGATGTGGATTTTCGCGGCAACAGAGCTACACTTAAAGGCTTCTACGACATAGACGACGAACTGTACGATATGCTGGTGAATATCCGGAAAGTGGACATCAGTTCGTTTATGGAAGATCCCCACCGCGTGGAACTGAGCGGCGATCTTCACGCGAAAGGAAAAGGTATCGATATCAACTCCCCTGCCACAAAAATCAACCTGGACCTGCGCTTGGACAATGCCATTTATGACGATATCAATGTCTCCGGCCTGGCGCTGGACGCCTCCCTGCTGAACAAGGCCCTTGCCGCAAACCTGCAATTCGCGCACGCCGGGATACAGGGTTTTGACATAGACAAGCTGAAACTCAACTTTGCTACCGGGGACAATACCACACTTCACCTTACCACGAAGGGACTTAGCGTAGATGCGGAGAGTCCTATGTACGTTCTCCAGCTGCTGGACCAAGTGACGCCCCTGACAAATGCCGTTACAGACTCTACGTTTATCCAGGCCATCACCTCCCTGCAGGACCTGACCAAGCTGGATACGCTAAGGCGGCTCATTCCGAACCTGCGGGCCGATATCAAACTGACCAAAGGCAGTCCCCTTCAATCCATCATCGATCAAAGCGGGCTGGATTTAAACGATTTAGCCTTATCGCTAACCTCTGATTCCCGCCAATCGGACCTGGCCATCAACGCTTCCATCCCCGATATCACCGCGGCATTGAACGTCATTATGACGGAAGGCAAAACCACCGCCGGGGTCACGGCCAATGCCAACATCAACAACGGCGTGATGAGCCTGGACAGCCTATGGACCGATGCTGCGTTTAAAATGGATCTGGAGCGCATTGGACGGACGCTCAGCGGAACGGGACAGCTGGCGCTGGACAACCTCCGGTACAAGGATATGGCCTTTGGAAACCGCACGGCCGATATATGGATTTCGCCGTCGGAACAGTATAAGAATGCCATCAAGGCCGACGTGCGCCTGGACGACATTCCGCTGGAGATCGTGAGCGGCATCGTCCAGCTGGACGACATCGACCTGAGCGGTATGGTCCGGGCCAACGCCACTGCAGATGGCCTGCCAGCCGATCTGCATTTGTCGGCCCAGGTACTGCCGCTGGGCACCAGCGTATGGTACAAGCCCTACGACGTAAAGCTGGCGCTATCCGAAACGCCCATCGTAATGAAGGACAACGATGTGGACCTCAACGATTTGCACATCATTGGCGCCGACAGCACCTATCTGGCCCTGAACGGCGGAATCAATCTCAACACGATGCTCCTGGATATCGTGCTATCGGCCGACAACTTCGTCCCCACGCAGCTGCCGCCGGATGGACCCATTCCCGTCCACGGCTACCTGGCCACCGATATTCACGGACGGGTGACGGGGCCGCTGGACCATATCCTGGCCAACGTGGATGTCACGGTCCTGCCCACCACGGACATCACCTATCCCATCGATGAAAAGAACCTGGCGCAGGTGGAACCGCACGGTACCGTAAACGTACAGTACAACACGGCCGACAGCGAACTGAAGCTCTCCGGAAAGATCGATGTGGACAAAGGGACCGTCCGCTATTCGCCCAAACTCTATCCGATGATGCCCTTCAAGGTGGATCCGGAAAGTAATGTCACCTTCAACGGCCCGTTGGGCCAGACAATGGTGAACATCTCCGCCTCCCAGCAGGTGAAGGGCGATGTGCAATCGGAGGGCGAAGATAGCCGCCGCGTGGTCTTCAATACGGGCGTACGGGTGAAAGGCCAGCTGGATTCGCTGGGGCTCAACGCCATCGGCTTCTTCCTGGAAGCGCCCGATGACGAGACCATCACCAACGAACTGGCCACCCTGGACGAGGAAACCCGCGCCGGAATTGCAGCGGCCTTGCTGGCCACCGGTATGTATATGGGCGAGAGCAATGTGGCGGCACAAAAGAGCGGATATGCCCTGTCCAGCATCATCAAAAGCCGAATTAATGCCGCCCTGGCCAATTCCAAGATGGGGAACTTCATCGACGTGGATATCAGCAGCGGACAAAAGGAACACGCAGCCGGCTCGTCGAACGACACGAACATCTCCATCAGTAAGTCCCTGTTCAAGGATCGCTTGCGCATCACGGTGGGCTCCGTCATCTCCGACAATCCGGAAGTCAATAAAGCCAACGGCCTGCTCAGCCAGATATCCGCCGACTATAAGCTTACCCAGGCCGGTGATGTCTTCCTGCGGGCGTTCTCGAAGCGCGATTATGACAATATCTTTGAAGGCGATCTTACCAAGTCCGGCCTGGGCGTAGGGTATACCCGGCAATGGAAACGGGATGAGATTACGCACAAATTCATAGCCGATGCGGATATCACCTATCGTTCCAACAACAGTATCGGCCCCGACCTTACCCTCACGCATTCCACCCGGAATTTGTTGGGACACAAAGAGACCATCTCGGTCAAGGGCCAGGGGGCGTACTATTGGTCACTGCGCAACCGGCAGCCGGGAGACGCTCAAAGGACCAACACCTATAAGTTCGGCATTGACGCCGCGCTCACCTTCCCGTTCCTGCACTGGCCCGGTGACAACAAGCCCGAAGGCGACACGCGCTACCGGATAGGATACAAGAACGAGAACATCGCCGGTGGATACAGTGTCCATAAGCTCTCCGGAGGCTTCTCGTATTTCATCCGCCCGAAGGGCTTTGTTACACACGTCGTCACACCCTTCTCCCTTTCTTTGGTCAAGACAAAGATGGATACGTCCAACCTGGGGGATCAGGTAGAAGAGCATCCGGAACTCCTCAAAATGCTTGCCGGAGACGAGCTCGTTCCCTCCGCGGGCTATGGAATCACTTATAATGATTACCGCTCCCGCCGGCCGGTCAATACTATGCTTGATGTGGAAATAAAGGAAGCCGGCAACCTGACGAATGCCATCTTTTGCGCTTTCGGGCGCAAGTGGGGGGAATTGGATAAATCCATCGGGAAAATGCCCTTCAACCAGTTTGTCCGGTGGACAGTGGAGCTGTGGAACAAGTTCAACTTTACGGAACGGATATGCCTGGCAACGCGCCTTTACGCGGGTGCCAACAATCCGCTGGGGAACTCCGCGTATGCACCGCTTTCCGAAGCCTTCTATGCGGGTGGTCCCAACAGCCTGCGGGCGGCCGAACCCTATGCCTATGGACCGGGTAATTTCCACAGCACCAAATACAGCCAGAGTTTCTTCCACGCCGGTGATGTCAAGCTGGAGGCCAATGCCGAACTGCGCTTCCCCCTGGTCTGGAAAATCAATGGTGCCGTTTTCGTGGATGCCGGTAACGTATGGAACTGGCGTAACACTTCCGAAAGCCTCAGCAGCGAAGAATATGAGTTATTCCTTGAGGCCTTCGGCATCAAGGAGGACCTGAAAGACGGTATTATCAATAATCCGTATTTCGCCCAGCAGATAGCCCTGGGCACAGGTTTGGGAATCCGGCTGGACATTGAAGGGCTGGTGGTCCGCCTGGACCTGGGTGTGGGAATCCACGCACCTTACCAGACCTACAAGTATAACAAGGATTTCACCCCGGATTACACGCGGCCCATCACCACCTATTATAATATACCGTCCTTCCTGGATGCTGTGCGGCTTAACTTTGGCATCGGCTATCCCTTCTGATGAATATGGCGCACCCGTTCCAAGATATGCTTTTGCTGGAGGACGCGGTCCGGATTAGCGGGCCGGCGGCTTTCAACATTATGCTCAAGCCGGCCGGATCGCTCTGCAATCTGGACTGCCACTATTGCTATTATCTGGACAAGGCCGATATTTACGGAGGCCGGGAGCCCCGCATGTCGGTGGAGATGCTGGAGAAGGTGGTTCGGGAGTATATATCGGCCAACGATGTACCGGAAGTCCAGTTCAACTGGCACGGCGGAGAGCCGCTGGTGATGGGCCTGGATTTCTACCGCAAAGCCGTGGAATTCCAAAGGAAATACGCCGATGGAAAAACGGTCTTCAACACCCTCCAGACCAATGGAACGCTGCTGGATGCCGCCTGGGCCGATTTCTTCCGGGACAATCACTTCCTGGTGGGGCTTTCCCTGGACGGGCCCAAGGACATCCACGACAAATACCGCAAAGACAAAGGCGGGCAACCCACCTTTGACCGGGTGATGAACGGCCTCAGGATCCTCCGCTCCCGGGAAGTGGCCTTCAATACACTTTCCACCGTGAACAAGGCATCGGAAGGAAGAGGCCTGGAAGTGTATCAGTTCCTGAAATCCGTAGGCAGCCAGTACATGCAGTTCCTGCCCGTGGTGGAGCATGTGCTGAATAGGAAAAGCGCCCGCCCGCATATCGTGGATCCGGCCACGGAAGGGGCTCAGCTGGCGTTTTGGTCAGTATCGGCAGGCGGTTTCGGCCGATTCATGTGCGACATCTTCGACTATTGGGTGCGCAACGACGTGGGCCGATACTATGTGGGCCTGTTTGATGCCACGCTGGCCAATTGGTGCGGCGTACAGCCCGGCACCTGCGTCCATAGCCCCACCTGCGGCGGCAATTCCGTCCTGGAACACAACGGCGACCTTTACCCCTGCGACCATTTCGTCTACCCCAAGTACCGCCTGGGCAATATCGGCGAGCAGTCCCTCCGCAGCCTGATGGAATCGGCTGCACAAGTGCGCTTTGGCATTGACAAGCGCAATGCCCTGCCTGTCAAGTGCTTCCGCTGTAAATACCTGCATCTATGCAACGGCGAGTGCCCCAAGCACCGCTTCAACCGCACCGAATCCGGCGAAACCGGGCTGAACGCCCTGTGCGAGGGCTACTACCATTTCTTCGAGCACACAGCCCCCTATATGCAAAAAATGCAGGCGTTGCTCGCTCAGGAGCTTCCACCTGCATACGTCATTCCCTGGGCCCGTTCAATAAAAGCTTAGAACAACCCCTTTATCAGGAACCAGAGCACCGGCACCAGAAGGGCGGGAATGTAATTGAGGGTTTTGCAATCCTTGATTTTGAGGATGGAAAGGCCGGAGGCCAGGATGAGCACGCCACCCACGATGGCCAGTTCATTCACCAGCGTCCCCTGCAGGAGCGGGCTGGTGGAGGCCAGTTTGGCGATTAGCCAGATGGAACCTTGCCAGAGGAAGAGGATGGGCGCGGCCAGAATCATGCCGAAACCGAAGGTGGTGGCAAAGACCGTGGATGTAACCAGGTCCAGCGTGGAATTGGTGTACAGGAAAGTATTATCCCCCTGCAGGGCACTCAGGACGGGCCCCACAATGGAAAAAGTACCGATACAATAGAGCAGGCAGGCCGATATGAGGCCGGTGGCCAGGCTTTCTCCACCACGCTTGGCGATGGCGCGGTTCACCCTTCCGTCCAGGTCCAGCGCCGTGCCGATGAGTCCGCCGATGGCCAGGCTCAGAATAAACAGCACCGGAAACTCGCTCTTGGGCATATTCTGCACGAAAGAGCTCACGCCCAGGGCGATGGAAGCCAGACCCATGGCATTGAACAGCACCTGGGTATATTTCTCTCCCAGCCCCTTTTTGAAAAAGGTTCCCACCAGCGTACCCACCACGATGCAGACCGTATTGACAATGGTTCCTATCATATCTTTGCAAAGATAAGAAGAAATCCGTACCTTAGCGGTCTTGAAATCAGTTTTTTAGTATATGCCTGTCAAATTTTATCAGCCTGAGAATCAGGTCCCCCTGGAGATGCACAAAGTGCGCGTGGTCCAGAAACTCTCCCTCCTCCCCGTAGAAGAGCGCCTCAAGCGCATCCAGGAAGCCGGTAACAATACCTTCCTGCTGCAGAACAAGGATATTTACATGGACATGATTACGGACTCCGGCGTCAACGGCATGAGTGACCGCCAGGTGGCTTCCATGAGCATCGCCGACGATTCCTATGCCGGCAGTGAAACCTTCAACCGCGTCAAGGCCGCTGTCAAGGAGGTCTTTGGCACCGAGAATGTGCTGCCCGCCCACCAGGGCCGTGCCGCAGAGAATATTCTGGCCGAAGCCTATGTGAAGCCCGGCATGTATACCCTCATGAACTTCCACTTCACCACCACCAAGGCCCATATCACCCGCCTGGGCGGCGAAGTCATCGAACTGGTGGACCGCAAGGGCCTCATCCCGCAAAGCGACGATCCCTTCAAGGGCGACTTCGATCTCAAGCGGCTCCGCAAGACCATCAAGGAGCTGGGCCCGGAAAAAGTGGCTTTTGTGCGCGTGGAAGCGGGAACCAACCTCATCGGCGGACAGCCGGTGAGCCTGGAGAACATGCTGGCTGTCACCGACATCTGCCACGAATTCGGCGTCAAGAGCGTCCTGGACGCCTCTCTGCTCCAGGACAACGTCTATTTCATGAAGGTGCGTGAGCCTCGCTGCAAGTTCATGACCACCAAAGAGATTTACCATACCCTGGCCGACCGCTTCGACATCATCTACTTCAGCGCCCGCAAGCTGGGCTTCAGCCGCGGCGGCATCATCACTGCCCACGACAAGAAGTTCACGGACGAAATGATGGAATTCGTACCTCTGTACGAGGGCTTCCTCACCTATGGTGGTATGGAAGTCCGTTCCATGGAAGCCATGGCCGTGGGCCTGTATGAGAGCCTGGATATGGAATACATCAGCCAGGGTCCCGAATTCATCGCCTATCTGGTTAAGGAACTGGACGATTACGGCGTGCCGGTGATCAAGCCTGCCGGCGGCCTGGGAGCCCACCTCAACTGCTCCGAGATTGTCCCCAACCTTCCGCACGACCAATACCCGGCCGCAGCCGTGGGCGCCGCCCTGTACATTGCCGGCGGTATCCGTGGTATGGAACGCGGTACCGTGAGTGAGCAGCGCGAGCCGGACGGCTCCGAGCGTTATGCCGAACTGGAACTCCAGCGTCTGGCCATGCCTCGCCGCGTATTCACCCTCTCACAGGTGAAATACTGCGCCGACCGTGTCAAATGGGTGTGGGATAACCGCCAGCTCATCGGCGGTCTCAAGTGGACTTACGAACCCAAGGTGCTCCGCTTCTTCTTCGGCCGTATGGAAGAAATTGGCTACTGGCAGGAAGACCTGGTGAAGAAGTTCCGCGAAGACTTCGGCGACTCACTGTAAAGTTACAATCGCTGTCATGCCGGGCATAAGGTGCGGATGGGGCTCAAGCATGGCCTCCAGATGCACCATGCCGTTCTTCTCCACCACGGGACTGATGGCCGATACCACGGCCTGGTGAACCTCGGTGGGATAAGCGATAGAAATCACCTGAATACGAGCTCCCTGCTGAAATTTGTGGAGCTCGTTTTCCAATACATCGAAGCAAACCTTCAGATGCTGGGTGTCCACTATGTAGAATAGCGGAACACCCGGCGTGGCGGCGCCGTACAGCGTGGCCTCTATGCGGCTCACTGCACCCGTAATAGGAGCGTTGATGGTGCAGTAGGTCAGTTCATGCTCCAGTTGCTGCAATGCGGCCTTGGCGGTATTGTAGCCGCTGTTCACGCGGGCCTGGTGGCGGATTTCCTCGGGGGCCTTATCCAGTTCGCCCCGCTTGTACCCCTGTCCCATCAGGATGGACTGGTACTGGAATTCGGCCTTCTCCAGTTCGGCCTGGCCCCGGGCAATCTTGTCCTGAAGGACCGCCTGACTGAGCCGGACCACCACCTGTCCCTTGCGGACGCGCTGACCCAAAACGATGTCAAAATCCACGATTTGTTCGCCGATACGGCTGTAAACGGGCACTTCGGTAACTGCCTGGATGCTTCCCTTGCTGGAAAAACCTTCGGCCTCGATGGTGCGCTGGAGATTCCTGCCAGACACCGCAGGAGTAGTTTTTTCCTCCGGAACAGCAGCAACTTCCTCCTGGACAGGCGGGAGGGGCGCCGACTGGCGGGAATGACAGGCGGTAAAAACTGTAAGCAGGCCGATGAGAACGAGATGCCTATTCATGCTGCGTAAGGGTTAATAAGTGGTAATATGTGGTCCAGTAGCCGGCCAGCGCCGTCAGGTGCTGGTTGTAGGCATTGTCCCGCCGGCTTTGGGCCAGGGAGTAGGTGTTGATATCGCAGAGGCCGTTGGCGTAGTTTTCGGCCGTGAGGGAAAATACTTCATCGGCCATGGCCACGGCTTCGGCGGTGTGGGTGAGCAATTGTTCGTGGGAACGGAGGTTGTCCAGCGTGGTTTTGACGTCTTCGGCCAGGGCGCGTTCCTCTTCCCGGAGGGCCTGTTCCTCGCGGGCTCTCCAGGCCGATGCAGCGGCTATCCCCTTCTTGGCGGCGCCGTGGTCCATGATGGGCAC
>Ga0265298_10003707_pt1 | contig 19998 bp, 21 predicted proteins | sample AusTroGonzalo_MG_3_FD_193486 | JGI IMG/M metagenome (GOLD analysis project Ga0265298, IMG submission 193486) | Bovine rumen microbial communities from tropical cattle in Woodstock, Queensland, Australia - Gonzalo_01 | ecosystem: Host-associated > Mammals > Digestive system > Stomach > Rumen ... | reverse complement strand
GTCACGGCCTTCTCCAGGGCGTCCCATGTCATAGGCCCGACCACGCCGTCAACGATCAGTCCGTGCTCCTGCTGGAACTTCTGCACCGCTGCCAGCGTTGCGGAACCAAAGTCTCCGTCAATGCCGAAGATGCCCAGGCTGTATCCCAGCTTGCTGAGCATCGTCTGGCATTCCTTCACATATGTGTTTCTGCTTCCGCGCCGGATGGTCGGACGCCACACCGTGCCCGGTTCCGGATCCGGATCAGCAGGTGCCGTGGTAGGATCCTGCGCCTTCTCTCCGACACATGCCGGCACGGCCCAGTGCGTCCACTTCTTGTTCCGGCTTGTGAAGTGCTGCACGCCGTTTGAACACTCCACGGTTTCATTGTTCAGTCCGAATCCGGTATGCTCCATGGTTTTGCCCTTCCGGACAAACAGGCAGCACAGCGTGTCCTTCGGCATTGTGCTGATCTCGCCCTTTGCCTTCCAGTTTGTTTCCGTGTTCCACTGGGAGGTGGCGCCGGCACCCTGCAGTTTCCATCCGTAGATCTGCAGCAGGATCCAGTATGTGAATCCTCTGCAATCGTTCGCTCTGGTCTGTCCTCCCGGATAGAACGTGCATCCGGAGCAGCTTCCGGTCCCTTCGAAGTTTTTGCACTTCGTTTTGATGGTCGGATGTTCCTGGCCTTTGCTGTTGTATGCCGCCCGCCTGTGTGCCGGCGTGCACAGCTGTCCGCGGTCGCCGAATATATACGGCCATCCCACGCAGGCCAGCGCGGCCTGCCATGCAGCGTCCGACAGGGGAATCCCGCTGTTCTTCAGCTGAGCAATCAGTTCATCAACCTGTTTTGCTGTTTTCATTTCTTTTTCTTCCTCCTGTTCCATGGCATCTTGTCCGGCAGAATGTAAACAGCTTCCGCCGCGAGACCCACGGCGCAGATGATTACCAGAATGATCCATACAGTCATGCGATCACCTCCGAATTGCATAAAAAATAGGAAACATGCACGGGAAATGTGCGTGTTCCCCTTTGTTTATAAGGCTTTTGTGGTATAATAGTATATGAAAAGAGCGCTTGCGGCTGGACCCCGCTCACGCTCCGGCGGAAGATGTGGCCATAGCACATCAACCATGATGATACTAACACATCCTTCTGCCAGAATCAAGAAAGGATGTGTTTTTTATGCCCGAAAAGGATAAGGTCCTTCTCATGAACAAGGTCGAAGGCACGCTGAAGCCCCGCATGTTCGCGAATCTCCTGGAAGAAGCCGTGGATGAAATCCAGGACCATCTCAACGAATTCGATGTCCAGCATATCGGCGAGACCGCCGAAAAGGATCATGACGATCTGCTGGACACCTATATCGATGCGAAGCGGATCGCCGGCCTGTCCGAACTGACCCTGGTTTCCTATCACTATGAGATTTCCAGGCTCATGAAACACCTGAATCTCATGACGCATCAGATCACGCCCTATCATATCCGCGATTACTTCGCGTATATGAAGACCCGCGGTGTCTCCGACGTCACCGTGGAGAACATCCGCCAGAAGTTCAGCGCCTATTTCGGCTGGCTGGAAAAGTCGAAGCTGATCCGCGTCAATCCCATGATGGAGATTGAAAAGATCCGGATCCCGAAGACCGTGAAGCCCATGTTTTCCAATCCGGATATCACGATTCTGAAGCAGAACTGTTTCAGCGTCCGGGATAACGCGATCATCAACCTCCTGCTCTCTTCCGGTTGCCGCATCGGTGAAGTTGTCCGTCTGAACCGGACGGATATCAACTTTGAGGCAGGAGAAGGCAAGGTCCTTGGCAAGGGAAACAAGGAACGCCCGATCTTTGTGGACGATGTGACGCTCCTGTTTCTCAAGGAATACCTGGCGACCCGCACGGACGATAATGAGGCGCTGTTCATCAACCGCTACGGCAATCGCCTGCATGCCGGCGGATATCGTGAAATTCTGCGGAAGCTTGCCGAAAAGGCGGACGTCAAGAAGGTGCATCCGCACCGCTTCCGCCGGACCTTTATCACCCGGATGCTGAACCGCGGCATGCCGATCCAGGAAGTCGCCCTCCTCGTCGGTCATGAAAGCCTGAACACCACCATGAAGTATTATTCGGCCAGCAAGGCCCGGATCAAGAGCTCCTATCAGCGGTATATCGACTGATCAGCAGCGGATCCGGCCGGGGCGGGGGGAGAACCCTCCGCCCTTTTTCGTACCGCTTTTGTTAGCGCCTTCAAACCGCGTTAAAGGTCACTTTAACTCGTCTTGACTATCCACCAGATCAGAGCGATTGCGCCAACCTCCTTCGTTTAGGTCGATGTAATGAATTCCCCTGTACTGTAAATGTATCTGAACGGATTTGTGTCGCTGTTAATCACAGGCCAGTCTGTTCCCCGTCCGATCTTGACTACCTTGATCTCTGTCGGGCTGATCGTAATGGCGGCGAATGATTGCTCGGATATTGTTCCAGATTTTGAGATGGCGTTTATGAATGTATCGCAATCGATGATGATGATCGGCACATGGGTTTCTCCGTAGGCAAACCGAAGCGCATCACGATGTGTATGACCTTGAATAAAGCACCTGATCTGATCCTTGTACGGTTCAAGAAGGTTTAATAGCCATGTGTAATACACGTCATCTGCCATCGTGTTATATGTCTTGAAATAAATACCGTGGTTTATAACAACGACTTTTTTATCCGTGTCAAATGCTTCTGTTGTCCATGAAACATTTCGTCCTGTGGATGAATACCAGTACGGCACTAAATACCTGTAGTTGGCGTCCTCCCAGTAGAACGCATCGTCATGCAAGTTGTTCACGGTGTCATCAAGATGATGAATCCCGTAAAATCTATTGGCAACTACATCGTATGCGATGTTAACGTGTTCTTGTTTGGTTAATACATAATCCGACGCATCTGGATCACTCCTATGCGGATTCCCGTCCCTGTTTCTGTCGTGATTGCCGTATGCAGTAATCATAGGGATTCTAATGCTTTCATTCTGGAATGCTTCGAAAGCATCACACAGTTCCTTTACAGCATCTGCCTTGAGTGCGTGGTACTTTGTAATGTAGTCGCCGCCGTTTACAAACGCACCGATATTGCACCCGTCCAGAATCTGCTTTACAAGCTCCGGTGATTTCTTCTTGTTCTTGTTCCAATGGAGATCAGATATGAACAGGATCGTTGAAGCCACAGCCCCGGCACTCATGATGTTATTGTTGATTGCTGTCTTGCTTGCTTCGATTTCGTCGTTCCAATAGTTTGTATCAATCTTTTCGTACTGGTTCTTAAACGTGAGCGTAATACAGCCTTTGACAGCCGGATATGTGGATGAGAAAATCACAGCCAGATTCCCGTTATCGATTGCTTGCGGAAGCACTTTACTTAAATTGATCTCATAGTAACGTCTGCTTGAACCGGAATACTTTGTCCTCCCGTAAATCACGCAATCAATCGCAATCTCCGGCTCTTCGCTTTCCGTTTCCGGGTCTGGCTCAACCTCGCCCCTTGTAGCAATCGTTATATAGTTTTCCAATAATGATGTAGCTGGACTTTCCGGCACCTGTTCGCAGTTGATCTCGAGTGTCATAATGAGGTTCAGATTCTTTGCTATGCTGAAATTTGTAAAATCATCAGCCGTCATTTCATGCGTGTCAAACCAGCTGCTATCCTCAATGCCTCCGCTTCCTAAATACCTTGGTGTACCGGATACAAGGAAGTTCGCATACGTCGACCCTGTTGGGTTTGTGTTTGACGAATCGTGATCGAATGCGATCTGGTTTTTGCACAGGTGGATTTTCCTTTTGTTTGTTGTCGAAAAATCTACCAGCGTGTCCATGTTTCTGTACTCGCTGTTCATGAAGAAACGGGTCATATCATTATTGAGATTATTTACAAGTTCTGGTGTATCGATGAACCTATTCTCAATAAGGATTTCCATGCTCCCTTCGTTTCCGCAGCTGGTTGATCCAAAGATCACGCACATATTCCCGTTTTCAATACATTCCGGCAGAAGCTCGCCAAGATTGAACTCATTCGTTCTTGCAAAAATACGTGAGTATGTAATCATACTCTGTAAAATGACGTATTTGATTTCTTCTGTCGTGCTGTTTCTTGTCGCTATTGCTATATAATTTGTGCCTATCGACCCTGTAACACGATCATCCTTTTTGTGGTTTGACTTAATCGTCACAATCAAATCACAGTTTGTATTTCTTACGAAAGGCACAAATTCTTCTGCGCTGATTGTATGCGATTCAAACCACGCTGATTCGCTTGAGATAATACTTCCCGATCCAAGGTATCTCGGTGTACCGGAAATAAGAAAGTTCGAAAACGTTGATCCTGTTGGATTTGATGCCGTCGGTTTGAATAATATTTTGTTGTAATATAGATCGATCTGTCTTTCATTTGTTCCCGACGTGTTTGCAAGGTCGCTGATTTTCGGATAGTACGCATTGAGAATTCGGTTTGTCAGACTGCTTCTTCCGCTGTTTGTGACATTGAGCTGGTTCTGTACTTCATTTGCATCTGCCGCCATGCCTTCCATTGTCAGACTTTTATCTGTTGCACAATAGGCAATCAGAGCTGCTTGAATTGCTGTAACATCCTCATCTGACAAGGCTGTTTGATCAACTCTTCTTATACTCGCTCCAAAATAGTACGCTTCTTTCGGAATATAAATTATGCCCGGCCTATATCCAGAGTTGCCCAAATATGTGGATTCACTATTATAAAAAGAGAGATTGAATTCATAGGTTGTGTTTGTAATTTCAACAGCAATCTTTTTTATGTATCCAAGAAACGCCTTTCCTGTCCTTGCATACTTATTGGATGACGCTTCTGTTCCGTCAGCTACTTTCCAGTATTTCCCTTTTGTTATATTAGGCGCCCATTCAATAGGTGTAATTGCGGCATTGATTGCACTCTTTAAATCAGTAATCTCACCGCCCAGGTTAACCGCGACTACATGGCCGGAGTTCCAGCTGCCGGCGGCATGATCGGTCGTGAACCTGTAAAGTCCGCCGTTATAGGTCACGTACTGCCCGGCCACATACGCCGTGCTGGTTGAGAAGGCCGGCGCCAGCTTCGTCCACAGGGAAGAGTAGTCCGCCGGGATGGAGGCCACCGCCGCGTCGATGGACGCGATCAGCGTATTGATGTCGCTGATCAGCGTGCCCGGATCCACCGCCACGTCCGTGCTGGTCCGGTATACCACAGCCGTCAGCGCGGCCAGCGTCGTGATCACGCTGCTGCTTGTCAGCTTGATCGTGATCGTGATTAGGCCGGGCACATAGTACGCCGCCTGAGGCAGAACGATAGACGCTTTATTCCCGCTCAGCGTGCCGGATACGGCCACCGTGCCGCCGTCCTGGCGGATCACGTTGCCGCTGACCGTTCCGGAAAGCGTTGCCGGCTCTCCGTCGTCAAATACTTCCACGCCGATCAGGTTCCCCTGGTTGTCCATGCTGAACAGGTTGCCCGTGAGCACCCGAACCGCTACCGGCTTCTGCAGATCCTGCTTATACCATGTTTCAATCCGTGCCATGTTCTTCTCCGTCCTTTTCTGTCGTTATTATGCCGCCTGGATGTATCCCTGCATCGCCGCCAGCGTCAGGATCTCATTCCCTTCCGTCAGCTTGATGGTGATCGTTACCGGCCCGGCCACTGTATAGGCCGTCGCCGGCAAGATAATGTATGCCGTGTTTCCGCTGCGCGTTCCGCTGACAGTGACTGTCGTGCCGTCCGGCTTGATCACGTAGCCCGTCACCGTGCCGGCAAGCGTGACGTCTTCGCCGTCCTTTGTGATCCGGACGCCGACCAGGTTTCCCTGGCTGTCCTGGCGGAACATCACGCCCGTCATCGTCCGGATTTTCACCGGCTCTCCCAGATCCTGGTCAAACCATGTCTCCATCAGCGCCATCACTTATTCCTCCGCGATCTGTTCGTTTTCCCTGTTTATCGGCTCGTTGAATGCCTTTTCCGCCAGGTCGTTGTTCAGTCTCCTCAGATCCGCAAGCTGATCCAGGAACTCCTTCCGTTCCGCCTTCATGCTGCTCTTCAGATTCTGCATCTTCTGGACCATCTCCATTGTGATCGAGCATACCCGGATATACTGGCCTGCCGCCATGTTTTTCAGCAGGTTATTCAAATCTGAGATCATGCTGTCTACAAGGCCTTCATTATCCAGCAGTCCGTGCCCGTCGTTCACGGTAAGGTCTCCGATCTTTCTTTCTTTTGCCATATCTTTACGCTCCTTTTCAGCATCGCTCACTTGCCAAGGTAATTTATCGTATGCGGTGTGGCACTTAACACAAGACTGCCGGAAGCACGGCCTGTCGCTTCATATGATGCGTTTCCATAAAGGAAAGCATGACTGTTTGACAGGCTCACGGTATCATATGTTGCGGATTTCCACTGTACTGCATTACTTTGATACGTAAAACCGATCTCAGCATTCAACGCGCCGGTCTTTACTGTATTGCACCAGAATGACGCACACTGTGCGTTACCTGTCAGGAGCTGCGATACCTGCGTTGTGCCGTTCAAGTAAATATGATCGGCGTTTATCTGTATGCTCGATCCGTTGATATCTATTCTGTCTCCTGAAATCTGCAGCGATGTTTCGTTATTGATCTTTGTAATGCAAATTCCGCCTGTCAGGCTTCCCTCATCGTAAACACCATACTCTGTGTGGTTCCGCTCAATGATCAGTGCTGTGCCGTCGTTCACGATCAGCTTCCTGCCACTGGCGGATTCAATCACGGTATAGCTGCCGCAGACCGCCCACACGCTGTCTCTGTTTATCCAGATGTCGCTGTTTTCAAACTCCGTGATCTTTTCTTCGTCCTCCGCCAGCTCGCAGTCGTGCTCCGTGTTGGCTTTCTTTGAACCTCCGCCGCCACCGCCTGCCTTCTCGTTCAGTACGCCGGTGATCGTCTTCAGTTCGTTTGCCAGCGTGCATGTCACCGCGTCCGGGTTTGCGATGCAGTTTTTCCAGCTCAGTTCCGTCAGCCGCTCCGTCACGGTTTCCCCGTATTCCGGCAGCGGGATCCGGCAAAGTCTTCCGATGATCAGCTTGTCCAGCGTTTCACCGGTTGCCTCGCTCAGTTCGTATCCGCTGATCGTTACGCTTACCTTCGGCACACTGTTCTTTTTCAGCTGTTTCTGCGCCCAGGCTTTCAGCAGGGAAGGATCCTTGATCGAGCTGTCCGTGATCACGTTCGCGATCACGCCGTATGTCCCCGTGTTCCGGTCCAGGTAAGGGACATTGCTGTTCACGCTGTCAATGTGCAGGTTGTTCTTGCCCGTCGGATAGACTCGCGTATACATCCCGCTCCGGTCCAGCGTGATCTGCAGCGTGTCCAGGTTCCTGTTCCTCCGCAGCTCCATCGTGCTGCTCACCGGCCATGCTTTCAGTTTCAGCTTCCACGGCAGGCTTGTCTGGTCAAACTCCCACTGGCAGTCCTGGATCGCGTCCGTCAGACTGTTCAGCGCGCTGTGGATGTCGGTGTTCGTAAACTTCCATCCCTGCGCGTCGTTAAAGTCCACCGTGTCCTTTGCCCACAGGCTTTCTGTCTGCTGGTTCAGCAGGTATGTGATCGCCTGGCTCACCGTGCACGTTGTCGCTCCGCTGCTTCCGCTCATGGTTGCCGGCGTCACCTCGCCGAAAACCACCATCCCGGCCAGCAGGCCGAAGGTGTGTTCCAGCGTCAGCGTGATGTTCCCTGTCACATAGTTCTTCTTCCGGTTTTTGACATACATCACGCACATCTCGCCGTTCGGCGCCCAGATCTGCACCCACGCTCCGATGGAAACGTCCGGGCTTTCTCCGTCCAGTTCCATACTGGCCGTGCTCAGTCCGTCCGCCCGCATGTTCAGCTGCATCTTTTCCGGTCTCAGGATCTGAACCGGCGTCATAGTATGCCCGGAAAGCAAAACCGGCATTTTCATCTTATTCCCATCTCCCGTATGTATATACGTTCCAGCTCAGCGCCGATCCGCTTGTCACGCTCACGGTGTTTGCGCCCTGTTTCACCGGCACGTCGTCCGCGCTGGCTGTTGTCCGTTTGTCCAGAACGCTCCGGTACACATTGCTTGTGTTTTTAATCCGCAGGCGCTGGATATCGTTGTCGTCATAGTCGCCGATCAGCTTTTCCCCGTTTGCAAGGCCCAGGCTTGCGAATACGATGCTTTTCCCGTTTGCCGTTATGCTCACCGCGTTCACGGTGCTTCCGCTGCTGTTTGTCGCTTCAAAGCACAGTTTCCCGCCGGCGCTTTCCCTTACCGCCAGCGTTGCGCTTCCGCTCGTTCCGGCGCTGATCGCTGCTCTCTCCGGATCCATGCTCTGCCAGAACGGAACCGCGTATGCCCGGAAAGTGATGCTGTATGCCTCCGCCCATTTTGTCAGCGTTTTCACCGCCGGCAGCTGCGCGCATATCACGCGCAGCTTCTGCCGGTCGCGGTAGTTCACTGTCAGGTCTCCGCCTGCAGCAGCCCACCCGCAGATCTTCTGGATGATTGTCGATCTTCGTACCAGGTCCCGTTTCTCCGCGATGGCGAATGAAACGATCACATCCCTGTACCGCTTTTCCAGTCCTGTCACATACTGCCCGTTGTTTCCGGCGCGGCTCCCGGCGCTGATGTTCCAGTTTGGCGTGCTTTCGTCCACGCCCTGCAGGATGATCGCGCTGTCGATCGATGCCAGGTCCGTGCCGTTCAGCGCTACCGATATCCGTGTCCTCATTTTCTCACCTCATCATCCGAACAGGTTGGAAAGCTGTCCGCCTAAATACCTGTTTGTGGTCGCGCCGACCTCTTCGCCGTCCACATACACATTCACCGTGATTGGGATCCCTTTAACCGCGCTTGCTACCGCACTGGATATTTTGCCCGGCATATCTTCGTCCATTGCTCCGCGGTAATTATCCTGGCTCAGATTCTTCAGCGCGCCGCTGATGTCTGCATACCAGTTTGCCGGGATATCTTCCATGTTCGACAGGTCTTTGTCTTCTGATTCTTGCAGGAACCTGTCCCAGAACGCCCCGAACTGGTCACCCAGGACCTCCTGCATCCAGTCGAACGCACTGCTCTCTTCCTCCCAGGTGTCTATGCCTGCTTCCGCGTTTCGTCTGGCATCCCACCAGTCCTGGATTGCCTGAGTTTTGTCTGCCAGGTCATATACCCAGTCAAGTTCAACGTCCTCCACGATTTCCTCGGCTTCCGGAGATTTGTTGTCCCAGCCTTTCATATAGCTCGGACGCCAGTCCGCTTCCTCCGGTGTGGAAGGCGTGTACAGCGCTCCTGTTCCCCTGAAAAGCCTTGCGATTGGATTCGCGTTTTCGCTGTTCGGATTCCAGTTGTCCAGGAAATCGTTCCAGTTTTCCTCACTGAATGTATGGGTGAAATAATCGCTGTATTCTTTTCCCGTTTCTTCCCATGACTGCTTTCCGGAAAGCGAACGTCCAAGGTTCGTGTTGTTAAAGAACCAGTCGAAGATCGGCAGTCCATTTGCCAGCCCGCTGACAGTTGCCTGTCCCAGGAAGGAAGCCAGGCCCGGTATTTTGGCCAGCAGTGCCGTGCCGATACCCGTGCCGAACGTTGTTGCTGTTTTGCCGATTTCCGCTCCTGCTGCCGCACCGAACGATTTTCCAAGTCTCGATATCGCAACGATTTCCAGACCGGTCTGGAAAATATCCGTAACCCAGTCTCCGATACCTTTGCCGGTTGTCGCTTCTACAATCTTGTTCTTCAGCACCCACGGGATCACTGTTTCCAGGAATCCTGTGATTTCGTCCCCGTGTGTGGCCAGCCAGTCCAGGATCCCGCCCAGCCCCTCGATTACCTGACCGATGAACCGTACAAGCGGATTGTCGCTCTTTTTCAGATCACCGCCCAGTTCCTTGAGGAATCCACTGAGATTATCCATCGCCGTTTCGATATCCGTGATGATCTTCGTGATGTCGTCGCTCAGTTTCAGTACCAGTTCTGCCCTGGTTTCCCCTTCGCTGTTGAGAATCGCGCCTATTGTACGTAAGATATTCAGTGCGTCTTCGCTCAGCTGATCCATGTTGAGAATCTCGCTCAGCTTCGCGCCTATGTTTCTCTTGATCCCGTTCCAGAGTCTTTGTACCTCTTTTATTTTTTTCTCAACAGCGTCCAGTGCTTCAATCTCTTCTGTTCCGATCTCTACCCCTGTGTTTTCAAAGTCCTTTTCGTATTCCGCCAACCCCTCGCGCCAGTTGTCCAGCAACTGCAGAGCTCCGGTAGCTTTCTTATCTCCGAAAATCTTGTAGGCAAGTTTCTCATCTTTTTTTCTGGATAGAGCATCCATCACAGCGATAAAATAATCCCAGTGATTATTAAACTGGCTTTCCTCAATATGCAGCTCTTTCAGCGCTTCCATTGTGTCTTTGTTACCACTGTGCGTATTGCTTACCAATTTCTGAATAGCGCTGTTGATTTCTCCTCCATCGATTCCGCGAAGTTCCATCGCTGTGAATACTTTTTCAATGCCCTTCAGATCACCGCCCCACATTGCCTGGATATCTTTCCAGTCTGCCGCTGCTGACCAGGCCATACCCATCAGCTGGAACATCTGATCAATCATTTCTTTCATCGTGTCCACAGCAGCGGTGAAAATTCCCGCCACATCTGAACCGATTCCGCTGACAACGCTTCCGATGCTTTTTATGCAGTCGTTGAAGGAAACCACCGTCTGCATGGCCTGCCCGCTGGAATCAGCGACATCCTTCATCTCGCTGCTGAACTTACTCAGGCTGTCATCGCACGCGCCCAGCTGGTTCTGCATATCTGCCAGTGCAGCGCGGGCCTTGTTCAGCTTTTCGGCCCACTTGTCCTGTACTTCCTGATTGTCGGCGTATTCCTTTTTGCTGTCCGCCAGGGCCTTTTCCAGCGTTTTGACGATCTTTTCCTGCTGCTGGATCTGCTGCTGCAGGCTCTTCATCTTTGCCCGCGCTTTGTCCTGCTCTGAAGCGTTCCGGCCCAGTTCCGCCGTTTCAGCCTTCAGTTCGGACCGCAATACGCGCAGCGAACGATAGGCATCATTCAACGCCTGTTTATACTGTTTTTCTCCGTCCAGTTGCAGTTTGGACTGAATGGTGCCGTCGTTCGCCATGGTGTTACTCTCCTTTGCCCATCATCCGGCGGATGCTTTTGCCAAACATCATATGGCTGTCATAGTCGCACCGCCAGTAATACATATCCAGGATGAATCCGGGAGTCATATGACGCATTTCACGCATCGTGAGTCCGGCGATCAGGCCGCAGCTGTAGATCTGCCGGTCTGTCATCATGCTCCCGGTCTTCAGTTTTTTGCTTTTTCCTGTTCCTCCAGCTCAGCAAGGTATCCGTCCCGGATCTGGTCGTCCTCTTCGTCCTTGCTCTGCATCCGGTTCCCGTCCGCGACGGCCTCCCGGATCGCCTTCATCATGGCGTTCAGCCTTCCGATACTGCTGTGCTTCGTTAGCAGGCCCTCGCCGGTGATCTGTTCCTTGCAGACCCGGCCTTCCTTTTCCGCCATGTATTCCGCGCCGGCCTGCGCCATGATTACAAACACGTCCCGTATGACCTCCACGTCCTTCATGGACATCTTCTTCATGCTCTCCTGGATGTCGCCGAACTTTTCCCTCATGGCTTCCATCGCGCTCATATCAAACCGGAGGATATACTCTTTTCCGTCTCTGCCTGTGTACTTAACCATGTTTTTACGCTCCTTTTTCTGTTTTCTTGTCTATAACGTGAAATAGGGGAGCGGAGGATTGCTCCGCTCCCGTGTGTTTTGATCAGGTTGAAGGCGGTGTATACCCGGCCTTCGCGTTCACCCATGTGATCGCATCGGCTTCGGTTGCGAAATCCGCTTCCAGACGGAACTTGTTTTTCAGATCCGACTTCGGCTGAATCGCGAACACTTCTCCCTCAATCGTGGGATTGTGGTACGCAGTGTTTTCGCCTTTGGTCTCCATTTCCTCGTTCATGCTGAACTGGACCTTCCAGTACCAGTACGCGATGAACGGCTTGCTGCTGATCAGGTTGTCCTTCCAGACATAACCCGCCCCGACATAGGGAGTCGCTTCATCGCCCAGGGCATACTCCTGGGTTTCTCCCGAGGCGGGCGTGTTGTAGTTGCTGATGTCCAGCAGCATATTCCGGTCTTCCCGGGACAGATAGGTGCTGTCGATGGACAGCGTACCGCTGGTAACGCTGTTGTCCTTATCGACCAGCTTGTCATCGCCGTACAGCTTCACGTCGCCGCGGTTCCAGCTGATGTTTGCCTTCATCAGGTGGCCGACCTTCCGGCCCGTGCCATAGGTCGGCGCGGATCCGGCGCTTTCTGCGGTAAGCGGAGCAATGACCAGATTCTTCAGTGTAACCTGTGCCATGGTTTTTTAACCTCCATTCCCGGATACATATTCGTTCAGCGCCGCCTGCATCGCTTCGTAAACCTTCGGCTTTGCCTTCTTTTCGGCTTCTGTGACGAACCTGTCTCCTTTGATTGCTTTGGTACCCTTCTTGGTTGGATTCCTGCCGTAATGCAGGATGTACGCCTTCTGGGCGTTGGTGATCCGGTGGCTGTCAGTACCCTGCGGATATACGCTGATTTCCAGACCGTCCTTCCCGGCTGTCACGTCAGTCATATGGACGCCGGCTTCCATGGCGCCTGTCAGGTGATGCCGTTCGCGGATCTCTCCGCGCCATGCATCCTCCAGCACCGCAGCGCCTGCCTTCAGCATCTTAACTTCGGCCACTCCCCGAAGCCCCGCTTCCAGCTTCTTCAGCCTTGCTTCCATTTCGTCCAGACCGGTTACTGTCAGTCTTGCCATCAGAAGTATTCCTCCAGTGTGAACCGCCACGTCCACCGGTTCGCGATCAGGTCCCGCAGGAATTCGCAGCCGGTCAGCGCGAAGGACAGGCCGTCATACTCCTGCATGATCTCCTGCACGGCCTGCGCTTTCGCGTCATCGCCGTCCATCACATACAGGATCACGTTCCCGTTCATCCGCTGGCTGACCAGCTTGTCATCTCCCCAGAGTGCTTCCGGTGCCCCTGTCAGCGTCACAACCCCGTAGTCGCTGCGCCCCATGTCATTGTTTTCGTCAATCCATGTGTCACGTACGAAGTTGACTCCGCTGCCGCTCAGGGCCTCCGCCAGGGCGTTGATCGCGTCCTGCGGTGCCGGATCAGCTGCCGGTGTTGTTGCCGGTGTTTCCGCCGGTGTTGTTTCCGTCAGATTGTCCGTCATGAATATCACTCCTCTGGATGACCAGCTCTATTCCGCCGTCCCGTGTCGGATAGTTCCGGATGATGTCGTATACCTTTCCTTCATAGCGCACGGTGATCTCATTGTTATACTCTCCGGCTCGGCTCAGCTTCAGCACAACCTCCGGTTTCAGTCCGACGTTGTCGGCGTCATAGTATTCCGTCCGTGTTACGCTCAGTTCTTCACAGTAGCGCTTGTGTTCCTGGATCGTCGGCGTATCGAACACGCCGCGGGCCTTTGTGGTCTCTTCGATCAGATAGCAGATGCGTTTACGTACCACTGTCTTCACCGTCCTCCGCCGGATCCGGTTCTTCCTCCGACTGACCATCATCGGAGCCCTCCGCGGTTCCGTCATCCCAGTCCGTGTAGCCGGTGGCCGTCTTCAGCTGCTTCTTCTGCGTCTCGTAGCTTTCCAGCAGCTGCTGGTAGTTCTCCGGCGCTCCGAAGTTCGCCACAACAAAGGTTTTGATGGCCCGGCGGATCAGAGGATCCGTCTCCACCGTGCTCTTTGTTACGCCCGCAATGCCCAGATCCGCCTTCGCCGCGTCGATCAGGTCCTGCAGTTCGTCATCGTACTCCGGATCCGTCACGCCCAGCGCGTTCTTGCACTTCTGCAGCATCGTCAAAGTCTCAGGCATTGTTATCCCTCCGCGTCTGTAAAAGATTCCCCTGCAGGCGAGCGTAATCTCCTGCAGGGGCGCTATCAGGGCCGGAGCCCGGATAGTTTGGTTATTTCGCTTCGGCTTTGGTCTTGGACGTCTTTCCCTTCGGCGTCTCTTCCTTCGCCTTCACGTTTTTCGCGTTTCCGTTCGGATCCGCACTGTTGAGACACTTCATGTCAGCACCTCCGTCAGGATTCAGGCGCCAGCGTCAGGCCGGTCAGCTTCCAGAGTTTGGTCTCCGTGCTGCCGTCCGCGCCGGTTGCCGTGTACTTCAGCTGCTGGGCGTCCTTGTCCGTGATCCGGATCACGCAGATGCCGTCACTGTCCAGTGTCACCGGACCGTGCGTTCCGCCGATCAGATCAAGGACGATGGTGTCGCCCTCTTCAGCTTCGCATTTAACGACCAGGTAATGGCCGCTCTGCTCCGCCGGATCACCGGAGAATCCGGTGTAGTCATCCACATAGAGCAGTGTGCCGCTGATGGTGTCTCCGCTGACGGTTACCTCATCCTGCAGATCTGTCACGATCTTTCCGAAGAGGTCTACCGATGTCTCGATGTCAGCGCTCAGAGACATCAGGTGGCTTTTGTGTAGCGCACCAGGCCGACGCCGGTGGGCTTGCCGTCGCCCAGGCACATACCGCGGAACACGGTGCTGCCGGTGCGGAAGCCGACGGACTCATCACGGGCCACATCGATGTCCTTGCCGAAGTTCCAGACATAGCCTTCCTTCAGGTCGCCGAAGACGATATCGGTGCCGATTTCGTCTTCCAGGATGACCGGGAAGCCCATGATGTTGAACTTCGCCGGGCTCTGGGCATCCGCCACGACGATAGGACGGTTGTCGCTGTCCTTCACGGCCAGCACGTTCTGCCAGAACGTGGTCCGGCTCATAACGAAGGTGGCGTTCGGAGTGTACTCCGTCGGCAGCTTCGCGATGATCGCCAGGATGTCGGTGAAGGTGATCGCGGCCTTGGTGTAGGTCTGATCGGTCGCGGTGATGCTGGTCAGGCCGGTGGGTTCGGAAGAACCGGAGCCCGCTGCGATCTTCTTGGTCACAAGACGGAAGATCTTGTTGGCCAGGCGGTCAACCAGCCAGGTCTCGAAGGCGGGAATCGCCATCGCGGCCACGTCCGCGGTGATCTCGATGGTCTTGATCAGCTTGTAGGTGCCCAGGGCGACCTCAGCCATCGCGTCGGCGGAATCGGTGGCGGCAGTGCCCATCGCCACAACAGCGGCGTCGTTCACGGTGCCTTCCACGGGCACGATCACGGTGCCGGGGATCCGCATGACCTCAACGGCGTTGAGCAGGGGATACAGCTCCATCGCGCCGTAGATCTTGTTCACGGTTTCCTGCGGGATCACATAGGATCCGTTGGCCAGGGCGGTGCGCTCTTCGGCGCTGATGGGTTTGCCCTGCAGGTTCTTCAGCCACGCGTTGCGGTACAGTTTTTCATTTTCCATGGGTGTTTCCTCCTTGTTCAGATGTTCGAAGGATCTGACCTTCTTTCCGACTTCGCCGCCGGCAATCTTGCGGATCAGCTTCTGCCGCTTTTCCGCCTTGGAATTGATGGCCGCTTTCCGGCCTTCCACCTGTTCGACAAGCGTTTCCAGCTCGTCCAGGTCGTCGCTGAGTCCTTCAACGATTTCGGCGATCTCCGCGGGCAGTTCTTCCTGCTGTTCTTCGCCTTCCTCGCGCTCCTCGCCCTCGCCGGCAAGCTCTTCCAGTTTCGCCTGGATGGCCTTCAGCAGGTTGTCGAGCTCTTCAGCAGACATTTCGTCCAGATTGAATTCCATGTGTCGTTCCTTTCCCTCACAGACGGGCCAGTCTGGCCTTCATCCGCAAGATTCTGATTTTTTTCGCTCTGGCTTCCGCAGCGGATCTCTCCGTCCGCTCTTCCTGGATCACTCCGTCCAGGAAACGCTTCCGCGCTTTGCTTATTTCCGTCCCCGGATTCGCGGGGATTGAAACCGCTGATACGTCATAGACCTTGCTGATCTTCGTAATCCGGCTGGTCTTCGTCGCCTTGTCGAATTCCTCGCCGTCCTCCGCGATCACGAAGCAGAAACTCATCCGGTCTATCAGGCCGGTGTCAATGGCTTCGAACATCCGCCTGCTGTCCTGCGTCAGTCCCAGATCAGCCTCGACAAACAGTCCATGTTCATCCGTTCCCAGAACCAGGCTGCTGTTCCGCGTCCTGGCGAACACCATGCCCATGTGGTCATACTGCATGATCACATCGTCCATGTCCGCCTCATCAAAGGCATGCGGATCGATCACCTCATAGAAAGGCGAACCGTCCCAGTCCTCAAACAGCACATACGGCTCATCAAACGTGCTGGCGTATCCGCGGACTTTGTAGCTCTTTTCCGCGCCTTCCTCCGCCCTCTGGACCGCCATCACCGGCATGCTCCGGTATTCGCGTCTCTCACTCTTCGGCATTGTCTTCTTCCTCCGTTTCGATGATGGTCTCCGTGGTTTCTTCTGTTTCCTCCGTGACCGTCACGCCCTCCTTGTCCGGATCCTTATACTCTCCCCGGACCAGGAACATATCTCCGCCTTCAATCGGCGGCAGTCCCCAGATCTCCCGGATCTCGTTCCGGTTCATAATTCCCCGGTCCGCCATCTGGGAAGACACATCCAGCTTTTCCTTTGTGCTGGCATACTGCAGCCGGTTCGCGCTCACGGTGACCATGTTGCCCTGTGCGATCTCCCGCCGGCTGAATGTCATCCGCGTCATGGCTTCGCCGATCTGCACGGCAATGGGTTCCAGTTTGCCGTCATAGAACGCGGCCCAGCTGTCACCCACTGCCTTGTTCTGCAGCACGTCGCTGTTCACGCCCAGGTAGTTGAATACGTTCTCCTGGATCAGCTTCATCTGGTCCGCGTCCACGACATACGGCTTTTGTTCAATCTGCTTCGGATCCTTGTACTCATACGGCCAAAGCAGCAGTCCTCCGCTCTCGCCCTGCAGGTTCTCCCGGTTAAACCGTTCCCGTTCCTTTGCCAGGTCTTTCGGGCTTGTGAAGTTGCTGATCTGGGCCATGAACCGGAAGGTCGCTCCGTTTTTGATGCCTTCGGTGATACCCTGCTTCTGCATGCTGATCAGTTCCATCGTGGAGTTCAGCGCCCGGTTATCGTCACCGAAGATGTCGTCCTCATACTGGAACTTTGTCAGGATCCCGACCCGCTCCATTTCGATATAGCCGGTTTCGCCGTTCCGGAAACTGTATTTCATCCATGGCTCGCCGTCCACGTCCAGGATTTCCGTCTTGCTGGGCAGGATAGGGAAATAACCTCGTATTTCCAGATCGCCCTTCGCGTTGTATTCCAGCACCGGCACGATAAAGGCGTTATTCTGCATTTCCATGATTGTGACCAGGCGGTAAATGAACTGGTACATCGTCTGCCATTCGTTCGGGCCGGACCTCAGGCGGACTCTCAGTTTCGGATTTGCCGTGCCCTGGATGTCCAGCGACATTTTCCCCGCGTGCCTGGCAATGGCGTCGATACAGGCGCGGATCAGTTCGCTCTCATACAGCGCCCCGCCCCAGGTCGTGAAAGCGGGCGCGTACGCTGTCAGCGTCTTAAAGAATCCTTCCAGCTCCTTCTGGATGGCCTTCGGCCTGTTCCATCCGAAGATGCTGTCAAACAGTCCCCTGACACCGCCGTTCAGTCTGCCTTTGTTCATGTCCTTCAACCCTCATTCCTCAGCCGGTTTTTCATCTCTTCCCACTTGTTCGCCCGCATGCACATCGCGTCCAGCAGGCAGGCCACGCCGTCAACGTGTGCCCGCCTGCTGATCTTGATCAGCTTCTTCCTGTTCGTCTCCGCTTCCGTCTTCAGCGCCGCATCCAAAAGGTGTACCTTCATCAGGTCATTATCCTCCGCGCACTGCAGCGTTCCGTCCTTCAGCATGCCTTCCGTCGTGTTGATCACGCCTGTCAGGTTTGTGCCCTGGAATACGGTATCGCAGTGAAACCCGTATTTTTCCATTTGCGCCTGCAGATACTGGGCGCAGTATCTGTCCAGGCCGACCTGCATCACGTAGATGTGGTGTTTCTCGATCAGATCCGCGTACCAGCGGAAACAGTCGTTGTAATCCACGAAATTGTCTCCGCTTTCGAACAGCAGGCCGCGCTCAATGTACTTCCGGTACGGAAGTCCGTCCCGCGCTGTAGCTTCCTCCACCTTTTCCCTGGGAAGGAAGAACCTCACGAAGTAATAGACCACGCCTCCGCGCTGTACCAGCAAACAGCAGGCTGTCAGGTCTGTCGTCTGTGAAAGGTCGATGCCGGCCAGTGCGTAGCATTCGCTGAAATCGTCCAGCGTCAGCCGGTTGCCCTCCGCGGTGATCTTTCCCTCCGCCCGCATTTTCATCTGCCATTTCAGGCCTTCAGGTCCCACCGCGTCCGCTGTCCGGATCATCTCCTGATGCTCTTCAATCGTCCGGAATCCGCCCTTCGGATTGGTGATCAGCTGCAGTTTCTGTCCGAATCCGTCCCCGATGTTGAAACTCCGTCGGATCGTCTCCGTGCTGAGCCATGCCACAGAGCTGTTCTGCTTGATGTTGCAGTATTTTGTCAGGAACTCCGTCTTCTTGCTCAGGCTTTCGTGTGCTGTGTCGATCTCCTTCAGGATGAACTTCACGCTCACGCTTTCGCCCAGGCCCGGCAGGCTCTTCCGGAGTTCGTTGATGTCGTCCCATTTCTCCGGATCGTCGATCATGTATAGCAGCGGGAGCAGGTGCTGTTCCCGGCTGTTCCCATTCAAAAAAGCTGTCCCGCGTTTGAACAGCTCATCGAATATCCCGTCATTCTCATAGCCTGCGCTGCTGATGGCCAGTCCCAGCGGCTCCCGCCTGGCGCCCGTACCGGATACCATGACTTCCCACTGTTTCAGGCCCCTGTCTCCCGGCCAGCTGGCGATTTCATCCGCCACATAGAACATCGGGTTATAACCGTCGCTCTTCCGGTCTGTGAATGGCAGCTTCTTGACCGTCGTGTTTGTCTCTTTGATGAACAGGCCCCGGCTTTTCGTGCTCTTCGTCCGCTTGAGCAGATCCGGCTCCTTGTCCACGTTGAACTGGAACGCGCTGAAGCACAGGTCCGCCTGGTCAAGTTTCGGCGCCAGGTAATAGATCTCGCTTCCGTATTCCCCGGCGGCATAGGCCATGTATGTTCCGATCCCTCCGCCGGCAATGATCGTTTTTCCCTGCTTCCTGCCGACCACCCACAGCACTTCAGTAAACTGCCTCAGGCCGTCAGCGTCCACGATGCCGAATATATCGCTTATCGCGGCCCGTTCCCACAGGCTCAGCGTAAGGCGCTGCGGCGCCAGCGGCCCTTTGTTGTGATGGCAGTACCGCTCCATGAACCGGATGGCGTTTGTTGCCTTCCGCTGGTCAAAGAACCAGCGCTTGCTTTCCATCCCGTCCACGAGCATCTCATACAGCATCCGGATCCATTTCCCGACCGTGATGCTCCCGTCCCGGATGCCCTGGTAATACGTCAGGATCGAATTCTCATCATTCACGCCCCGACCACCCCGCCGTTAACCTCATAGCCGGAATTCGCTGAGACCGTCAACCTCATCCGGACGCTTCTTCCCGCGCTTGATGATGATGTCTCCCAGGATGCCCAGCGTCCTGTTCGCGCAGTCCACATGCTTCGGGATCTCCTGGATCAGCGGATGGATGCACACGTTCTGCCGGCCCTTCACATACTCTTTTTCGACCGTCATCCCGTCCTCTTCCAGCTGCGTCCGCATCTGAGCGATCAGCGCGACTTCCTCCGCGTAGGTCATGGCTGCGGCTTTGAAGTCCTCATCGTTCTGGACCTCGAAGATCTTCCCGAACTTCAGCAGCTTCCGGTAGCTGGATACCGCCTTCGCCATCGTCTCCCTCCGTATCTTCCGGCAGAAAAAAACAACTCTTTCGATAATCGAAAAAGTTAAGAAAATGTATCGAAAAATGATGCAGAATTGCACCATTCTCTATCAACTTAATGGCCGGTGTAACTTTCCAAAATCCCCGCGTGCGCGCACGGGAGCTCTTTTTGGCTG
>Ga0265298_10003706_pt1 | contig 20000 bp, 15 predicted proteins | sample AusTroGonzalo_MG_3_FD_193486 | JGI IMG/M metagenome (GOLD analysis project Ga0265298, IMG submission 193486) | Bovine rumen microbial communities from tropical cattle in Woodstock, Queensland, Australia - Gonzalo_01 | ecosystem: Host-associated > Mammals > Digestive system > Stomach > Rumen ... | reverse complement strand
CATTACATTCCACGACAGTTGTTGTACATACGATGACTGGTTCTCCACCGTGTCGCATATCTGCTGTACAAAGTTGCTGTCGATATGCAGTCCTTTTTTCTCGAATTTCGACTGGATGAACGGAATCCAATCGTCGGTGGGAATGGCTTGCAGATAATTGGGCTCTCCAAACTGTTAGAAGGGCATTCTTTTATTCTGGAAAAGTTGGTTCATCATGTGTTGGCGGCTACCGAACAAACAATACGACACATGTTGCTGGTGTTGCCATACGCTTCTCATCCGCTTTTGCACTTGCAGACTGTCGGGCCATTCCGCCACTTGCTGGAACTCGTCAATACAAACCACGATGTGTTTGCCCTGTTGTTTTGCTATCTGTTCTGGCAAGGAAAGCACCTCTTCGGATGAATATTCCTTGGGGGTGATGCCGAGAGAGATGGAGTAATCGGTGATGGAATCCGGACTCATTGAAATTTTTGGTGATACACGCGAGAGAAATCGGCGTACATTTTCCATCAGAACCTCAATTTTCGAGGATGACTGCTTCAGGATGGTCTCGGCAAATTTATTGTAGAAATCGTACTCGGAGCGGCAATCGTAAATGTCCATATACACCGGATGCACGATGTCCTTGTCCACTACTTGCATCACGTGTTTCACCAATGATGTTTTTCCAATACGGCGGGGGGAAATCAGAATTACATTCAATCCGTTTTCAAAGTTCAATTTCAGCCGCCTCGTCTCCTATGTACGGTCGGTGAAGTTATCCCCTTCAACAGAGACACCATATAAAAATGATGGATTCACTTCCTTTTTCATGCTTATAATAGTTTATTAGAAAACCTGTTGTCGGGTTCGCTATTTGGTGGTCCACTAATTGGTGAACTTTTAATACTGCAAAAATAGCATAAAAAACAAAGAAAGGACAGGCAATGGAAAAAATATTTTTACGGCTAAATTACCCCCGACCGCGCCAAACAGCGGACCATGCGATAAAGAAAACGCGCAATTCGCTTAATTCGCCCAATTCGTCGACAGCCACCACACCGCTAACGCCACCTGCGCGACAAATATCGCCGGCACACCGTACTTGAACTTCTTGTGCTGGGTCTTGTGGCGCCACACCTGCATTCCCAACCACGCCCCGACGCTGCCGCCGATGGCCGCCAATCCCAAAAGCACACTCTCCGGGATGCGCCAGCGGTTGTGCTGCGACTTCCATTTATCAATGCCATACACAAAGAAAGCGACAACATTGACGATGGCCAAATAAAACAGAATTATATGTTCTAAAGAAAAGGACATAAGCACTATTCAAGAAAAACTGTTCCGGCACACGACAACAGCACACCCCTACTCGCTCAACTCCAGCCACTCCATCTCTTTCTCCTCCAACTGCTGCTTGGTTGCATCGTATGCTCTGTACAGCTCTCCGGAGGCAATCTCGTCGGCAAATCGGTCGGGCTGCTCCAACTTGGCCTCTATCTCCGCCACCTGCTGCTGCAATTGCTCAATCTCATCCTCCAACTTGCGCAGGCGGTTTTTCTTCTTGCGGTCGGCAGCCTCCTGGGCCTTGCGCTGCTCATAACTCTCCTTGTTGCTGGAAACAACCTTGTCGCCACTATCTGAACCGGCAGTTGTATTACGTTGCAACTCATTGAGCGTTTCAATCTTGCGCTGCTGCAAGAAGTCGTACACATCGCCCGTGTAGCCGCGCAACTGTTTGTCCTTGAACTCGTAGGTCTTGGTGGATAGTCCTTGCAAGAAATCACGATCGTGGGAGACTAAAATCAAACTGCCCTCGTACTGCAACAGGGCGTTTTTGAGCACATCCTTGGAAGGCATGTCCAAATGGTTGGTGGGCTCGTCAAGGATAAGTAGGTTGAAGGGAGAGAGCAGCAGTTTGGCCAGCGCCAGACGGGCTTTCTCGCCGCCGGAGAGCACCTTCACTTTCTTTTCGGTGGCCTCCGTGTCAAACAGGAAACTGCCAAGAATGGTTCTTATCTTGGGACGGATGTCGCCCACAGCTACATCGTCAATGGTTTCAAACACCGTCTTTTCGGGATTCAACAGTTTGGCTTGATTCTGAGCGTAATAGCCAATCACCACCTGATAGCCGAGTTCCAGTTGTCCGCCCTGCGGCGCCAGCTCGCCCACGATGGCTTTAACCATGGTGGATTTTCCTTCACCGTTGCGCCCCACGAACGCCACGCGCTCGCCGCGCTCCAAGTGGAAATCTATCTTGTCCAGCACATTCAAGTCGCCATAGCCCAACGACAACTGCTTGGCATCCACCACCATGCGCCCGGAGTGCGGCGCCGGAGGGAACTTGAACGTAATGGAAGAAGAGTCGTAGTCGTCAATCTCCACACGGTCCATCTTCTCCAGCATCTTGATGCGGCTTTGCACCTGACGCGCCTTGGTGGCTTTGTATCGAAAACGCTCGATAAAGCGCTCAATCTGCGCTATCTGCTGTTGCTGGTTCTCGTACGCAGCCTGCTGGTGCTCAATGCGTTCCAGCCGCTGCTCCACATATTGCGAGTAACTGCACTTGTAATCCTGTATGGTGCCGCAGGTAATCTCTACCGTACGGTTGGTCACGCGGTCCAGAAAAGCGCGATCGTGGGACACCAGAATCACGCAGCCGTCATAGTTGGCCAGATAGTCCTCCAGCCACTGAATGGATTCGATGTCCAGATGGTTGGTCGGTTCGTCAAGTAATACGATTTCCGGTTTCTGAAGCAGGATCTTGCTCAAGCAGACGCGCATCTGCCAACCGTTGCTGAACTCGGCCATGGGCCGCTGGAAATCAGTACGCTTGAACCCCATGCCCGCGAGCACCTTCTCAGCCTCGCCCTCAATGGTATTGCCTCCCAAATGCTGGTGCCGGTCGTTGGCATCCGACAACTGCTGCGCCAACTGCGCATACTCCGTCGATTCATAATCCGTTCGCTCCGAAAGCTCACGGGTAAGCCGCTGAATCTTGCTCTCCAACTGCTTCACCTCCACAAATGCCGACATGGTTTCCTCCCACACCGTTTTGTAGGAAGTCTCGGCCAGTTCCTGCGGCAGATAGCCTGTCTTATAGCCCGTGGTGATCACCATGGTGCCTGAAGCGGGTTCCATTTCGCGATGGATGATTTTGAGCAGCGTGGATTTACCCGCCCCGTTGTGGCCCACCAGACCGATTCTGTCGCGGTCGCCCGCCACAAAGGAGATGTCGCGGAACAGAAAGTCTCCGGTAAAGTTGACAGAGAGTTTGTTGATTTGGATCATGAAAGTTTAGAGTTGAGGGTTGAGAGTTTAGGGTTGAGAGATTTTAGGGACGTCACACCGTAGCATCAATATTCAGTTCGCGGTATATATTGTTAATCACAATGTCGATACGGTCGTCGAAGGCCTCGCGGGTGGCATAACCCACGTGGGGCACCACCACGCAGTTGGGTGCGTGCAGCAGAGGATGGTCGGTCGCCAAAGGCGGTTCCTTCTCGAACACGTCGATGCCGGCACCGGCCAGTTTTCCGTTGCAAAGGGCATCTGCCAGCGCGTCCATATCGACCACATTGCCACGCGCCGTGTTGATGAGCACAGCCGTGGGTTTGCACAAGGCCAGCAGTTCGCGCGAAATCAGATGGTGGGTTTCAGCGGTGAGCGGCACATGCAGCGAGATGATGTCGCTGGTGCGCATCAGCTCGTCCAAGGGCAGGTAAGCCACGCCCATGTCGAGCACCTCCTGCCGCTCGCTCCGGCTCCACGCCACGACCTCGCAGCCGAAGCACTGGAGCAGTTGCGCGGTACGTGCGCCGATAGCACCCGTGCCCACAATGCCCACACGCTTGCCCCGGAGCTCGCGCCCGAGGAAATTGTTGCGCGCACCGCCCTGGCGTGTATCTGCATCCAAGGCCGTGATGTGACGATACACATCTATCATCAAACCGATGGCCAACTCGGCCACGCCCTCCGTGGCATAACCGGAGGCGTTCACCACCTTGATACCGTGTGCTTCACAATATGCAAGGTCAATGTGGTCCAGACCCGTGAAAGCCACGTCCAACAGCTTCAGCTTCGGGCACTGCGACAGGACATCGACCCCGATTTTGATGTTGGAAACGATGACCACGTCCGCATCTTTCATTCTCTCCACCAAAATGGCGGCATCCTCTTTCCTGTCTCTATAACACTGAAATTCAAGATTGTGTTTTGCCAATTGCTCGGCGATTTCTTGCGCTTTGGCTTCGCTAATGCCAATAGGTTCTATTGCTGTTATTTTCATTCTTGCGTTATTTTTTTCATTTTTACGAGACGCACGGCCGTGCGTCTCTATCACCATTCCGCCGCATGCGGCGGAACCCCCAACGTTAACCATCAATCTTCGCTACAAGCGAAATCTCCAACCTCACATCACCTTCATCGTCTCCACCTGCAACACCTCGCCGGCGGTGCGGTCGTACAGAATGGCCACCACCGTACAATTAGCCGGATTCCAATCGTGCCCGGACATATCTATTTTATGAGAGAGTGTGTATCCTTTTTCGATCTCCAAATAACCATTGGTGTTGAGCAGCGTACCGTACGTGCCGTTCAGGCTGGCGCGCAGCACATGGTTGTGGACATAGTTTTCGATATACTCCGTACCGTTCAATTGCGGTTTCACGATGCCGTCTTCAATCAGATAGAAGGCAAGGCGAAGCTGATTGGAGCAGGGCTCCAAGAGGGTCACCTGCGCGTTGGCCTTGAGCACGTCCGTCTGCGCATTATACTCGTTGATGAGCTGGATAGCGGCAAGCGGCTTGCTACGATCAACGGCATTGATTTTGGACATCCAGCGGACCACAGACCAGCCACCAGCCTCGTACACACGATTGATGATAGCCGCAGGAATACCGTCAATGGCAAACTCCTGCTTAAGCTCGTCGCCCACCTCGGTTCGGAAGTCGTAAGGATAGCCGCCATTCACATCAGGGGCGGCCAGCGAGCCGACATGGATGCCTACTGCCACTAACGTGTCGCCGAAGCGCTCGTGCAGTTCTTCCAACTTCTGATGCCCCGTAGGACAGTTCATGCAACGATGACCGGTGAATTCTTCAATCAGCACTTTCCGATACACACTGCTGACATCCAGATCAGGAAAAGTCACCGTCACCTCCTCATTTTCAGAAGGTACCAGATAGGGGCCCTCGATTCTGTCGCAACTGAAGAAAAATATAGCAGATATGAGGGTTATGAAAACGAATATCTTTTTCATTTTGATGATGTTTTTCTTTTAGATGAAATTTGAAATCTGTTAAAACGAAGTGGTCACTGAGAGACCTGCGCCATACGAGGCGGGCACGGCGCGGCACACGCCGCCGATGCAGAGGATGCCCTCCTGCGTTTTGCCGAAGTTGAGCGCAATGCGCGTGGTGTTCCACACAAACGCACCGGCTATGTTGAAATAGTGCAGGCGCATTTCGGGATTGGCATTACCATAATTATATTGATCGCCGATAGAGATGAACCACTTGGGACTGATGGCGTACTCCAGCATTCCATAAATCCAACTTCCCTTGTCATCTTTGGTATAGAGATGTTGCAATTCCAGCCGGAGCGAATGCTTGGGAGTGACTTTCCACTGCAAGTCAGAAGCCACCAGATGGCCGCGCATCATGCCCTCATGACCTTGCAGTTTTTCCAAGTTGTACGTGATATAATTGTAAGCCAGGATCCATTTCCACTGTTTGGTGAATCGATGGCTGATTTCAAAACCGATGTCCTGGTAGAGCAAATCGGGACCGAACTTGAAGAAACTGGAAGTATAGCCCTCTGTTCCCGAAAGGGTTCCATAGTCCACCGCCAAAGCCACAGGCTGTTGGTCGGTGTTGTGGAAACGGGAGAAGTTGAAAGTGAGGTCGGTGCCGTACTTGCCGCCCAGTTTCGTTTTCTTCGGAATCTGATAGTTCACCTGCAACTGCACGCCAATCTGACTATTGGGCTGGGACGCAAAACTGTAGTTGCTAATCAACTGATAAGAATACTGACGGTTGATGGCGGGAATGTTGTTAATATATAACAACGAATTGGTCTTCTGCATACGCTGGGTGCGATAGTCCATGTTGTCGGCGCGGATAAAAGAGGCGGCCACGCCGAGACCTTTCATGGAATAGGTTGCAGACAAAAAGAGCGCATCGCCTTTCTTGTAGATGAAATCATTGGTGACATTGGGATCCTGCATCTTCTGCGCGTACTCGCCATCCAAGCGGAATCCTTTGTAACCGAAGCTCATGCGAGCGGCCCAGGTGGCCACATTCTGCGGAATCTTGTCCAGGGGAATCACGCCGGCAGATGCACTGTCGGTGCCTGGGTAGAGACTGACATTGATCTCCTCGTCGGCTTTCTCAAACTTGCTGACGAAGGAAGCGCCCACATTGGCCACAAAGCCGGCCTCCTGGACTTTCTCGAACATCTCGCCGAAGGAGAGTTCGGCATCCAAACCGCGCACATAATCCTGTCGTCCGATGTAAGAGTCGAAGTTCAGTCTTTCCACGCCCCACACGCCTTTCAGATAGACACCCTTGTACGGGGTCACCTTGATTCGTGCGCCCAGCAGACTGTTGTCGATACCCAACTGACGGTCCTCGTACGCGCGCAGCGTGAGGCCGTTGCCGAACTGGTCGTAGAAATTACCTGCTGTCACCTGGATGAACTTGTTCTTGTAGTCGGCGAAAAAATAGCGTACGCCCTGACCCTTGTAGTTGATTTTCTCAAAGTCTATCAACGGAAACATGTAAAACTCGTAGCGCACGCCGGCTGAGAAGCCTCCGTTGGAGTACAGCAGGTTGAGGAAGGCGTTGGCCCTCACCTTGGAGTCCACCTTTTCGGCACCGATGAGGGAGTCGGGGATGTAATACATGCCGTTGAATCCGAAGTCGCCGCTAATACGGCTGTTGCCCAGCTGGTGCTGGGCAAAGGTTGAAAGTGCCAGCAGACACAGTACCGGCAACAGTAGAAGTTTTTTCATACAGAAGATTATTTTTTCACAAGACTTTTGATGACTTCATAGACTTCCTCCTCGCTGCCCGGGGCGTAGGAAGTGTGTTGCCACACAATCTGGCCTTCTCCGTTGAGGATGCACATGTAGGGCACATCATTGACATTCATGGCACGCTTGAAGTCGGAGTTCACATCCAGCAGCACGGTGTATTCCCAACCTTTGCCATTGACGAAGGGGGCCACGCGCGCGGAAGTCTTGGCGTCATCGATGGCGATGGCGTATAGTTTCACGCCGGTTTCCTCCACCCAGTCCTCATATTCGTCAGCAATGGCCAGCAGCTCGGCGATGCAGGGTTTGCACCACGTGGCCCACAAACTGACGATTATCGGTTTGCCATCGTTTTGGATGTCGGCGGTATTGAACACTTTGCCGTCGAGGGTCTGGATATCGACCGCCGGCAATTTGGCCAGATGTTTGTCCTTTTCCACTTCCTGTGCACTGAGAGACACACACATTGCAAAAGTTGCAACCAATAAAATCAATTTTTTCATTTTTATATGTATTAAATTAAAACTCAAATCTACCCCATGCACCTCATTCACCTCATGCACCCCATTTACCTATTCCTGAACAGCGGGTTCTCTTCCTGCTCTTCCTCCGGCGGAAAGCATCTCTGCAAATAGTCCGTGAGCCCATACTCCAGCGCAGGCGCATCGCGAAGCAGCACTCTCCCGGCACTGTTCACAATGAGGTGGTCCGGCAACGTCTCCACCCCGCGCGCCATCAGCCAGTCGTAGTTGCCGTTGAAATAGAGCACCGGCCAGTCGAACATATCTTTGTATTGCTTGCAAAAACGATCGTAATCCGACTTGTCCATGTCCACATTCAGACTCACAAACTGTATCTTGTTACCATACTGCTTGTTCAGCTCCTTCAAAATCATCATCTCCCGAATGCAGTCCACACAGTCGCTCTGGAAAATCTGGATGTAAATGTCTTTCCCCTCGAATTGGCTGAAATCCACTTTCTTACCCTTCTCATTTTTCAATGTGATGTTGCGATCGACTTCCGGCGACGGGGTCAAGAGCTCCAATGCATTGCCAGCGTATATCACATGCTCCGGGAAGTGCGAAGCAGCCCGGATGTATTTCAGCAGCTGGATGACATTGCCCCGGTCGAACTCCTCATTGTTGTAAAAATCGATGAGATTGCGGATGATGACCAACTCGCGCAAACGCTCGCTCACCAACATAGGGTCGCGACCCGTCTCGTTGAACAGCGCCAGATAATCGGGATCCTCGTTGATGGTCCGCGACAGCAAAGCTTTGGATATGTATTTTGAATTGTACAGATAATTCGAATAGACGTTGTTGAACAAGATCATGTACGCCGGATTGTTGTACAGCACATCCTCATGGTTGAAATAGCGGTCATAGAGCTGCTGTTGCTCCTTCGGTTTACAGAGTTTGTCCACCAAACCGCAAGTGTAATAGACGTAGGATGAGTAAAAATTATCCGGATCATACTGTATGTCAAAACGGTCGTTGAGCTGTTGCATCACCGTGTCGTATGCCGATTTGTCACGGTCGTAAGTCAGCCGGAAACCATAATAACCCATCACGTTGTCAAAATAGCGAGTGAAGCGGTTGATTTTGTAGTTAAGGTCGGTGGTATCTTTCTTGTCGGTGGTGATTTGGAGAAAGCCACCATACTTTTCGGGGTTGACCATGCCGAACAGGAGCGTGTCGGTGGTAATGTGGAAATTGTACTCGTTGTACGGTACTACGAAAAAGTCGGCTTTTGTGGTGCGGATGGCGAGCTGAACCGGCTGTATTTTGTTAGTTTGATAGGTGAGTTTGAAATGGCCGTTGCGGTCAATCTTGTCAGTGGCCACCACCTTGGGAATGTTGTTGAGCAGGTCGTCATAGACCAGCAGGCGGATTTCCTCGTTTTTGGCGAAGGGTGCATCGCCCGTGATGGTCACGGGGTCTTGTGCTCCGGCGCACAACGCGAGCAACAGCAGCAATGCCACACAACAAACATCATATATGACCGCCCTGCGCCGCATTATGGTTTCAATTCGGGAAGTTTATAGGAAACAAACGGGGAATAGTCAGCGCCTAACTGCCAGAGTTCGCGCACCAACGTAGAGGACACGGCGGCCCATTGCGGAGAAGCGGGCAGCAGCACAGTCTCCAGCTCCGGAGCCAACTGCCTGTTGATGAGGCACATCTCCTGCTCCATCTGGAAGTCGGCGGTATTGCGCACGCCGCGCACCAGATGGGTCGCGCCCACCTTCCGGCACAAATCCACAGTCAGCCCTTCGTACGCAAGGACTTCAACTTTGGGGTTGCCCACATAGAGGTTCTGGATCCATTTCATACGTTGTTCAACGGAGAAAGCATCTTTTTTGTTGTAATTGTGCCCGATGGCGATGAAAATTTTATCAAAAAGGGGCAGTGCCTTTTGAACGATATCCTCGTGTCCCTTGGTGAAAGGCGAGAACGAACCGGCAAAAACAGCAATGGCGGGCATAGTCTAATCTCTAATAACAGTGAAATTATAATCATCCAGGAACTTGATCAGCCGAGAGGGCTTGTAGTCGTAGGAGCTGGCATACGCCTGGGGCACGACATAGTCCATCTGCTGGATCACCTCCGGCGATATGTCACCGAATGTCTGGGGTGTGGGCTGGGAGGCAATGTTGGCGGAAGTGGAAATGATGGGCTTGCCGAGAACGCGGATGAGGCGGCGGCAGAACTCCTGCTGCACGATGCGGATGGCGATGGTGCCGTCGTTGTGCACCAGCTTGGCGGGCAGGTTCTGCGCGGTGGGATAGATGAAGGTGGTGGGTCTGGAAATGTGCGGGATGAGGTCCCATGCCACCAAGGGGATTTTCTTCACATACATCGGAAGGCGCTCGGCGGAGTCGAGCAGGATAATCATGCTCTTTTTCTCGTCGCGCTGCTTGATGTGATAAATCTTCATGATGGCCTCCTCATTGGTGGCATCGCACCCTATGCCCCACACCGTGTCCGTGGGATAGAGCAGCACCTTGCCGGCCTGCAGCAATTCCGCACATTTTTCAATTTCTTGTTCCATTTCCGACAGTTTTTTTTGCAACCCGCAAAAGTACAAAAAAAAGTATCGGCGTTAACCGTTACGATTTTTTTATAGGCTGGTGTGCCGATATGTCAAATCTGACCCGTTACTCCTCGTGCAGAATCGGACTAAAAGCTGTCAATAATGCTATAACCGATGGAAACTGACACAATGATAATCACAAACAAGGCTATGATTGAAACAACCAATCCTGCAGGAGCGAGCCCTTTTGGACTCCTTCCCAAACCGACGCTGGAAAAAATGATGCCTAAAAGCCAAAAAATCCAACCCAGAACCGGAATGACTCCCAAGAAAAGCGACAACATGGCGAAAACAAAGCCTGCCGTTCCAATTTTGTTCTTACGTTCCTCTCTTTGTACATAAACAATTCGAGGGGTCTGGTTCTCTGATGTTTGATTTTCCATAATTACAAGTTTTTTGCTTTAGTAAATTAATTCTTTTTCAGAAATTCGAATGCAAAAATAGTCTTTTTTCTTTCACCTACAGAACTATGCAAAAAAGAAACGGCATCAGGCATCACTTACTTATATTTTTATATCTTTGCCGCCCGTAAATTTTGAAATAATAATAGTTGTAAACATAATACTGAAAATTATGAAAAGAATCATCTCGTTATTGGCTCTGATGTGCGCCATCGTGTCATTCACAACAGCACAAAACTACACTGTTCGCCACAGCGACTTCAACAGTGTCTCCATCTCCTTCAAATCCGACAGGATACAGGTGGAAAATGTCAAGACCACACAGGGTTATTTCTCCCAGATCTCCATGGCTGACTACCAGAACAGCGTCACGGTGGGTTGCCCACAACTGCCCATGATGACCAAACTCATCGAGATTCCGTTGTGCGACTCCGTGGTTGCCACAATCTCCAATGCTCAATACGATGAATTTGACGCTTCCGAGTTAGGCATCATGCACCCCATCTATCCTGTGCAAAACAGTTACCCGAAATCGTACCGCGGGGAAAAGACCTTCGTGCAGAACCAAGAGGTGTATCAAGCCAACAGCTTTTACGCCGAACCGTTAGTTGCTGTTCAGAAGAGCGGCACCATGCGCGATGTCACCATGGCTGAGATCAGCGTGGCTCCGGTGCAATACAATCCCGTCACCAACCGTGTCCGCGTTTACAAATCCCTGGATGTCACTGTGACATTCGTGAACGCCAACATCCCGGGCACTTACGAACTGAAGAGCCGCTACGGCAGCCCGATGTTCAAGGTAGCCGCCAATGCCGTCATCAATCCGATGGAGCCTACTCGCAACGAGTTCTCCGGTGCCCCCATCAAGTACCTCATCATCGCCAACGGCATGTTTGCCAACAACGAGAATCTCGAGCTTTTCGTCAACTGGAAAAAGCGTTTGGGCTATATCGTGGAAGTGGCCTACACCAGCGACCCCAATGTGGGCACCACCACCACCTCCATCAAGAACTACATCCTGACGCATTACAACAACGCCACTGCTGAAAATCCCGCTCCTACATTCTTGCTGTTCATCGGCGATGTGGCCCAGTTGCCTCCTTTCAGCTGTTCAACCTTGAACTCACACGTATCCGACCTTTACTACGCCACCTGGACCTCCGGCGACGACATTCCCGACTGCTACTATGGACGTTTTTCCGCACAAAACGTATCACAACTTATTCCTCAAATTGAGAAATCCCTAATGTACGAGCAATACACCATGCCCGATCCTTCCTATTTGGGAAAAGCCGTATTGATTGCAGGTACGGACGCAAGTTGTGGCCCCACCTACGGTGACGGACAAATCAACTATATTTATAACAACTACATTAACACGAACAGCACCACGCACGATTACACTACTGTTTATAAACACAACTACAATTGTTCCAGCCAAGCTGCCACCATTCGCAGTGAAATCGGTGCCGGATGTGGCTGGGCCAACTACACTGCCCATGGCGGAGAAGACGGCTGGAGCGAGCCGGCATTCTCCAACAGCCATGTCAATTCCATGAACAACGCCAACAAATATGGCGTGATGATTGGCAACTGCTGTCTCACCGGCAAGTTCAACTACAGCAGCGACTGCTTTGCTGAAGCCTTGCTACGCGCGGCCAACAAAGGTGCCATGGCTTATATCGGCGGTTCAGAGGTAACCTACTGGGACGAAGACTATTACTGGGCCGTGGGCGTGCGTTCTTCTATCTCGGCCAACCCGACTTACAATGCCAACAACTTAGGTGCCTACGACCGTATTTTCCATAAAAACGGCGAAAGTCCTGCCAATTGGGTCACCACCCTGAGTGCATACTTGCAGAGCGGCAATATGTCAGTGCAATCCTCCTCTTCAACCAGAAAATTGTATTATTGGGAAATTTATCATCTTTTCGGAGACCCCTCCATCCGTCCGTACTTGGGCATTCCTACACAAATGAATGTAACTGCCAATAATGTCATCATTACGGGAGCTACGACATACAGTGTGACAGCTGCTCCTTACGCATACGTCGCACTCACCTACAACCACAACGTGGTGTGCGCCGCATTTACAGACGGCAACGGCAATGCCACCCTCAACCTGCCCGATCTGATCCCCGGCGAATATGAGCTGGCCATCGGTGCGCAGAACAAAATCCAGTACTTCCAGACCGTCAACGTGGTAGTGCCTCAAGGCGCGTACGTCATCGCCACCGACGTGGCATTGGCTGCCTCCTCCACGCCGGACGCCGGTTCCACCGTCAACTGGAACCTCTCCGTCAAGAACCTGGGCGTCAGTGCCGCCTCCAACGCCTACGCCAAGATGACCTCTGAAACGCAGGGCGTGACCATCCTGACCGACTCCGTGTTTATCGGCAGCCTCGCCGCAGACGGAACCCGCGACCTCAGCAACGCTTTCCGCACCCAATTCTCCAATGATTTCGAAGACGGCCAACAGGCTCAGTTCACCGTAACCGTATATTGGGGTTCTTCCACCTCCACCAAGACAGTATCCACACCTGTGTATGCAGCCAAATTGGATATTGTCAACTACACCATCAGCAATGCCAACAACACTGCTGGATTCGCCCCCGGCGATCTGGTCACCGTCACGATCACCAACAAGAACAACGGACACGCCACCTTGCAACAGGCAACGGTCGATTTGACATGCAACTACACCGGAGCTCCTGTTGTCGAGCCTGAAGCCCACATTTCCGCTCTTGCTCCGGCACAAACCATCAACAATGTCTTCCATGTTCAAATCAGCAACGATGTGCCCGACCTCACCATCATCCCGTTATACCACCACCGCATCTACAATGGCAAGCACTTCATCGACACCATATCCCTGACCATCGGTTCAGCTATGGAAGACTTTGAATCCGGCGACTTCACTCAATTCAACTGGTCCAACAACAGTGCAAGACCTTGGGAAATCACGACACAGGCGCCCTATGCCGGCACACATTGCGCCCGCTCCAAATCAGGAATGGGCAACAGCCAGACCTCCTCGATGCAAATCACCCTCAATGCAATCCAAGCTGACAACATCTCCTATTTCAGAAAGGTGTCCTCCGAAGGCGGCTATGACTTTTTCAAATTTTACATTGACGGTACGGAAATGGAATCCCAATCCGGCACCCTGGCCTGGTCCCAAGTCTCCTTCCCTGTGACTGCAGGCACCCACACTTATAAATTCGAGTATTCGAAAGACTATAGCCAAAGCAGCGGCAGCGACTGTGCCTGGATTGACAACGTGGTATTCCCTGGATACGGCACACTTGCTCCGAACGACACCGTGGATAGCAGCTATACGGGAATTACGAATTACAACATTCCCATGGCCAATGTTTCCGTCTATCCCAACCCGACCAACGGCCAGCTGACCGTCAACAGCAACGAGGCCATTGAGAGCATCGTCATCTATGACCTCAGCGGACGCGTCGTGGAGATGCAAGACCTCAACACCGTAACCACTGCAAACCTCAACGTGGCACACTTGAACAGCGGCATTTATTTCATCAAAACCCAGCTGCTCAACAAACAGACCCAAACATCCAAATTCATCAAACAATAATGGCAAACACCTCCGAACAATACGATGAGATTATCCGGCAATGTCTGGATATCTTTTCAAAAAAAGCCATCGATTACGGCACGGCATGGCGCATTCTGCGCACGCCGTCGCTAACGGACCAGATATACATCAAGGCAAACCGCATCCGCAGCATTCAGGAAAAGGGTGAGGCCAAGGTCGCCGAGGGCATCATTCCGGAATTCATCGGCATCGTCAACTACTCCGTCATGGCCCTTATCCAACTGGAACTGGGCGTGGCCGAGACTGCCGAGCAGATTGAGATGGCCCCGGAAAAAGTCGTGGAACTGTACACAAAATACATCACAGAGGCCAAAAACCTGATGATGAACAAAAACCACGACTACGACGAGGCCTGGCGCCAGATGCGCATCAGCTCGCTGGACGACATCATCCTGATGAAACTCTTCCGCATCAAGTCCATCGAAGACCACAACGGCAACACGATCATTTCGGAAGGCTTGGATGCCAACTACTACGACATCATCAACTATTCCATGTTCGCGTTGATACGATTGGTGCTGGAAAAGGAATAAGGGTGCATGAGGTGAAGGAGGTAAAAGAGGTGAAAGGTGAAGGGTGAAGGGTACAAGGTGAAGGGTGAAAAGAGTTTTTTTTAATATCAATAATACATGAAAAATAGAGAGCCCATTTGGTTGAAAATCATCCGCATTTTGTTAGGATGTTTGTTTTTGTTCTCCAGCTTCACCAAGGCGGTGGACCCGGTGAACTTCGGGATTACGATGAACGATTACTTTGTATCCTTCGGGATGGGTTTTCTGCATCCGCTGGCCCAGTTTGCCGCCGTATGCGCCATCGCATGCGAGTTCATTTTGGGCTGCATGATGCTGTTCCGCATCAAACCCTTGCTAACCACATGGGGATACCTGCTCTTCATGACCTTCTTCTTCTTCCTTACCCTGTGGCTTGCCGTGGCTGAATATCTGGAAGTGCACGGCATTCACGATTTCGGCGTGGTGAAAGACTGCGGCTGCTTTGGACAGGCTGTGAAGATGAGCAACCTGCAGACTTTCCTGAAGAACGTGGTGCTCATTATCCCCACCATTATCGTTTTCGCCTACCGGAAAAGAATCCCCTCCAGTCGTGTCAGCTCATGGGGACAATGGCTGCTTATCGGCATATTTGCCTTCATAGCCGTTGTTTTCCAGCTACATTGCATCCGCCATCTGCCCGCCATTGACTTCACCGATTGGAAGAAAGGCAAAGATGTGACAGTCTTCATAGAACAACCTGCCCAGAAAGAAGTGCTTTTCATCTATCGCAACAAAGCTGACGGGCAAGAGGTCACGCTCACCCAAGACGAGCTGATGGCCAAAGAGGACGATTTCTACGAGAACTTCGACTATGTGGATCGCAAGGACAGCGTCATCAAAGACATTGTGCGTGCCAAGATTGACGGTTTCAACATGCTGGACGAGAACGGTGCCGACCATGCCTTTGAACTGATCAGCAAAAACAACGACCAAGACCTGTATGTGCTCTACATGCACGACTTGAAAGAGACCAACATGAAGGGTATAGAAAAAGCCAAGAAACTGGCCGCCGACTGCATGGAAAAAGGCATTGACTTTGTGGCCGTTTCCAATTCCTCCGAAGAAGAGATTGCCAAATTCGTGGAAGACAACGCCATTGATTTCCCCGTCTATCATAATCCCATCGACCCGATCAAGGGACCGTTCATGGTTCGCGACGCCGTGCGCTCCAATCCGGGCATCATCCTGTTCCACAAGGGCGTGGTGATGGACAAATGGGCATGGCGCGATTTTCCGGCAGCCGCACGCAAATAGATGACAATCCGCGAATACACCAAACATATTACCGAAACGCTGCAGCCGCTTTATGATGTTCATGAGGCGGCTGCCGTCGCAAAGGCGTACCTACAGGCACGCCTGGCCCTGCCGGCGCACGAATTGGTACTACGTGGCAATGACACGCTATCAGCTGCCATGATTCGGCAGTTCGACAACGAGCTGCTTCTGTTGCAACAGGGCACCCCGCTGCAATATGTGTCAGGAGAAGCGGAGTTCTACGGGCTCAACTTCCACGTGACCCCCGACGTGCTGATTCCGCGGCCTGAGACGGAGGAGTTGGTGGACCTCATCGTGCGCGCGCACGTGCACTGCCCCACCCTGCGGATTTGGGACTTGGGCACCGGCAGCGGCTGCATCGCCGTGGCACTGGCCAAGCACCTGCCTCAGGCGGAGGTGTTCGCCAGCGACATCTCCGAGCGTGCGCTGGAAGTGGCACGCGCCAACGCGGAAGCCAACAAAGTGGCGATAACCTTTGCGCGACACGACATGCTGGACACAAACAACTTGCCTTTTGGCGACACGCACTTCGACCTTCTGGTAAGCAATCCGCCGTACATCCCTGCCGCGCTGCGGAGCACGATGCACCCCAACGTGGTGGCACACGAACCGCACAGCGCACTGTTCGTGCCCGATGACCAGCCCTTGCTGTTCTACGAAGCCCTTGCACAGATTGGAAAACACTGCCTTGTCCCGCAAGGAAAGGTTTACGCCGAGACGTTCGAGGGATTCCATGAAGAATTGAAACAAATGTTTCTATCAGATGGCTATGCCGATTTCCAGTCGCTGGAAGACATCAACGGGAAGAGGCGGATGGTGTGTGCCACCCGTTAATTCCACCATGAAATCAGTTTTTCACGCAACGGACAGAATGCCACTGGTACCACTGTTCCTCCATTATTTCAGTAAAATCGGAAAGAGAGCTGTGCAAATAATAGAGGAACGCAAGCCCTCCGTATCCAGTGCTTTGGGATGCTGTTGCTGACCAAAAGGCCGCCCAGGTGCCGAAATTCATATACATACCTCCTGCAGGATATGCATTGAACCCTGTTTCGTTATTGGAGACTTGGTGGTACCCAACAGTACATCCCGCCGAACTGTATTGCCAACCCGAAGTGGAAGCCAGCGATTTGCCAATATTATTGGTATTGGTGGAACAGACATATTGACTCTGGTTGCTGACATAGGTTTTCAGTGCCCTCCATTCAGCATTGCTCGGAAGATGCCACCCGTTGGGGCAAACACCCTGTATGCCTGAAGGATTTGAACCACTGGAGTTGGCTCCAAACATGGCGGTCTTCCAATTGTAGTGGTATCCATACACATCAACATTGGTGCTGTCGCCATTAGGATAATAACGATAATATGCGAAATGGCTTTCCGCGCCCACTGTCCCGACAGGAATAAATGTGCCGTCTGCAAAATGGGTCGTTCTCAAGTTCTCAGCCATCCAGCACTGCGTGCCAAGCTGTACAGTCTTATAGACATTTCCGTCAATGTCTGAAACCGTGGGAGAACTCGTACATGGCTGCCCATAATTGACACGCGCCCGAAAAGGATACTCCTGTCCGTAACCAATGCCGAAACTGTTTGTGGCATACGCCCGGAGGTAGTAGATGGAATCAGCGGAAAGACCTGTCAATGTCAATTGAAAATGCCCGATAGTGTCGTTGACACTAATATGATGGTCGTTGCATGTAGGATTTGGAGAAGTACTCCAACATACACCTGCTTCCGTAATGGGAAGGTGTCCGCTATGCAGGATGTTGCCACCAGTCACCACCAAAGAGTCTGCTAAAGCAATTACAGAATCCGTTTCTATATGAGGATAAGCCAAAGTGGTAAAAACGCCCTGAGAACTATAAGCTGTACCGACAACATTGGTCACGAAAGTGCGAATGTAGTATGTGGTACCGGGATCAAGGCCTGTGATACTGCTGGTAAATTGATCCATATAATTAACAGCTGAATTGTTCACAATATAATGATCCGCCAAAGTGGGATTAGGTGAAGTACTCCAGCAAAAACCTTTGGTTTGGTATGAAGAATTGTGAACCGTGCCTGTGGCATTAATGGAAACATTTGTGGTATCCGTCAATCTAACGAGATACGAACTTATGACTGATGCTGTATAAAGAGATATGCGGTTCCCATAAGAGATGCCTATGGCATTCTTAGCATAAGCCCTGACATAATAAGTGGTGCCTGGAGTGAGACCCGTCAAATTGCAAGTAAACGTGTATCCAGTATCCAAAGAGATAGTATGGGAATCTGATATGGTCGGATTAGAATATGGTACGGAGCTCCAACACACTCCTTTCTCAATGATGGAAGAGCCTCCATCATCTGTGACTGTACCTCCGCAGGTGACGGAATATCCAACATTGTTGGAAGCCGAACCCGTCGTAACAGATGGTGCGCTGTACGGGATCGTTGTCATTTCAGCATTATTCCCATAAAAGACATTAATGGCGTTAGTGGCGTATGCACGGTAATGATATGTTTCACCTGCGGTGAGGTTTGTTAGTGTGGATGTAAATGCCCCAACGCCTGCAGGTTCATTAGTATGGTTATCTGTAATAGTAGGGTTGCCTGAAGTGTTCCAACAAATGCCACAAGATGTCACCGGCAGCAGGCCATCAGAGATGACATTGCCCTCGCAGACAGCTTCATGGTGAGTCGTCTCTATACAATTGCCTGTTTCCACAGTTAATGTAAAAAACAGATTGAAAATCAAAGTAACCGTACAGGACTCGTCCAATGACTGTTCGAAAACCTCACTGGCTAATAAGTTACCATTTTCCAGAGCAATGAATCCGATAATACGCATCAGATCTCCCATCACGTAAGGATGGCTTCCACGATAGACTGACTTCTGCATTTTCTTTTCTTCGATGTAGGTGATGCGATTATCTCCGCCTTTACCCACATTCAGAATTTTGAGTGAGGCGGCATTATGCGAGGTTCGCACATTCACCACATACGGTTGCGGAGTGCTCAACCAAACCCGGAAAGAGTGACTTCCGGCTTCTAACTGCTGCGAAAATTCCGCCACCTTACGCCCCATAAGATCAATAACTTCAATATCCAACGGATCGTTTTGGTACAAAGTCACAGTGAAGTCCGTCACTCCACTAAAAGGATTAGGCGTGTTGTGCGATAAAGAAAAATCCCGCTCCCCCATATATGTCTGAATGCCAACGTTTGTAAGCAAGAGAGTGAGGTCAGGATAGAATAACGTGTCTGACCATCCCCGCGTAACATTCTCTACCACAACATGGTGAAGTTGCACTAATCCGCCCAAATTGTCTCGACCAACAAAATGGATTTCGTTTTGCGCCCATATAGGGAACAACAGCACTATCAACGAACATGTGCTGAACAACCTCTGAATGGTACGCTTTTTGGCAGATTTACACAAAGTAATCATTGTTTCTGTTTTTTTTTTGGCAAAAATATGTTTTTTTTAAACACACAAACACGCGTTGTTGTATTCTCGCAAGTAAAACTCGTTTCCTGAATTTTTGTATCTTTGCAACCTCATATTCTACCATATTCTTGCCCTTTCGGGGCTATTCAAAGAACTTTACGAACCATCTAATTTTACAAACTTTATAAACTTTCTAACTTTATAAACCTTACAAACCCTTATCATGGATACAGTTGTCAGCGGCATTCGGCCAACGGGATTTTTACATTTAGGCAATTATTTCGGCGCGTTGCGGAATTTCATCAAGATGCAGAACGAGAACAAATGCTTCTTCTTCATCGCGGATTACCATTCCCTCACCACGCACCCCACCCCTTCCGACCTTGGCACCAACGTGCGCAATGTGCTCATCGACTACATCGCCGCCGGCCTGGACCCTGAGAAAGCCACCATATACGTGCAGAGCGACGTGCCTCAAGTGTGCGAGCTGAGCCTGCTGCTCTCCATGAACGTCTATGTGGGCGAGCTGCAGCGCGTGGCCTCCTTCAAGGAGAAGGTGCGCCGCCAGCCCAACAACGTGAACGCCGGACTGCTCAACTACCCCGTGCTC
>Ga0265298_10003705_pt1 | contig 20002 bp, 15 predicted proteins | sample AusTroGonzalo_MG_3_FD_193486 | JGI IMG/M metagenome (GOLD analysis project Ga0265298, IMG submission 193486) | Bovine rumen microbial communities from tropical cattle in Woodstock, Queensland, Australia - Gonzalo_01 | ecosystem: Host-associated > Mammals > Digestive system > Stomach > Rumen ... | reverse complement strand
CAAGGCTTTACTCTTATAGAATTATTAGTCGTCGTTTTAATTATCGGGATTTTGGTTGCCATGACCATACCTCAATATCAAAAAACCGTTGAAAAAGGGAAAATGGTGGAAGCTGTTACAAATGTACGTGCGATTGCAAATGCGAATCAAGTGTTTTTTATGGCAAACGGACGCTATGCCTCTTTTGATGAACTAGAATGCCTAGATGTATTTATCCCTGGAAGTAATGTACAACAGTCCGGCTCTAATTATTTGAAAACAAAAGATTTTCTTTATGCCCCAACAGGCAGGGTTTCCACCAATTATATTGCATTAGCAAAAAGGTTGGCGAAAGATAACTCTTCAGCGTATTCTATATATATTAGCAACACAGAACCCGATAAAATTCAATGTTACTATTCTGATACTAACACAGTCATTAGTAATATCCAACGTAATTTATGTCAACAAATTAACCAAAAAGGCACGCTATAAAAATAATGAAAAATTATTTTTCCGTTATTCGTACCGTTTTCCACGTGCCGCGCAAAAATCGTCCGAGCATACATACCGCCGTTAATCCGGCATAAAACGTCAGCCACCCCCACACCCACACAACGGGCGCATGCAGACGGTAAACAAGTAACCACGTACCCGGTATCAACAGTACCCACGCACAAAAAATCATTACATACATATAATACTTTGTATCCCCCGCGCCGCGAATGGCCTCTCCAAAAATTAAATACGTAGCATCACACAGTACAAACAAACTGACCATTTTTATAAGCGGTGCGGTTTGCGCGGCAAGCATTTCTGCGCCGGACGTACCGACCGGAATAAATAGGTGTAGAAATAGGGACGTACCAAAGAAAAACAAGCACGCAACGCCCCCCGCATACGCATATCCGATTACACACGCATTCTTTACTACCTTAACACTTAAATCGGGTCGTTTCAATCCTTGGTATTTGCTGACAAGAATTTGTATCCCTACGCCCAATCCCAAAATCACCGTAAATACCACCGGCTGCATAGACATCACAATATTACTTGCCTGTAAAGAAACTGTATCAATATTCCCCACCATAAATGTAAACAATGTAAAAGAAATCACATCCATAAAAAAACCAAATCCGTTCGGTAGCCCAAACCGCACCATCTGCGTAAAAATAGGTTTATAAAAACCGGCCAAACGGGATACCTTAAATGTTTGGCGGGTATGTTTTGTAAAAATGAGTACGCAAAAAATGACCGTTATTACCATACTTCCGATAATAGTGGCCCACGCCGCGCCCTTTATTCCCATTTCTGCAAAACCGAATTTTCCGAAGATGAGCACATAATCCAAACATACGTTGACAACATTTCCCGCTAAAGATGCGTACATAGGTATTTTTGTTTGTCCGCGGCCGCTGAAAAAACTGCCTAATGCGTTATTGATAACAGCAAGACCGCCAAATAAATTCAGCAACCCGAAATATTCTAATTCCAACGTACGTACCGGATCCGCATGCCCGAAAAAATGAATAACGGCCTTACCTACCGGTGTCAAAGAAGCAAGCAACAAAGACGAAAGCAATGCTAATAAAACGCCTTGCCATAACGATATCGTCACGGCGGCTTTTTTCTTTTTTGCGTTAAATTGGGAAATAAAAACGCCCGTATAGCCGGCTAGTCCCATAAAGAGGGAAGCAAACGTCATGGCCAACATCCCCGCCGGCACACACGCCCCCAACGCTTCGGGGGAATACCATGCCAAAAACATGCGGTCCGCAAATTGCATGACTACTTGTGCGGCCATAGTCACAATAAGCGGATACGACAAAAACCACAATTCCGAAAGAGATGCTTGCTTTTTTCCCATCTTTATTTTTCCACAAAAAAAGGGCCCCTCGCGGAGCCCTTTCAAAGTCTTTCAAAATTATAATTTGACGACTTTCACGGCTTTCGGGCCTTTTTCGGATTCTACTACTTCGAATTCTACTTCTTGGCCTTCGGCTAAAGTTTTGAAGCCGTCGCCCTGAATTTCCTGATAGTGTACAAAGAGATCTTTAGAACCATCTTCGGGGGTTACGAAACCATAACCTTTTTGGTCATTAAACCATTTTACTTTTCCTTTAGGCATTTTACTAATACTTCCTTTTGTTAATTATATCAAGTACTTAAACTTAATAAGTACCTACAATTATTATACTATAAATATTTCCAAAAATTGCAACTATTTTTTATAATACAACTATGCAATCTATTGAAGCCGTACCCAACATATCGGAAGGGCGCAAACCTTCTGTCATCCGCAAATTAACGGACATCATTTCACACCACACGTCTGTTAAGTTGTTGCATGTAGATTCGAATACGGATGCCAACCGCACTGTTTTCACGTTTGCCGGCACGCCGCAAGGAGTATGTAATGCCTGTTTTGATTTGATCAAAGCATCCGCACAACTGATTGATATGCGCACTCAACACGGAGCACACCCGCGGTTGGGGGCAACGGATGTTTGTCCGCTGATTCCTTTACAAAACATATCGCTTCAAGAAACCGCCCTTTACGCGCGTCAATTAGCCGCCCGCACCGCCGGAGAATTACAAATTCCCGTTTATCTCTATGAAGCCAATGCCGCTACCCCCGAACGGAAAAATTTATCTTTTATCCGCAAAGGTGAATATGAATCGTTACCGCAAAAACTACAAATACTTCCGGCAGATTTCGGTCCTTGTGCCTATAATGAACACGTTGCCAAAACAGGGGCCACGGTCATTGGTGCGCGTAATTTTTTAATTGCATTTAATTTTTCCCTGAACACGCAAGACGTTTCCGTTGCCAAACAAATTGCCCACCGTTTGCGCGAAAGAGACGGCGGCTTGCCCGGGATTAAAGCAATCGGATGGTATATGCCCGCCTATCACTGTGCGCAAGTTTCGTGCAACGTGACAGATTTTCACAAAACATCGCTTGCGCTTTTAGCGGAAACCTGTCAACAGGAAGCCTCACGTATGGGATTTACCGTTACTGCCGGGGAACTAATCGGGCTGCTTCCGCAAGAAGCATTATTACAAGCGGGCCGATTTTATCTTCCGCAAGAAGAGGATACCAACCGGCTGCTAGAAACGGCTGTCCGGAAATTACAGTTGGATAAAATCCGTCCGTTCTTACCAAACGAACGTATTTTGGAAAACGTGCTGAAGTTTTAGATTTTTTCCGTCAGAGAAACATACTGCTGTGGATAAATTTGTTCAGGACGCACGGTCAGCGGAAGGGCGCACGCCATCAATGCTTGGCAAATTTTTTCTTTGTTATATCCGGCCAAACAAAGTGCATTTAACAATGTTTTCCGGCGGTGTAAAAAAGCACTTTCCACTACTTTTTTTAATTTTTCCCAAGACACTTTCGGGGGGACCGTTTGCACAAACGCTAACACGCGTGAATCCACTTTCGGCGGAGGATTAAAACATCCCTTCCCGACGTTACACACGAACGAAATCCGCGCGCGCAGTTGTGATAAAACGGCTAACGGGCCGTACAAATCGTCAGACGGACGGGCCGTAATTTTCTGTGCCTGTTCCTTTTGGAACATAAAAACCGCCGTCTTAAAATAAGCAAAGCCAAGTACTTTATCTAAAATTGCCGCAGCATCAATATAGGGCAAATTACTGATAAACTCCGTCGGCGCGCCGGGCAAATTTGTAAGAGGAAAATCCAAAAAATTTTGGCAAACAACTTTCACGTCTTCTTTTGCAAAACAAGCGGATAAATAAGATACCATTTCTCTGTCAATTTCCACAGCGAGCAACGGTTTTAAGCCGCCCGCCAACAAAGCGCCTGTCAGCGCACCTTTTCCGGGTCCGATCTCCACACAATTTTCCGCACGTAACAAAAGGGCTGCATCCGTAATTTGCCGGATGACATTTTCACTGATTAAAAAATGTTGACCGTATTTTTGCATGATTAATCTGCCAATATCTTCAAATTTTTAGCAGCCACTTTATTAGAGGGCTGTACGGCTAATGCGCGGTTATAATAACGGACGGCCTGTTCATCTTGTCCGCCGATAACGGCCGCCGTGCCGCGCCCGAGCCACCCGAGCACATCTTGCGGGTTTTGGTCGGTTACGCGCGCAAATTGCTCTGCGGATGCTTCTGCCTGCCCGCGGGCAAGGGCCGCAAGTCCGCGCAACAGTTCACATAAATTTTCCGACGAGCAAGATGCATCTTCTTGTAAAGTTTCATCGACCTCATCCACAAATAAAATCCATGTTTTACCGATGACCCACAGTCCCATATCGTTGCCCACGATACGCGGGTCGTACACGGCTTTTGGCGGCGCGGTACGGTCTTGCGTAAGGGCGGACGGAGCGTTGTAATCCGGCGTTCTTCCCTGCATCGACAAATTCACCTGATAATTTTCATTCGCATGGGAAACGGCATCTTTAAGTCCGTTCACTAGATCCGCGATTTGCTGTTCACGTGTTTGAGTATCGGCAGGCTGCAAGGAAAATGTCCGTTTAAAAGTTTGTTCCGGCAAGTCACTTCCGTCCAAACTTCCATGCGGCCGCAACCGCCGGTAAGCTTCCTCAAATGTATGGCCTTTTTGAGAAAAGGACGTCTCTTTCTGCAGCGGGCTGAAACGGAGAGCCACTTCTACCTGAATAGGTTTGGAAGGAGAAATTTTTTCCAAATTTTTCTGAAATTCCTGAATTTGTTTTTCAAATGCTTGCGGTGTATTACCGCTTGCACTGTAAACGGCATTTAAGGCAAGTCCGTCGGCCTTGAAACGCGTGATGGCAAACGATTGTTCTATTACTTCGCGGGCGCGAGTAGGTTGCCCTTGTTGCATGAGTAATAACGCATACCGCAGCCGTGCCACAAAATCGCCGGGCTTTGTTTTGACGGCTCTTTTATAAAGTTTAAGGGCCTCTTGCGGACGGTTCATTTTTTCATACAGTGCCCCCAAACTCAGTTGAGCATCCTCGTAATCGGAAAAATATTTAAGTGCTTTTTTAAGGGATGCTTCTGCCTGTTCATCAAATCCCATTTCTTCGTACAACATACCCAACTGATAATGATACAACGCCTCCCGCGGAGCCAATTCTACGGCGCGGCGGAAATGGTCGAGTGCTTTATCCCAATTCTGTTGGGCGGCATAAGTCGAACCCAAATTCATGTGGGTATCGGCCTTATTTGGGTCGATTGCGTTTGCCTTCAAAAAATAATCTTGTGCACTGTTTACATCGCCTTTCCATCCGGCGGCAATTCCCAACAATTGGTAAGCAAGCGGATTATTCGGGTCTAGGGAGAGTGCCTCTTTGTATTCGCTGACAGCATCCTCTACTTTCCCGGCCCAATAAAGGGAAGCCCCCAACAGTAAATAAGGCATAGGGTCTTTTGCATTTTTGATAACAGCCCGCGCGAAACTGTTGGAAGCATTTTGATAATCGGCGGCGGCCATTTCCATCATGCCGCGCCGCATATCGGTACGGGACTGTTCCTGCATAATTTTATCCCACATTGTTTGAGAATAATCGGTTTTGATTTCCTGTTTGCGAAAGGAAAACGGAAACGCGCCGAATGCATCCGTTGCATTTCCCCCCGCCCACAAAACGATACTGGCAAAAATGAACCATTTCTTCATACTTATATGATATAAAAAACAAGGCAAACATTTCTGTTTGCCTTGTTAAATAGATAATACGCTTACTCTTGTTCTGCTTTTTTAGGTTGCGTAATTTTATCGCTTGTACGGCCACCGCCTTTTTTCGTGGGCTGCTGATTGGCTTTCCACTGCGTGGAAGCGGCACCGTTGGGTTTATGGTCCAAACCGACCTTACAAACGCCCTGAACATATTTCAACGCATTTGCTACCGACATCGTCTTATTACCCGCAAATGCTTCACAGGCCGTTCCGTTGCCGGTTGTATTATCCCGGTACATTAGTTCATATCCTTTGTCGGAGTTGTACTGGTTGACTTGTTTTGTACAAATTCCACAATTCTCGTAAGAGATATTCGGTCCTAAAGCACCTAATTCTGCAAGCGGGAACGCTTTTTGTTCGGGCGCTAATGAGTTCTTATACGTAGTATAAGTTTTCATTTCAATCCCGTTATAATTATTATAGTGGTAGGCCGGGGCTACGTGGTTGCTTTGGGCAGCGTTATGGCACTCGGTACCCTTCATATAGTTATAAGCGAGGAAACGTTCATCGCACGAATTTCCTTGTTTGGTAGCGGGATAGAGCATAGACATCCCGTGTACATACGCCAAGAAGGCACCTAATTCGTTGTGATATTTTTCGCCCGGATCGTTGGGGTTATCGGCATGGTCATCTCCGCCTACGTCTTTATCGCGGGACATACGCACCATATCACGCGCCAACTCACACACGGCTGCGGCAGATACTTGCGATTCAAGTTTTTCCGTATCGGCGATATTCAACGCATCGATAAATTCCCCATCCGTCGGATATTTATTGAGCGTTTCTTCACTCAATGCCGGCCGATTGCCCGCTTCAATATCCGCTTTATATTTATCGTTATATTTTTGGGAGACCAAGGTGGTAAATTCCTTCGCTTTTTGGGAATCCATCACCAAAGGTACTTGGGAACCGCAGTTATTAACCACCTTTTGTTGAGCAGGTTTGACCAAACCGGGTGTAAAGTCCGACTCGGCCGGTTCATCCCCTTTAATCGGCGTTCTTCCCGTTATGTCCGTAGGAACCCACGAAATGATAGGCGCAAAACGCACGACTTTCTTTTGGTCCTCTATATTTTGTTTATCAGCATTTTCTTTCTGTTCTTTAATCTCTTTACATTCTCCGTTAACATATTCCCATTTTTTCCACTCTTGCGGGTGCATTTTTTCACAACATTCCGCTGATTCGTCCTTATTCTCGCATTCTTTTTTACGGACGATTGCATGTTTTGTCAAACCAGGAGTCGTTACAGGGCAAGACTTGGTAACGGTGAACGGTACGCCATCGGTTTGGTATTCGGCTTTCCACAATACCGCCCCTACTAACGGATCTTCGCCTACATTTTCCGGTTCGAACACAAGGCGTTGAGTACCGGCTTCCATATCTTTACCGATGGTCCACGATTGTTTCAAGTCTGTGCGCGTATCTTCCGCCAAGGAGGGCTTATATTCCGCCGTAAGGGTAATACTTTCCACTTTATCCTTGGCACCCGTTCCCTTGGTTACGTAAGCGGAAGGCGGCACACTTTCGTCAATACAACCGATGCGCACATTGGGGTTGAAATAACACTTTTCACCCATGATATATTCTTCGTCAGCCACACGGTACTTCCGGTTATTGACGTTCGTGCGGGAGCCGGTTTCGCTCGTTGTGGTTTTCTTATGGACGATATAAGCCATTTTGAAGCGCTCATACAACATGGGGAGCATCTCCAATCTGTTGCCGGATTTACCCCATTTGGCATAACCGAGTTTATCATCCATCGCTACGGACTCAATGAACAATAAGTCCAACTGTTCAAAGGCGACTTTTGCCGCTTCTTCCATAGAACCGTACGATTCTTCAATGGCTTTTGCGGAAATCGTACCGTTGGCGATTTCGTCTTGAAGGGTCTGTTGCAAGTTTTCCGTCATATCATGTTGGAATTGACCGTATTCAAACGTATCGCCTTGCGCTAAGTAAATCACACAGGCATCCCGTTCATTTTCCGGGTTCAAGCGGTATTGGTCCGCATTGATTTGCTGTTTTTTGGAAACATTAAAATTGCCGTCAAACGTATGCACGCTGTTGTAGGCCTCTCTAGCCATATTGCGCATCACACTCGTTTTCGTTACGGTGCTTTCTTTTTCACCCGTAGCGGGGGCTTTGGCCTTTTCGGGGGCCATTTCGAATGCGGATTGCATTTGGCGCAGACTTTCTTTTGTTTCCTGATCTTTTACACTGTACAAATTAATCAGGTAGTCGGCCCACGTTTGGACGCGGTGTTTATTCTTTCCGTCCGTCACAGTGGCACTGCGTTTGTAATTGTCATACTGCTCGTCAATTACTGCATCCGTTAACTGTCCGGCCGATTTAGACACGGCAGACGGTTTTCCGTACGCGGCAGACGAACCGGAAGAATACTTACTGCTGAAGCGGTTATGGTCACTTTCTTCCGTGCAAAGATACAAACGGGCGGTAGGAGCCGTTTTACCGTTTTGAATTTGTACGGACGATGACTGCAACGGTAACGGTACATAATTCCGGGCCACTACATAATGGTAAATATGCCATTTCATGGCCGCACCGGTAGGAACAACGGTGTAATGATAGTTGTCAATATCCTCACACGGCGCACTCGCGGCATTTTCCGTTAAGCTAGCCGCACCGACACCGTATTTTCCACCAAAGTTCAAACCGAGACAATTCAAACGGGATCTGACGATACCTACTCTTGCAGCGCCTCCGTCACGGCCAGCCTCCCAGCCACTCGGACATTCTTTCTTTCCTGCATCTCCTTTTCTGACACCACCGCAAGCCATCTCAAAATCACCACCGGCCGCATCATATTCGGTTTTATATTTAATTTTGAAATACTTTTCTTCTAAACCGCAACATTTGGCTTTTTTTCCGATAGAACCGCCACCGGAACCTAACATAGTATCCGGGTCACCGTCGGAGTTACCGGTTACCACACAGTTAATCAGCCCTTTAAGGATGTTTTGGGCAATTTCATCACCCCATTTAATCCAATTCCATTTGCGTTCAAACTCGGCTTCCCACGCTTTTTGGGAGCGGGTCTTCAGCAAATCCCACCACCACGGCTCTTTTCCTTGGTAGTTGAAGTTGCGTTTCAAATCGCCGGAACCGCTGCCAAAATTTCCTTCGCCAATCGTCATACCGCCGAAACTACCCGGCCCCACAGGGGCAACGTCCGCATCACGCAGGGCTTGTTTTGCATCGGCTTTGCTTAACGCGTCTTTAGATTGGCGCATCGCGGCGGCCGTATTGCCAAACGCACTGCGGCTCGGTTTAGCCGCGGCTTGCAACGGTTGCAACGAAACAGGTTTCGGGCTGCTAACAGGGGAATTCCCTTTTACCTTTTTAGCGGCCCCTTTCAAACTGCCGCCCCAATTGCCGACGGCTAATTTGTCCCCGTTGTGGGAACGGAGCCCGGAAGAAGGCATACCGTTAATTTTGGTAGCCGCCCGTTTGAAGGCCGCACGCGTGGATGCTTTGGCACGTTTCTTGTAAATATTGGTGGTATTTTCCTCAATATCTACATTGGTATCTTCTGCCGCTGTCTTGGATCCGCCGAATGCATCGCGGTAATCCTCGTCATACGAGCCTTTATAATCCGTGCCCGTCATTTCTTCTTCTTCCGAAGCATACGGGGAACGGATTAAGTCCAAAGAATCACGCCCTGAAAGTTGTGCAATCTGGTCGGGATCTCCCATATCCGAAGCGAAAGCATAGCGTTCGTTCGGATCAAAGAATTGTTCCTCGTTACCGGGGGTAATCATTTTTTCACCGTCGCTGACGCTGCCGCTATACTTATACAAAAACGGCAACAGTAAAAGCGCCACTAATGCGGCAATCAAAAACGGAGCATCTCTTTTTGTTCTTTCAAAGATGGTCTGTTTCGGTTTGCCGTCTCTCCCGATTTTGGAGGAAATACGATTAGCAAAAGATTTAGAACCGCCTGATTTGCTTTCTTTAATCTTATCGCTAAAGGTAAAACTCTCCTTCTTGGCTTCCTTTGCGGGAACCAAAAACGGAGTAGCTTTTTTGTCTTTCTTTTCCTCTGGCATAAGTGCCTCCCATTAAAATAAAACTGCTTCTTGCCCTACGGGCTAGAAGATTTTTGGAAAAATCTTCCAATTTACTGCATTTACATAATAAATAAACCGTTGTTCAGAGCAGGACCCCCTCTCTGTAACAACTTACAATCACAGCACTTCTTACTTTTATTATACAATAATTTTTCATTTTTTCAAGGGGTATTTTTATAAATTATTCTTTCTGCGAATTTTCCTTTTGGTTGCCGACAGCCGACATAGTGGCCTCAAAAGTTGCTTGCCAATTCGTGGTGGAAAAGAACGGCGTCCCCGTTACTTGTCCGTTTTCATCCGTAGATACGGCCGTCTCCCCTTTAATAATACTCGTCATTTGTTCACTGCCAAACCGCGCCCCTGCGCTGTCCACACCCACTTCCTCACGGCTTTTTCCGGCAGCCGCTGCATAACATGCGCTTTTTTCTTCTTCTGTCATGCTTTGACACCTGTCGTTCTCCGCTTGGCACGCCTCCCGGAAGGCCTGTAATTGTTCCCTCAATCCTTCTACATTACAACTGCCTCTTACGTATTGGATTTGGCAACCTTTGTTCAATTTTTCATAACTGTCGTTAATTTGGTTACACTGCGCACTAATCGTGTTAAGCGCTCCCAAAAAAGCGGCTCCGTCATCCGCGCAAGTTTGGGGAAATTGCTCGTTCAAACTGCTAATGTTCATTTGCATATTGCGTACATTATTAGTCAATTGATCCCCGTCCGCCGCTAATGTTTCATTACATTCTTTTTCAAATTCCAACCGCTTTTCTACATTTTCCAAATCGTTCAGTACTGCATCTTCGTCAAATGATAGGCCGTTTCCAACCGCACTGACGGTTAACATTTGCCTGTCTAAATCCGCCCCTAAAAAACCGGCTGCGGCAAGCGTTTTCATCAACCACACGTCCTTCGTACGCGCACCGGCACGGGCCGTCAACCAAGCGTAATACATATCTTGGCGGGGGCGTTGGTCACTGATTTCACGGATATTACTATTCATCACAAACCCGCCGCCCTTCGTCTCGGCCACTTGTTGTAATAAATCAGCCACGCCCGATTCCGCCCAAAAAGCATTCGTGGCAGACTGACCGATCCAATCGTTGCCGGAAGAACTGATTTGATACGGATTGGCCACTTTGGCTAACATTTTGAAAGAATCGTAACCGTCGTTTTTATTACGCTCTACACCGCCCGCAACGGCCCCGAAATATACATCTTCTAAATTGGCCACATTGTTTGCATCCGTACGGATATTACCGCCCTCTCCGGCTCCGGCCAATGCCACAGGGGCTACCCCCATTCCGCTACGTCCTTCCGCATCCACGCCGCTTACACTGTCGGCCTGTTTTCCTTGTTCGCGCAACGAACTGTTTACTTCTCCCCAATTGATTAAACTTGAAGGCAACATCTTACCGCTTTGCACCGCGTTATTTTCCGCTAACTGTTGCATTTTACGGCGGTTTTCCTGTTCACGTGCTTGCTCATCCTGTGCGCGTTTATTATGGTCACTCCATGCGAGCAACGCTTGCAAAAACGACATTCCTTTCGCTTCCTCTTCGGAATAACCCATCATTCTAGTAAAATTGCGCAAAAGCGGCATACTCCCCGCCGGCACAATTCCCGTAAAATAAAGTAAAAAAAACGTACCAATGACCACGCACCATACTTTTTTGTTGGAAAATAAATACCACCAGTACGGTTCATTTTTAGTTTTTTTAGACGATCCGGCAGACGGTCCTTCCGCCGTAGGTTGCCCTTCTTGCGCACTTGGCGTAGCGGCAGCAGTTGTTTCCTCTTGCCGCGGGGGCTCTTGGGAAGAACCGAGCAACGAATCCTTTTGCGGTTCTTTTTGCTCGCTCATAAAAAATCAAACGAGGGAGCGCTCGGCTCCCCCGAAATTAAATTTTGAATACACCGAATATTTTGTCAACAGCCGAACTGACAGCAAAACCGGTTCCTTTTTTGACCCATTTGGATTTGTTGGAGCCGACAAACTGTTTTACTTTGTTTACCAAAGTAGTTTTGCTTGCGCCGGTTCCATCTCTGGTCGCGCGGATACCGATGTAGGTAAGTGCCGCCACGGATGCCACCGCAAACGTCATACCCACAATGGACATAGCCGGCCCTGCGTCGGGAAATTCCTTCATAAACTTGATAGTATCCTTCATCAAGAAACCCGCAAAGGTAGCCACACCGGCTAACAGCGCCCAACCGGCTGCCACCATGGCAATACCGATGGCCTTGGCAGCTGGTGTTTTGGCCGCTTTTATTTTCTTCGTACCGCTGCTGATGAGGAAGTACATCCCTGCGGCAGCCGCAAGCGTAGAACCTAACAAAATAAGGATTTTATTGCGTAATTTTTTGCGTGCCTCTTTTTGTTTGGCCAATTTATCCGCTATGTTACTGCTGATAGAATTTAACCGTTTATCAATGTTGGAAAGATTGTTGCTCAAGTCCGAAGATGAACCACTAGAATCCAACATATTGTTATCGGCAACGGTTACCCCGCCGGAAAGCCCTCCTTCCAAGAAAGCACCGGCCCCTTCGTTCGCGGCTACGGCTGAACGCGTTGCCGCTTTAGAAGAATACTTGGCGGCCTGTTCCAAACGGTTGCCCTTTGCATCCCGTCCGCTGCCACCGACACGGTTATGATGCGTGTTGCGGTTGCCGCTTAAAGAAGTATCATGCCGAAGGGCAATTAAATCGTCCATGGAACTAGAAGCCGGCATAGAACCGGAAAATTTGTATTCGCCGTTGCCACCGCCGTGACGGCCGCCGTTGCTACCGGCACCGCTAGCGCTACTACCGCTTATTCCCGTTCCGGAAGCGCGTGCCATAGAGGCCGAAGGTAAAGAGGCCCCTTTCGCACCAGACGTCGCAGAAGCACGGCTTTCCGGTGTTACGGAAATAGAACCACCGGGCGTTCCCATATTGCCGGAACCTTGGTAATTGCCGATTTTGCCGGAATCAATATTCTGCGCATTACCGGACAATCCGTCCCCTTGAGAAAATTGGTACGCTATATTACTGCTCATCGCATCCACGTCTGTTAATTGCCCGCGGAATTCGGAAGAAGCCAAACGGACGGATCCCCCCTTGTTTCCCTGCAAATAATCCGACATAGAGGTCAATTCCCCGTTTTCGGCCACTTCTAACCGGTCCTGGAGGGAATTATCCTGTATAGAACGCAAAGACGTTACCAAACGGGAAGGGTTATCGTAATTTTTTGTGTCATACTGATACCCGCCCATGGTAATACCGATACCGGCCAATGCCGCAACACCGCCCAAGAGCGGTCCTTTGGCTATTTTACCGGAATTGTTTTTAAGAAACGTAAATAAGTTCATAATTATTCTCCTTCCTCTTCGGGTAACATATCCATAATGTTGCCCGTGCCGGTATTTACACTACGCTGTTCATCCAAGGCTCGTTGATACGAGGATTGGTGACGTTGGATTTCGACTTGGCGGGCATTCTCCGCATAAGCGGCTTTGATGCGAGCTTGTATTTCTTGTCCTTCCTGATAAATCGTCAAGCCCCACACAACCCACGCGCCGATCACCGCTAATACTAAAATACGCCAAAACGTATTTTTCAAACTCCATGGTTCAACCGTAACAGATCCTATTTGCATAATCAGTTATCCCTTTCATTTTTCCACGCGCTCTTAGAGGCAATCTGCGAGGCGGCACCCGCCGTTGCAGCAAGACCCATCACAGCAGCGGCCGTCACTACCTTTACGCCACCAAGACCAAGGAAAGTAGCTACTTTTCCAATAACCTTTAAGAAAACACCGGGGAAGAAGAAAGATGCGGCAACCCCTCCGGCCAATACACTGCCGAGGATATAACAAACCGTTGTAAGACCCGAAGACCCCCAATCGTTTCCATACTGTGCCGCTTTTACAAACAGAGATGCAATCGTGGCTAATGCAGCACAAGCCACCGCTGCGGCCAATGCCCAACCGAATATTGGGATACAACGTAAGAGCGGAATAGCAATCATGGCGGCGATGGCAACCCCTATGGTAGCCCATAACCGGCTCTTTAATTGAGAAGCATCTTCCTGTCTTTTCAAGTCTTCATTTGTCATATCAGCATGGAAACCACTCAAATTCTTTAAGCCGGACTTAAAGTCCCCGGATAAATCTTGCGAGCCCTGTCCCTGTCCGGTAGTGAGGGAGCCGTCCTCCAAGGTAATACCACCGGTTCTGCGATCCCCTCCCATGAAGGCCGTGGTAACCGCCATACGGTGTTTATTTTTCGCTTCCTCAGTAGAACGCTTCTGCGCAAAACGCAGACGGTTAATGGCTTTATTACGGTCAAATCCACCCCGTCCGCCAGTACTACCGACATTTTGTTCTAATTTATTGGCATTGCCAAAACTACCGCGTCCGTTAGGAAGTACACTTTTGAGTACACCGCTAGCACCTGCTTCCCCTGCTTGCAAGGCCCCGGCCACTTGTTCGGCTACATTACCCGATGCACCGGATGCGGAACGCCCCAAACCGTTGGCTTGAGTGACAAATTGGTTATTAACACCGTTGCCCCCTTTTCCGCTTAATGCGGCACTGCTTCCCCAATCGGGGCGTTGGGAACTAGCCAATGCGGGCTTACCACCCTCTTTTTCGGCCTCGCCGTTCGCAGCGGCTCCCCCATTGGGACCACCCTGCATATTCACGCCGCCCATACCGCCTTGTGCTTTGGCAATTACATCGCTGAGCCCGGCAAGAGAAGCCGTCGGATCTTCCACGGAACCGCTATATTTACCGATTTTGTCCCCTTGGTATCCGGAGTTTCCTAGTAACGCATCTCCGCCGGACGTTGCAAACGCTTGGGCAGCCGTCTTGTGGGATTGCGCCATTTCTTCCGCTTCCGTTTCCCGCAGGGATTGCTCATCCAAGATTTGGATATTGCGCGAAGACACTAACAAATCCGAGCCGCCTTCTTGGCTGCCGGCACTGTAATCTGCATTCCCCCCCACCGAATAAACGATGTTGGAAGAGGGATTCCCCCCTAAATTAAAGGATGTATTATCCGGGTTATCCCCGCTTAAATACACCCAAGACGCGACCCCGGCTACTGCTGCTACGCCGCCGAGCCCCGCCAATGTGGCCACAGACGCTTTGCCTGCTTTTCCCAACCATTGTAAAAATTTCATAACTCCTCCCTACTAAAATCAAATTGAAATATATATACGAACAGTCCGGCCTCTTATATCCACCGCTACTGCTACATTTTTTATTCTATTCGGCATGCCTACCGCCACCAGTAACACTGTCCCCATCACTACTGCTACTACTACTGCTACTACTGCTGCTGCTACTATTTCCTCTTTTGTAACTTCTCCAAGCGGATTGGAAACCTTTTTTTGAACTCGTGTTACCGTTTCCCTTCAATGCATCTTGCGTCGATTGTTTTCCAACGGAAGCGCTATAATCTTTCCCATACATTTCCTTCAAATAATCGGCTGTCTGCTGGGTCATGGGGTTTTCATTCCACATGGCTTTTGCCTGCCGGTTCAAATCCCGCGTTTCATTGATATTATCACTCCACTTGTCCATCTGTCCGGTTAGGAAATTCGTCAAACCGGATTTCAGTGCATTGATTCCGGCTTGCATCAGACTCCCTAACAAATTATCAACAAAATTCTTTTCATCTTCCTTATCTTTTTTTTCTTCCTTTTTCTTATTCTCATCAGCAGCGTTTTTCACATTGTCGGCTAATCCGCTCAAATCGGAAGACCCCTTCTGCGGGGCATTGGTATCTAGCAAAGAGCCATCCACCCGGCTTAAATCAATGGTCCCGTCACTGTTCGTAGGAGCGCCTGCAATTTCCCCACCCTGAATGGCACGTTTCATATTGAGGGCTTTCCCGTCTTTCAACTGTGCGCCGGCACGGCTCGTATTAGCAAATTGGGCCAAAGAAGTGCGGGCATCATTCTTTTTGAGTGTAGCGATCGTATCTTTTCCGCGTTCATTGGAACGGAATTGGGTTGTATCCACCCGCGGAGAACCCCATGTATTACTTATTCCGCTGCCGGTACCATGCCCTAAAGATGCAGTTCCCATTTGGTTTACTTGCGTAGGTCCGCCGCTGCCGCTTCTGCCGCCGCGCCCGCTATATCCGCGGGAAGAACCGCCATAATAACTTCCGCCGGAATAACCGGATTCATTTTCAGCAACGGAACGATTTGATTCGCCGCTTTCTTCCGCCTCGGCATCTTCCTCTTGGCGAGCGGCTTTTTCCGAGGCATTATAAATTACTTCAGCATTATTTTCCTTCATATCCGGGTAAGCGGAAGCAAGTAAAAATTCCTCTGCCTCGTCCGTCACGAACGGACTAGTGGCCAAATCGTACCCTTTTGCATTAAATCCGTCAAAGGAAGCATCTTCCGCATTTCCTAAGAACGAAGCCAACAAAATAATTAAAACAAATAAAACTACTCCGATGGCCCCATAAGTATAGGCCTGTTTTTTGTCCATTTTGTTCAACTTACCAAAGGACTGAATCACATTTTTCGGCTTAAACTGAAACATAAATTCCCCATTACATAAAGTAAAAATACTCTCGTTGACCCGCTTACGCGCTCAAACAAAGAGTTCATCCCCTATCACTTTAAGTATAAGTATAAAACAGGGTTTTGTCAATAACTATTTTCGGAAAAACCACCCACCGCTATACTTCAGGGCGTTCATACGGCGCAGGACGTTCGTTGTGGCCGGCATGGCGCACCACTTTAATTTCGCCGCCTGTTTCGCAAATTACGCGGTACCCTGTAAAACAATACTCGTCCCGACCGCAAATCTGGTCTTTGTTGTAATTACATAAAAACCGGATGCGTAACGGTGCCATATAAGCAATCAGCGTTACTTGTGTCCAAGTGTTGGAAGGGTCAATTTTCAACTTGAAATCACGTAAACTCAAAAACTTACGCATACCATCATTATTCATGCCTAAATAGTCTTTCACTTTTTCCTCAATTTTAGGCATAAGATAACGCTTATCCCACGTATTGGCGTAAAAGGTAGTTTCATGAGATTGCAGAGCAAAACGGCGGGCAGCATACGAAGCGGCAATATTCATTTTTTGCTGAAGTACTAACAAGCCCGTTACTTTGATGATAAACAAAATAAAAATTACAAATAAGGGGAAAAGCAACACCACTTCCGTGGTTGCCTGTCCTTTTCTATTACAAAAATAACGCATACAATTCATCATGGTCTCAAAATAATATTATACTTCGGTAACGGATTAGGCCACACACAATTATTCCCGCGCCGGGGACATGCAATAGACACCGTTACCCGAGTAAAAGGTTTATACTTTTGTGTCAAATTCTTACCGAAACTGTTGGCAGGTGTCTTAAACGGTTGTTTCAACACCACTCCCCGCTCGAGTACACGCAATTTACTGATAGTAGCGGCATCCGCATAAGAAAACATAAAAATATCTCTGCCCATACCGATCTTTTCGGAAGTTAAATCCATAATATTTCCCACATGGCTAGACCCATCTCCCGAATAGTCTTGCGAATAAAATTTAACGGCTTTTAATTCAAACGGAAGAATATGAATTTTCAAATAACGGGAAAGCACCCGCGCACTTTGCTTAGCACACTCGGACGGTTTGCAATCCTTCACATTCGTGGAATATCCTTCACGAAACATATACGCATTTTTCGTTACTTGCTCAAACATATACGTTTGGTTACGGTAAATATCTCCTTCGTAAAAAGGCCATTTTAAGTATTCAATAAAATATTCTAACAATTGTTGGGAAGTCCATTGATATTTTTCAATAATATCCCAATTCATAATCGGTTCCGCCTCAGTGCTTGGCTTCGGTTGCGGACGCATCCAATCGGCACGGCCCGTATAATGCCCGCTTAATTCATTATCGTTCCTTGTCAGTTTATAATCATACGGAAGCATGGAATATTGCAAATCCCAATTGGTCGATTCGGCACGCGGTTTTCCATTCAACCCTTTTTCATGATCCGGCCCGATGGAAGGAAACGCCCCTCCTAAATAAAACAAGTCAAAAACCGATATCTCATCCGGCCAACCCATTCCTTTGTAATCGGGAATTATAGGCACTTTATCATCTTGGTACGTGTACATAACACGGTATAACACCGGCCCGTTAATCATGGCCATTGCGTTTAAGTAAGAAGATACGGACGACATTTGCGAATATGCCGCATTATCCAACGCAAATTGGTGTTGGTTTTTGGAAATGGATAAGTTTGTTAAATCAAATAACAAATAAACCACTAAAATGAATAACGGAACGAGCAATACCGAAGGCAACAAAATTTGTGCCTTTTTTTCACTCAGTTTACACGAAATCCATTCCGTTAAACACATACGCACCCTATTTATCCAAACCATCTGGCTTAAGGATTTTACCGATAAGCGTGAAAAACCAACGGGCAATATCATTATGGAAGGTAGTAAGAGCAGCAGACAACACTACCACCACGGTAGAAAGCATCAACACATATTCTATCGTTGCTTGCCCCTGACAATGCCACCGTAGTAAACACGCTTTCAATCGGTTTATATCCATACTTTATTCTTCTTCAATAACCGAAGATCCGTCCGATGATATCAATCCTTTTTCAATGGCCTTTACCACCGCTTCCGTACGGCTACTTACACCGAGTTTATGGAAAGCACTGTTTAAGTGGTTTTTAACCGTTTTTACACTGCAACTGAGTTCTTTGGCTAACTCCTTATTGCTCATCCCTTTTCCGAGTAAATCCATAATTTTAATTTCCGTTTTGGTAAGCGTGGCCTGTGTGGGGACATTCGTATCCCCCATTTTTCGCAAACCGTGCAACAACTTGCCCATCATTTGCTGCGGAATCATCAGCCCTTCACTCGTAAACGTACGGATTGAATTAACAAGTTCCGCCGCCGGCAACATTTTGGATAAATAGCCGTTTGCCCCCGCCTGTATAGCATCTAGCACGTGTGCTTCGTCCTCAAAACTAGAAAGCATCAGCACGTTCACTTCCGGGCATGCTTCCCGGATTTTCCGCGTGGCATTGATACCATCCATTTTAGGCAATTTAATATCCATCAGCACTACATCGGGTTTGAGTTTTTTGGCTTGAGCCACGGCTTCTATTCCGTCCGCCGCTTCTCCCACCACTTCCATCCACTTTTCCCCGCTGAGCACGTCTTTAATTCCTTCGCGGAATAAAGTTTGGTCATCTGCAATAAGCACTGTTATTTTTTTCTTCTTATTCATGTTGTCTGCTCTCCTAAATATCAAATCAACCGTTAACCACCGGCAACGTGAAATTAAACGCAGCCCCTTTACCTACCCCTTCACTCTGCGCCCAAATGCGTCCGCCGTGATTGACAACAATATCCTTGGCGATAGAAAGCCCTAATCCCAAACGCCCCACGCGTGTTTTATCACCAAACTGTGCAAAACTCGCGAACAACTGCGGTGCTTGGGCCGGCTCAATTCCATCCCCGGAATCCACTACCGACACTTTAGCATTTTTTTCATCTATTTTGCTAACAACTATTGAAATATTTCCGCCGTCCGGCGTATGCCGTACCGCATTTTCCAAAATATTGGAAATAACTTGCCGAATACGTTTTTCGTCGGCAAATACGAGGATATTACCACAACTTTCAAACGTAACGGTTATATTGCGCTTGGCACCTTTGGCCTTAAAAATTTCCGCTGTTTTACGCAAACTATCCGTCAGTTCAAAACGGCTTTTTTCAATACGCAATTTTCCTTTTTCAATGGCCGCCCAATCTACTAGGTCTTTAATTAAATGCTCGATTTGGCTGATAGACTCATCCATGAACATCATTTTTTTCTGTTGGTCTTCCGTTGGCTCCATCCTTTTTTTGAGCATATCAAAACTCATTTTTAACGTCATCAGTGAATTGGATAAATCGTGCGACACGATGGAGAAAAATTTAGATTTCATATTATTCAGCCGGTCTAAATCTTCATTACGGGTTCGCAACTGCGCTAGTAACTCTTTGTTACTCTGCTCCAAGAAGAATTTATCCAATGCACGGTTTAATGTACGTTTCAAATAATCAAAATCCACCGGCTTAATCAAAAAGTCGTAAACCGATTCTTTCATCGCTTCAATAATAGCGTTAAGCGAAGCATACGCCGTAATCATAATAATTTGCGTTTCTTGGTTAAAAGAACGAATGGAACGGATTAACTCCATACCGGTTTGGTCGGGCAAATTATAA
>Ga0265298_10003703_pt1 | contig 20010 bp, 14 predicted proteins | sample AusTroGonzalo_MG_3_FD_193486 | JGI IMG/M metagenome (GOLD analysis project Ga0265298, IMG submission 193486) | Bovine rumen microbial communities from tropical cattle in Woodstock, Queensland, Australia - Gonzalo_01 | ecosystem: Host-associated > Mammals > Digestive system > Stomach > Rumen ... | reverse complement strand
CCCCACGACTGCAGAAGATGGCCTTGCATTCGGGGTCATCCATTGCCCTTTGCAAATCACCCAGGCGTTGTTGCACCGTTCCGGCAAAGTTGCCATACTTCGCGTTAACAAAACGTCCTTTGCTTACCTTCAGTCCCCAAGCCTTGAGGCATTGGATACCGCCTTTCAAGATATCAGGCTCTATAATGCTTGAAGGTGAAACTACCGTCACTTTGTCGCCTTTCTGCAAAAAAGGTGGATATTTGAAACTGTTTGCCATACGTTAGTTGTTTTATGCTTGCAAAGTTACAATACTTGCTGGATTTTTCACGATGATTGACTACAAAAAAATACTCCTGACCGAAGTCAGGAGCATTTTAATATGAGGAGTGTCTTGTGTTATTCCTCTTCTTTGTGCTGGTTAAAAGCAGGACGTGGACGGCGTTCGCCATTACCACGATGCTCACCACGATCCTGACGCTCACCACGCTCAGGGCGCTCACCACGTTCTGGACGAGGACGGCGCTCAGGGCGCTCCTGATAACCCTCAGGCTTTGGCAACAGCACCTTGTGAGAGAGCTTGAACTTACCAGTCTTAGGATCGATATCCAGCAACTTCACCTGGATGTCGTCACCTTCCTTGATGCCGGCTTCCTCAACGGTCTCCAAGCGCTTCCAGTCAATTTCTGAAATATGCAGCAAACCGTCCTTGCCAGGCAGGAACTCTACAAACACACCGTAAGGCATGATAGAGCGAACCTTACCAGTATAAACCTCGCCCACCTCAGGAACAGCTACGATAGCCTTGATCATAGCCACAGCAGCATCGATAGCCTCCTTGTTGTTGGCAGCAATTTCCACACGTCCGCCTTCTTCTACCTCTTCGATAGAGATGGTGGTCTTTGTCTCTTCCTGCATACCCTGGATAATCTTTCCGCCCGGGCCAATCACAGCACCGATAAACTCCTTAGGAATCATCATGGTTACGATGCGAGGAGCATGAGGCTTGAGGTCTTCACGAGGCTCAGCGATGGTTTCGGTAATCTTGCCAAGGATGAACTCGCGGCCCTGCTTAGCTTGCAGCAATGCCTTCTCCAGAATCTCATAGCTCAAACCATCTACCTTGATATCCATCTGAGTAGCGGTGATACCGTCACGAGTACCAGTTACCTTGAAGTCCATATCACCCAAGTGATCCTCATCACCCAGGATATCTGACAGCACTACGTACTTGTCGCTCTCTGAGTCCTTGATCAGACCCATAGCGATACCAGACACAGGCTTCTTGATCTTCACACCAGCATCCATCAGTGCCAAAGTACCAGCACAAACGGTAGCCATTGATGAAGAACCGTTAGATTCGAGGATATCAGATACTACGCGAACTACATAAGGATAGTCAGCAGGAATCTGTCCCTTCAAAGCACGCCAAGCTAGGTGTCCATGACCAATCTCACGACGGCCAACGCCACGCTGAGCCTTAGCCTCACCTGTTGAGAATGGAGGGAAGTTATAGTGCAGCAGGAAACGCATCTTGCTCTGGTCGAGCACATCGTCAACAATCTTCTCATCCTGCTTAGTACCCAAAGTACAGGTAGTCAGTGACTGAGTCTCACCACGGGTGAAGATAGCTGATCCGTGAGGACCAGGCAGTGGACTTACCTCGCACCAGATAGGACGAATCTCGGTAGGAACACGACCATCCAGGCGGGTACCCTCGTCGAGTACGCAACGACGCATAGCATCGCGAGTCACATCAGCGAAGTAGCGGTCAATCATAGCAGCCTTCTCTTCGAGTTCTTCCTCAGTGAACTGAGCCTTGAACTCATCGCAGATGGCGGTAGCGTTGTCCTCACGCTTGTGTTTGTCGGCGCAACCTTCCTTAGCCAGGTCATACAGACGCTGGTAGCTGAAGTCGCGTACAGCCTTGCGCAGGTCTTCGTCGTTCTCCTCGTGGTTATACTCACGCTTCACGGTAGAACCCACCTCTTCTGCCAGCTCCATCTGAGCCTTGCACATCACCTTGATAGCATCGTGACCAGCCTTGAGGGCACCCAGCAGATCCTGCTCAGATACCTCGCTCATCTCACCTTCTACCATCATGATGTTGTCGTAAGTAGCACCTACCATGATATCCATGTCAGCTTTTGCAAGCTGTTCGAAAGTCGGGTCAATTACGTACTGGCCATCTACGCGTGCTACACGCACCTCGCTGATAGGGCCGTTGAAAGGAATGTCTGATACAGCTAAAGCAGCTGAAGCAGCGAGACCTGCCAATGCATCCGGCATGTCAACACCGTCGGCAGAGAAAAGAATGATGTTTACATACACCTCAGCGTGGAAGTTGTCTGGGAACAAAGGACGCAAAGCGCGATCCACCAGACGGCAGGTCAGAATCTCATAATCTGATGCCTTACCCTCACGCTTGGTAAAGCCACCAGGGAAGCGGCCGAAAGAAGCGTATTTTTCTCTGTACTCTACCTGTAAAGGCATAAAATCTGTTCCGGGAACTGCATCTTTTGCCGCACAAACAGTAGCTAAAAGCATGGTGTTACCCATACGCAGCATAACAGATCCGTCTGCCTGTTTTGCGAGCTTTCCCGTTTCGAGTGTGATGGTTCTTCCATCAGGTAACTCGATCGTCTTAACAATTGGATTAATCATAAAATCTTTAAAAAACTGTGTATATCTTAATAAAAATCGCGCAAAGTTACACATTATATTTATCAAAACCTTATCTTTGCACCGATTTTTGTACAAATGAATAGAAAAAATATGAATAAAACATTGATTTTGGTCCTTTTTGCTGCCTTAATGACCGCTTGTGGCGGCAGCAAGCAGCAATTTACAATAGAAGGACAAGTAGATGGTGCAAACGGCAAGACGCTTTATTTTGAACAATCTGCTCTCAACGGCATTTTGTTGGCCGACTCTGTCAAGTTGGGAAGCAGTGGCTCTTTCAAGTTCCGCCATGCGGCACCCGAGGCGCCCGATTTTTATCGTCTTCGCATAGATGACAAGATCATCAACTTCTGCGTTGATTCTACCGAAACCATCAAGGTACAGGCCGACTTAGCCAAATTTGCCACCGACTATACCATTGACTCCGAGAATAACCTAAAAATCAAAGAGCTCAGTTTGATGTTAGCCGAGTTGCAGAACAAAGTAAACTTGCTTGCTGAGAGCTACAATGCCAACAAGATATCCAACGTGCTGTATAACGACAGCCTTGACCGTATGGTAAAAGCTTATAAGGATGAAATCAAGGCCAAGTATATCTATGCCGCTCCTAATACGCCTTATGCTTATCACGCCCTGTTCCAGCGTGTAGGTCAATACACCCTGTTCGACCCGCTGAACGATAAGGACGATGTGCGTGCTTTCGGAGCTGTGGCAACCAGTTTCAACAACCTCTATCCACATTCCGAGCGTGCCAAGAATATCTATAACATCGCCATCAAGGGCATGCGTAATGTCCGCCAGGCAGAGTCGTCAGTAGATATCGACCGTAAAGAGGTTGGAGAAACAGGTATCATCGATATCGAGTTGCGCGACATTGATGGCAACATCCGCAAACTCAGTGATCTTGCAGGCAAGGTGGTGGTGCTCGATTTCACCGCTTACCAAACCGACTATTCTGCCGATCATAATCTGGCGATGCGTGAGTTGTATGCTAATTATGCCGACAAGGGCCTGGAAATCTATCAGGTGTCGCTTGACAGCAGTGAGCACTATTGGAAGACGGCTGCCGACAACCTGCCTTGGGTATGTGTACGCGAGCCAAGAGGAGTATATTCCGATCTGCTCAACCTCTACAACTTCCAGTCGTTGCCAGCTGTTTTTGTCATCAACCGCAACAGCGAGTTGAGTGCCCGAGTTGAAGACATGGTGAATCTGGAGGCAGCAGTGAAGAAACTGCTCTGAGCAAAAAAAATAACAGTTAGCTGCAAAAAAAAGCGTAACTTTTTGTTTATAATTACATAAAGGCTTATATTTGCAGAGTGAACTTAAGGTAAAAAGGAGTTCCAACGCACGTCAATGTGTTGGAATTCTTTTTTATCGTTTTCGTTTTTTACTCCCGATAGGATGGGGGTATGGATTAAGAATAAATAAAAACGTATAGATATGGGATACATTTCAGAAGAAGGCTACAATAAGCTCGTAGCACAATTAAGAGAGTTGGAAGCAGTAGAGCGTCCAAAGATCATTGAGGCCATTCGTGAGGCTCGCGATAAGGGCGACCTGTCGGAGAATGCCGAGTATGATGCTGCCAAGGAGGCACAAGGCATGCTGGAGGCCAAGATCAACAAGTTGAAGCAAACCATTGCCGATTCCAAGATTCTTGACACCTCTATGCTCAAGGCCGATTCTGTTCAGATATTAACTACTGTTACCCTGAAGAACGTGAAGGCCAATCAGCAGATGTCATATACCATCGTGTCAGATACCGAAGCCAACCTGCGTGAGGGTAAGATTTCAGTCAATACCCCCATTGCCCAGGGTTTGTTGGGCAAGAAGGTGGGCGATGTGGTAGAAATTAAGGTGCCACGCGGTACGATGACGTTCGAGATTCTCAAGATTACCTTATAATTAATAGGAGGAAAGATTATGGCAAGCATTTTTAGTAAGATAGTGGCAGGTGAGATTCCTTCTCACAAGATTGCCGAGAATGATAAGTTCTTCGCCTTTCTCGATATCAACCCTTTGGTGAAAGGTCATGTACTGGTTATCCCCAAGCAGGAAATCGACTATATCTTCGATGTACCCGATGATGACTTGGCCGAGATGATTGTCTTCGCCAAGCACATAGCAGTGGCCATCAAGAAAGCCTTTCCTTGCGTTAAGGTAGGTATGGGTGTATTAGGACTTGAGGTGCGTCATGCACACATCCACCTCGTGCCTATGCAGAGCGAGAAAGACCTTATCTTCTCCAACCCTAAACTGAAGCTCACGAATGAGGAGCTTGCAGAGATAGCCGCAAAGATTCGTAAGGAACTATAGTCGTTATCGTGCGCATTATATACAAATAATCCCCGCCAACTGGCGGGGATTATTGATTAGGTAAAGTCATTGCCGTATTTTATTTGTACATCTGTGACATATTTCCTAATGGCGCTCTCTTCGTCCTTCGGACAAATCAGCAACACATTGTCAGATTCAGCAATCAGGTAGCCCTCCATTCCAGCCACTACCGCCAGCTTACCACTGGGCAACACCACAATGTTGTTCTTGCTCTCATACAACATCGTGTTGCATTTCAACGTCACATTGCCGTTGCTGTCCTTCTCCGACAAGTCATACAGCGACCCCCACGTGCCCAAGTCGCTCCATCCGAAGTCGCCCAATGTCACATACACATTGTCCGCCTTCTCCATCACACCATAGTCGATAGAAACATTGTTGCACGCAGCGAAATGCTCGTTAATGAAATCCGCCTCCTGAGGCGTACCGTAAGTGTCGGAAGCCAACTTGCTCATCATGTCAGGCAGGTACTTATTCAACGCCTTGATAATAGATTTCACGTTCCACATAAACAAGCCCGAGTTCCAATAAAACTCACCGCTTGCCAAAAACACCTTGGCCAGTTCCAGCTCAGGTTTCTCGGTAAATGTCTTCACCTTATACAGGTTATCGCTCTCCTTCTCGGCTATCTGAATATATCCGTATCCCGTTTCAGGACGGTTGGGCTTGATGCCCAAGGTCAGCAGTTTGTCGTTGTTGCCCACAAACTCCAATCCGTTCTTGATAGAAGTTAAAAACTCATCCTCTTTCAGAATCAGATGATCCGATGGTGCCACCACGATATTGGCATTAGGGTTCAGCGCCTTGATATGATTTGATGCCCAAGCAATGCAAGGGGCAGTGTTTCGTCTGCTGGGTTCGAGTAATATCTGTGAGGGATGCAGCTGAGGCAGTTGCTCTTGCACTAAATTGGCATACAACTCGTTGGTCACAATCAGAATATTTTCTGTCGGCACCACCTTGTTGAATCGCTCAAAAGTTTGCTGCAATAGCGATCGTCCCGTTCCGAAGAAGTCTAAGAACTGTTTGGGTAAGTTTTTTCTGCTATACGGCCAGAAGCGGCTTCCCACGCCACCGCTCATAATAACACAGTAGTTGTTTTTCAGGTCACTCATATATGTGTAAGGTTATTTTTATTCGTTTTGCTAATATACATCTTTTTTCTCAGTATGTGCAATTTTCTTCAATAATTTACTGTGTTGTTGTTTTTTTTGCGTTCCATGCTTGTATATTCAGAAATTGTTTGTATCTTTGCACCGCATTTTTCAAATGCCCAGATGGCGGAATCGGTAGACGCGCTGGTCTCAAACACCAGTGGGGCAACCCATCCCGGTTCGACCCCGGGTCTGGGTACGCAGAAAAAACAAATCCCTTGCAGCTTCAAGTTTGCAAGGGATTTTTCTTTGTTCACTTATAATCTTGCGTATGCGAAACAATGTCCATCATTTTGTTCACCAAAGATGGTTTTGATAGTATTACCTGCATACCCACCAGTTGCCTGCTCTAAGTCATCCTCGCCCAGTTCCTGGCGCATTACCACCTTCTCATCGCTGTTTATGCCAGTGATAGACACCTTCTTCACATCGTTGTTGAGTTCAATATTCAACACGCGTTTGTCTTTGTTCTCCTCTTTCATGATATAGGTTGTTTAAATTATTCCGACTACAAATATAAGTAATAAATTGATTGGCTAACTTGGCACCCTTAAAAATATTATGATGGTATACTTTTCGATTACTATTTACACTCTTCTGAAGGACATCAGGGCTGATGAATTAACTCGGAAGATGATGAAATAACTCCCAATTTAAGCCGACTGCAATGAGCACAACCTCATGCATGGGGTATGGACCTATTATTAGTTACTTTTTCTGATTTTGTTGAGCATAGCGGTGTTCCATTCGTCGTTGCCAGGGAGCTGGTAGCGATATGGACCTGTGGCGGAAGGGGAAAACTGGGTGTAACCATCTTCAGAGACCGTAACGTTGCCTCGTTCTGAGAGGTCGAAGAGGCTGTTGCCCTCAACTGCATTGATGACAATCAAAGGATCCCACATCTTTTGCCCTGTGTCGCAATTGAATTTCATATAGACTTGCTTGATGGGATGAATATCGGTCCAGTTGATGTCGGCAATCACTTGTTCAATCTTATACTCGATCTGGCCTCCTACCTCGTCGGGGGAGAAGATGGCATCTACCTCTGATGGCCACAGACGGAAGAACGTTTTGCCAAATTCAATCCCTTGTTGGAGATTGTATTCAGCTTCATTATTTTTTTTAAGGAAGTTACCTCCCATAATATAGAGGCATTTCACTTTGCGACGAACCAGTTCGACACCGCTAAGTGGCGAGTAACTGTCTGGAGCCGACTCTAATAGCTGTGCCAGACAAGTGAAGAAGCCAACGCTGACGATGCTCACACTATTGTCTGCCTGAGAGGCCAACAGCTTGCGGTAAAGCTGCCAACCGTCCAGCAACGTGGAGTAATCTTTCAGCGTGTGCTGAAACATCAATTTCCCATCAGGAAGGGTGAAGGTATGAACGGATTTGTAGTCGATAAACACATGAGGGCTTTTGATGCCGTTGCGTACCAAGCCAATAGGTATGTAGGGATGACCGTAGTAGGTATCCATGATATCGACGCAAGCGGCATAATCTTCGCCTTCGCGATTGACCACCACACCCAACAAACGACATTGCCCCTTGTCTTGATAGCGATTGAGCATTTGCAAAGCGAAAAGATCGTCTGTAGATGAGCCGATATCTGTGTCAAAGATAATCTGCGGTATTTCAGGAAGAGGTACTGGCGAGGGGTCTTCTGCGTCAGAACATGAGGTTACCCCCACTAAGCTACATAGCAGGAGGATAGTGGTGGGTAACCAAAGAAACCTCTTCATCATGTTTTCGTTGTGTTATTATTTAAATATCAGTTGCACAAAAGAACTGAGGTTGCGACGCCACACCTTCCACTCGTGGGCACCTGGGTATTGTTCCCAAACCACACCCTTATAGCCTTTGTCGGTGAGCTTCTGCTTGAAGTCGAGCATGCCGTCGATGCGGTTGTCCTGCTCGCCACAAGCCAGGTAGATGACATCGAACTTGTTGTACTTGGCTGGGTTGGTGTACATGCCTGGGAAATGCTGCTCAGCATCGAAAGGTGCACCGCCGATGGCTGAGGCACCGATGAGGCCTGAAGAGAAGATGCCCACATTGGCAAACACATCGACATTGCGGAAGGCGATGTAGAACGACTGACCTCCACCCATCGACAAACCTGCTACAGCACGGCCTTTGCGGTTCTTGATGACGGGATAGTTCTTCTCGATATAGGGCAGGATGTCGGCCACCAACGATGAGTAGTTGTCGAAGCCAGAGGCATATTGCTTCACATCGGTCTTTACAGGGATGCCCAAGGTTTGAGCGGCATACTGGTTAGGGTTACCGTTAGGCATTACCACAATCATAGGCTTGGCCTTGCCCTGTGCGATGAGGTTGTCGAGTATCTGACAAGTGCGGCCAAGGGTTGACCAAGCATCTTCGTCGCCACCACCACCGTGCAACAGATAAAGCACAGGATATTTCACACTCTTGTTGTTGCGGTCGTAACCAGCTGGGGTATAGACATACATGCGGCGGGTCATGCCGTTCTCAGCGGAGTAGTACCATACATGCTCCACATTGCCTGGCTTACTGCATTCGGCATAAAGACTGGCATAGTCGCCTGGCACCAAGAGGGCATTCATATAGCGGGAGCCGTCGCGCTGTACCTGCACGTTTGATGGGTCGAGCATCGTCACGCCATCCACCACAATGTTATAGGTGTACAGCTCAGGAGCAGGCTTGGGGGTAGAGACGCTCCAAATGCCGTTTTGGTCTTGCTTCATCTGCAACTTCGAAGCATCGTAGCCCATCCAAGAGGCGGAGACGCTGACTTTACGTGCCTTAGGTGCTACAAAGCGGAAGGTGACAGTGTCGTTTACCACTTCGGGCGACTTGACGCCGGCACGGAACATCAGTGAGTTCATTTCTTGCCCGAAAGCGGAAATGCTGGTTACAAGGGCAATAGCAAATGTAAAGAGTTTGATTGTTTTTTTCATATTGATTATCGTTTTTGGTTGTTATTCTCTTTTACGGTAACTTCGTCAAGTCAGCCTTGATGAGGCAGTGGTCGCTCAGCATGGCATTGTTGATGACTTTTACATTACTGATGGCAAAGCCCTTGGTGATGATGTTGTCCAAATAGCTGCGAGGGTTGCTTCCGGCAGGATAGGTGAGGATGTCGCCCAGATAGCCGTGATTGGCCATATCGTAGCCCGCTTTGATAAAAGCATCGTATTCATCGGTCTTACCCACGTTCCAGTCGGCACACATGATGACATACTTATCGTTCTTGAACGCCTCGATCAATTCCTGTATCTGAATGGCACGATAGGGTGCGCCGTTCTCCCCCTGGTTCCAATCCAGGTGGGTGGACACCACCTTCACGATATCGCCGTTGATACGCATCGTGGATACCAGGTAGTAGCGTGTCTGCACCATCTTCGAGAACATGATGATATCGGTGGACAGCACCTCGAAGCCATTGCTGAAGATAGCGTTGCAGTTGTAGTCGTGCTTGGGACCAATCTGTGCGTTGTGGTAGTTGCTGAGGATGGCTTCGCTGGCATCTACCGCAGGCAACTTGTCGGTGGCATTCACCATCAGGGGATTATATTCCACCAATGCCAGGATGTCGGCATTGAGGTCGTTGAAATAGGCTTTGTAAGTCTGCTTGTAGAAATCGAGCACGGAATGACTGAGCGTGGTGTCACCCGCTTTGCCCAAAGCAAAATGACCGATGTTCCAGCTCGCCACCGTAAATTTGGTGAACTGCTTGTTTTGTGCGCCAAGGTTGAGGCTAACTATTGCCAGCAAGGCAAAGAGTACGGTAATTTTTTTCATAAATCCATGTTTTTATGTTCTGATGATGCAAATTTAATAATAATCTTGTCATTTGTATGCCATTAGCGTAGAAAGTTGGTGGTTTTTCTTTGATGAATGAAATAAAGTAACTAAATTTGCCGTGTTTTGAAAAAAAGTTTTACCTAAATAATACAGCAAATGAATAGAAGAAATTTCTTGGGTATGGGTGCTGCTGCTTTGGCAGGTATGGCACTGGTTCCTTCACTGTCCTCTTGTGCAGGTGGTGAGAAAGCAACTGTGGCTAAGCGTGATGGCGACAAGCCAAATTCTAACTTCGGTGGTGTTCACATGGGTACCATTACCTATAGCTGGCGTGACCAGGAGGGTGGTTTGGACAACCTGATTAAGTATTGCAAGCAAGCTAACGTGAGCAACCTTGAGCTGATGGGCAATGACCTGGAAACTGCACTGGGTGTTCCTGCAAGTCCGATGATGAAAATTATGCAGGGCATCATGGGTCGTCTGACTCCAGAGCAGCGTGGCAGCATGAGAGGCTTCGGTGGTTTGATGGACTTCATGTCTGAAGACGAGAAGCAGCAGATGAACGACTACAATGAGGCTTATGCAAACTTCAAGAAGAACATGGATTGGGACAAGGTGGAAGAGGTACGCAAGCGTTTCGCAAGCGAGAACATCGACATCCACATCGTAAAGACCCAGCCAGGTGAGAACTCAAGCGACGAGGATTGCGAATATGCATTCAAGTTGGCTAAGGCTATGGGCGCTAAGGGTGTAACCGCTGAGCTTTCTTTGGAAGCTGCTAAGCGTTGCGCTCCATTCGCTGAGAAGTATGACATGTTCTATTGCATGCACAACCACATGCAGTATTCTACTCCAGAATGGCCAAACCCAGATGCAGTGTTGGCTGTGTCTCCAAACATCATGTTGAACTTCGACTTCGGTCACTACTATGGTTCAACAGGCAAGAATCCTTGCGATTTCATCGAGAAGTACCACAACCGCATCTTCTCTATGCACACCAAGGACAAGACTGGTCCTAATGCCGCTAAGCCTAACGAGAACCAGGTATGGGGTCAGGGCGAAACTCCACTCGACGATGTGCTGAAGCTGGTACAGAGCAAGTATCCTGAGATTTACTGTGACTGCGAGCTGGAATATCAGGTAGCTCCTTGGAGCAACTCTGTAAAGGAAGTGGGCACTTGCATGAACTATGCTCGTCGCGTACTGGAACTGGGTTAATCAATCTGGTAAATAATAGAAGGGACCTCTGCAATTTAGCAGGGGTCTTTTTTTTGTTTTCTCGCTGAGAAGGCTTATTTTTGTAAGTGAAAAACCGAAAACTAATAAATATGTTAATATGAAGAAGGTCAAACATTCACTGATGGTGTTGTTACTGGCAACGAGTGGCTGTCTTTTTGCTGGCAATGCCAATGCCGAGATTCAAGATGCGTCTGAAAACAGACAGTTACCACTGGTTACAAATATTTTTGGCCGTCAGTCGCTTACGCTGTGCGGACAATGGAACTATATTGTAGATCCGTTGGAGAACGGCTATTATGACTACCGTCACAAGCCTTTGGCCAATGGCTTCTTTCAAAACAAGAAACCTGCTAACCCTTCGGAGCTGGTGGAATATGACTTCGATACGTCACCGACTATGAATATCCCCACCGACTGGAACACTGCCGACGAGAAGCTGTTCTATTACGAGGGCACAGTGTGGTTTAAAAAGAGTTTCAACTATCAGCATAAACAGGGCATGCGCGCCGTTCTCTATTTCGGTGCGGTGAACTATGATGCCAAGGTGTGGGTGAACGGCCAGAAGGTAGGCGAGCATGTGGGTGGATTCACCCCTTTCAACTTTGATGTGACAGAAGTGCTGAAGGATGGCGACAACTTTGTAGTGGTGAAAGTGGATAACAAGCGCGACCAAGACAATGTGCCTACCCTGAATTTCGATTGGTGGAACTATGGCGGCATTACCCGCGAGGTGTTGTTGGCAGAGGTGCCAAATACCTATATTGAAGACTACTACATACAGTTGGCGAAAGGCAACGCAGGATTGATTGAGGGTTGGGTGAAGCTGAACGAGGCCAAAGCGGGTGTGGAAGTGACGGTGGATATACCTGAGCTGAAGTTGAAGCAGACACTCAAGACGGGAGTCGATGGAAAGGCACAATTTTCAGTAAAAGCGAAGCCTGAGCTGTGGTCGCCTGAGCATCCGAAACTGTATCAGGTGACAGTGAGCAAGGCCGATGAGACTTTGAACGACGAGATTGGTTTCCGAACCATCGAGACACGAGGCAGGGAGATTCTGCTCAATGGAAAGCCGGTGTTCCTGAGGGGTGTGAGCATCCACGAGGAGGCTCCTTTCCGTCAAGGAAGGGCTTGGAGCGAGGCCGATGCCCATACGCTGTTGAGCTGGGCAAAAGAGCTGGGGTGCAACTATGTGCGTTTGGCACATTACCCACACAACGAACACATGGTGCGTGAGGCAGAGAAGATGGGTATTATGGTGTGGAGCGAAATTCCTGTATATTGGACCATCTCCTGGGAGAACCCCGACACATATCAAAATGCTGAGGCACAGCTGCGTGATGAGATTACGCGTGACCGTAACCGTTGTGCCATCATCATCTGGTCGGTGGCCAACGAGACACCGCATGGCGACGCCAGAGACAAGTTCCTGAGCAGTTTGGCCAAGTATGCCCACGCCAACGACCCCGTTCGTTTGGTAAGCATGGCGATGGAGGTGACTTCGGCACAAGGGAACATGAACCGCCTGCAAGACAATATGAATGAGTATGTGGATGTAGTGGCTTTTAACGAATATGTGGGTTGGTATCGTGATACCAAAGCGGCACGCAGCATGGTATGGGAGATTCCATACGAGAAGCCAGCCATCATCAGCGAGTTTGGCGGTGGTGCATTGCAGGGTTGGCATGGATCTGTTGACCAGCGTTTTACTGAAGAGTTCCAGGAAGATTTGTACAAGGCCAATGTGGATATGTTCGAGCGTATTAAGGGTTTGGCAGGCACCTCTCCTTGGATATTGATGGACTTCCGCTCGCCTCGCCGTCAGCTGTTTGGCGTACAGGACTTCTTCAATCGTAAAGGTCTGGTGTCGGAGAAGGGTATCAAGAAATTGGCCTTTTATGTGATGAAAGATTGGTATGAGAAAAAGAAAAATAATGAATAATTTCTAATGATGAGGAAGATTTGGTTTCTTTTAGCGTTGGTTGGCTTATTCACTGGATGTAATGATGGCCAACAGTCAACGGTGAATGGTCAGTTAAGTAATGGTTACCCCATTAACCCTGTGCCTTTTACCAGCGTAAAGGTGGGTGATGGCTTCTGGGGACAAAGACTGCAAGCCAGTCGTGAGGTAACGGTGCCGTTGGCATTCAGCAAATGTGAGGAGACGGGGCGTTACCGTAACTTCGAGTATGCGGCTCATCCAAGTGATACCATCCATGTGGGGGGCTTCTCGTTCGATGATACCGATGTGTATAAGACCATCGAGGGTGCCAGTTACTTGTTGCAGACCTATCCCGATGAACGGCTGAAACAATACATCGATAGTGTGCTGGTGATTGTGGCTGGGGCGCAAGAGCCTGATGGCTACCTCTATACAGCTCGCACCATGAACCCCAAGCATCCACATGAATGGGCAGGTTCTCAGCGATGGGAAAAGGTGGAGGAACTGAGTCATGAGTTCTATAACCTGGGACACATGCTGGAGGCAGCTGTGGCACATTATCAGGCAACGGGGCAACGCAACTTCCTGGATATCGCCATTCGCTATGCCGACTGCGTGATTCGTGAAGTGGGACCCAACGATGGACAGGTGGTTCGTGTGCCTGGACATCAGATAGCGGAGATGGGATTGGCGAAGCTTTACTTGGCTACGGGCGACCAAAAATATTTGGATCAGGCGAAGTTCTTCCTCGATTACAGAGGCAAGACCGAGCATCGTGACCCCTACAACCAAACGCATCTGCCTGTGTTGGAGCAGAAAGAGGCGGTGGGACATGCCGTGAGGGCTACCTACATGTATGCGGGTATGGCTGATGTGGCGGCGCTTACGGGCGATGAGGGCTATATACACGCCATTGATACCATCTGGGACAATATCGTTTCGAAAAAGATGTATATCACAGGTGGCATTGGTTCTACCAACGATGGTGAGGCATTTGGCGCTAATTATGAATTGCCCAACGCTACTGCCTATAACGAGACGTGTGCGGCTATCGGTATGGTGTATGTGAACCATCGCTTGTTTTTGTTGCATGGTGATTCCAAATATTATGACGTGCTGGAGCGCACATTGTATAATGGATTGATATCGGGTGTGTCGTTGGAAGGTGATGCTTTCTTCTATCCCAACCCGTTGAAGGTGAGCAAGGAACGCAAATACCAACGTCAGGCTTGGTTTGGTTGCGCTTGCTGTCCGTCAAACATCTCTCGTTTCATCCCTTCGTTACCTGGCTATGTGTATGCAGTAAAGGATAACGATGTGTATGTGAACCTTTTCATGGGGAATACATCGACCCTTCAGGTGAATGGTCAACCTGTGACGCTGAAGCAAGAAACGGCTTATCCGTATAGTGGTGATGTGAAGCTGACGGTGGCGCAGGCAACTCAGCCATTTACGTTAAAGGTACGTATTCCTGGATGGGCGCGAAACGAGGCGATGCCGTCGGATCTCTACACTTTCGCTGACCAAAAGCAAAGTACTTGGAGCGTGAAGGTGAATGGCGAGGAGGTGAAGGCCGACTTGCAACAGGGTTATTGCACCATCAGTCGTGATTGGAAAGCGGGCGATGTGGTGGAACTTAACTTTGACTTGCAACCTCGTTTGGTAAAGGCAAACGAGCAGGTGGAGGCTGACAGAGGCTTGGTGGCTGTGCAGTGTGGCCCGATTGTGTATTGCGCAGAATCGCCTGACAATGCTAAGCCTATCGACAGCATATCCATCAGTCAGCAAACCCAACTGAAAGTGGAATGGCAACCTGAGAAGCTGCATGGCATCAACCAGATAGTTACCAATGATGGGGTGACGCTGATTCCGTATTATGCGTGGGCGCATCGTGGTATAAGTGATATGGAGGTTTGGATACCATTGAAAAAATAACGTACATTAATATATGAAGAGGGTATTATTTGTAGTCCTTGCCACCTTATGTTTGGTAAGTTGCGACAAGGGATATCACCGCACAGACAGAGGGGTGATAGTGGATATCGACATGAGTGGCAATTACGACCGTGTGGATCAAACCAGCAGGGTGATGCTGGAGGTGATGGGCGAGAAGCTGATACATGTGAGGGCTGTGCAAGATCTTGACTTTGAGAATGACGGGCCGAGTAAGAAGCAGTTAGGGGAGTTCCCCCTCGATAGCAGTTTGATTGTGGTGCCCAACCTTCCTAAGGTGTCTTTCAAGGTGGAGAGCACAGAGGATTCTGTGTTTGTGATGACCAATGCTGTGATAGCTGGAGTAGATAGGAAAACGGGTACCGTGAGGTTCCAGAATGCCATTACGGGTGAGGTTATCTTGCAGGAGTTTGAGAGCGGTCGTGTCTTTCAACCCAAAGAGGTGGGCAACGAGTGGAAGTTTAGCGTGACTCAGGGCTTCTATGGCAAGGAAGGCGAAGGCCTTTATGGATTGGGCCAGCATCAGGCAGATGAGTTCAACTATAAGAACAAGAGCGAGGAACTGTTTCAGTATAATACCAAGGTGTCGGTGCCTTTCATTGTGTCCACCAAAGGTTATGGCATCTTGTGGGACAACTATTCTTTGTCGAGCTTCGGTGATACAGGCTATCAGCAGTTAAGCGACTATTTTGGATTGTATAACAAGGAAGGCGAGCAGGGCTCACTGACTGGTACTTATGTGCCTGCAAAGGGGAAGACCCTGGTGCGCAATGAGTCGGATATCTATTTTGAGCACCTGGATCGTGACAATGGTTTGCAAACGGTGGTGAACCTGCCAAAGGATTTCAACTTCGCAGGAGCAAAGGTAACTTACGAGGGTGAGTTGGAGGCATACGAGGAAGGGTTGTTCCGTTTTATTCTTTATTATGCAGGCTACATGAAGGTGTATATCGACAACGAACTGGTGGTGCCAGAGCGTTGGCGTACAGCTTGGAACCCAAACAGCTACAAGTTTGAGGTGGAGATGTCTCCAGAGCGTCGTGTACCTATCCGTATAGAATGGGAACCTGACGGCAGTGTTTCGTATTGCGGATTGCGTGTGGCGCAACCGTTAGATACCAACGGTTCGATTTCTTGGTCGAGCGAGGTGGCGAATGCTGTTGACTATTATTTTGTGGGTGGTGACTCGATGGATGAGGTCATCAGTGGCTATCGCACCCTGACGGGCAAATCGCCCATCATGCCTAAGTGGGCGATGGGTTATTGGCAGAGCCGTGAGAAATATAACAACCAAGAGGAATTGGTATCTACCTTGCGTGAGTTCCGCCAGCGCCAGATACCTATCGACAATATTGTGCAGGATTGGTTCTATTGGCGAGAAGACCAGTGGGGCAGTCATGAGTTTGACCCTGCACGATTCCCCAACCCCAAGCAGATGGTGGATGATGTGCACAATATGGGTGGGCACATCATGATATCGGTATGGCCGAAATTCTATGTGAATACCGAGCATTATAAGGAGTTTGACGCCCATGGATGGATGTATCAGCAAGCGGTGAAAGATGGCATACGCGACTGGGTGGGTCCTGGCTATGTGGGTTCTTTCTATGATGCCTATTCTGCTCCTGCCCGTCAGCTGTTCTGGAACCAGATGAAGGAACACCTCTATCCGTTGGGTATCGATGCTTGGTGGATGGATGCCTCTGAGCCTAATATTCGTGATTGCACCGATATGGAGTACCGCAAGTTGTTGTGTGGTCCTACGGCATTGGGCTCATCGGATGAGTATTTCAATGCTTATGCCCTGATGAATGCTGAGGCTATCTATGATGGGCAACGCAGTGTGGATAACGACAAACGAGTGTTCCTGTTAACCCGTTCTGGCTTTGCTGGTTTGCAGCGTTACTCAACGGCTACCTGGAGTGGTGATATCGCCACTCGTTGGGAAGATATGAAGGCGCAAATATCGGCAGGCTTGAATTTTGCTGCCTCTGGTATCCCTTACTGGACAATGGACATTGGCGGTTTCTGTGTGGAAAATCGTTATGTAGCTGCTCAGCAGTTGTTTGATCGTATAGGAGTAGAGAACTCTGACCTTAAAGAGTGGCGTGAGCTGAATACCCGTTGGTATCAGTTCGGTGCTTTCTGTCCGTTGTTCCGTGCGCATGGGCAGTATCCGCTGCGTGAGGTGTGGAACATAGCACCTGACTACCATCCTGCCTATAAGAGCATCGTGGCTTATACCAAGTTGCGTTATAGCTTGATGCCGTACATCTATTCATTGGCGGGCATGACGTATTTCAAGGATTATACCATCATGCGTCCTCTGGCGATGGATTTCACTGCCGACAAGCGTGTGTATGACATTGGCGACCAGTATATGTTTGGGCCGTCTTTTATGGTGGCTCCTATATATGAGTATGGTGCTCGTTCAAAGGATATGTATTTCCCCGAGGGCAAGGGTTGGTATGATTTCTATACCGGCAAATTTGTGCAAGGTGGTCAGCAGCTCAATGTTGAGGCTCCGTATGAACGAATGCCGCTTTATGTGAAAGCTGGTAGTATTGTGCCTTTTGGACCGGATGTGCAATATGCGATGGAGAAGCAGCCCGATGTGGTGACCCTCTATGTGTATGGCGGTGCCGATGCAGACTTTACTTTGTATGAGGATGAGGGCGATAACTATGGCTATGAGCAGGGTAGGTATGCCACCATCTCGATGCATTACAGCGATGTTGATGGCAAGTTGACCATTGGACAGCGTGAAGGTAGCTTCCCTGGTATGTTGCAAAAACGCACATTTAAGGTGGTAAGAGTGACCAAAGAAAAACCTTTACCATTTAACTTGGACGTTGCATCAAAATCTGTTGAATATGACGGCAATGCTGTGGAAGTTGCACTGAATTGATTTTTCTTGCCCCCTTACTTTTTAATGGTGAGGGGGCAATTTGTTTTTATTGAATGCTTGCAAATGTAGCGTCAATCACCTATCTTTGTAACCAATATTTATATTATTATTCCATTTTATGTCTATTTGGATTCTCTTCAAGCTTCTCGGCTCGCTGGCCCTCTTGATGTTCGGTATGAAGTCAATGAGTGAGGCGTTGCAGAAGATGGCTGGTCCGCAGTTGCGTCATGTCTTGGCCGCAATGACCACAAATCGATTTACTGGTTTGCTGACAGGTATGTTGGTTACGGCATCTGTTCAGTCATCTACAGCTACCACCGTGATGACGGTATCTTTTGTTAATGCAGGTTTGCTTACGTTGGCGCAAGCCATTTCCGTCATCATGGGTGCCAATATCGGTACTACGCTGACGGCTTGGATTATGTCGGCTGGTTTCTCGTTTAATATCACCGACTTTGTCTATCCTGCATTTTTCTTGGGTATTATTCTGATATACATGAAGAGACGTCGTTTCATTGGCGACTTCCTCTTCGGTATAGCTTTTATGTTCCTGGGTCTGGGTACATTGAGGCAAACGGGTATAGATATGCATCTGGGTGAGCAACAGGCGGTGCTCGACTTCTTTGCATCGTTCGACCCCAATGCGTTCTCCACAACGATTCTGTTCTTGTTTTTGGGTGGCATACTTACCTTCTGCGTGCAGTCATCGGCAGCTGTAATGGCTATTACCATGATTCTCTGCTCCAGTGGTGTGTTGCCTATCTATCAGGGTATTGCGTTGGTGATGGGTGAGAACATCGGTACCACTGTTACTTCCAACTTGGCGGCATTATCGGCAAATACACAAGCCCGAAGGGCGGCATTGGCACACATGTTCTTCAATGTGTTTGGTGTGGTGTGGATATTGTTTGTCTTCCGTCCGTTTGTGGATATGGTATGTGGATTTGTTGGCTATGATACAGAGATGAGCATGGATGCCGTTAGTCATGATGTGTTCCTGGCTAATGCCGCAAAACTGTCGTTTGTGTTGGCGGCCTTCCACACTTGCTTCAATGTGGCCAATACGTTTATTTTGATTTGGTTCATACCACAGATTGAACGTTTGGTTTGCTGGATTATCAAACCTAAGAAGGTGGACGAGGAAGAGGACTTCCGATTGCATTTCATTACTGCTGGCTTCATGAAAACGCCTGAATTGTCGGTGCTGGAGGCACAGAAAGAGATACAGGCCTTTGCCGACCGTATGCAGCGTATGTTTGGTATGGTGAGTGAATTACTGACAGAGAAGAATGAAGAGAAATTTACACAACTTTATACACGCATCGAAAAGTATGAAGGCATATCCGACAATATGGAGATTGAGATTGCTAAGTACTTGGAATCAGTGAGTGATGCTCACTTGTCTGATGACACTAAGGCAAAGATACGTGCTATGTTGCGTGAGATATCAGAATTGGAGAGCATTGGTGATGCTTGCTATAATATGGCACGCACCATCAACCGTAAGTTCCACGGAAAACAGGATCACTTCAACGAAAAGCATTATGAACATATTCATCACATGATGTTGCTGACCGATGAGGCTCTGACACAGATGAATGAGTTGATGGCTGGCCGTAAGAGTGAGTTTGATGTGAACCGCACGTTCAACAAGGAGAATGAAATTAATAACTATCGTGACTTGCTGAAGTCACAGAACATTCTTGATATCGAGAACAATGAATACACCTACGGCGTTGGTACGGTATATATGGACCTCATCAACGAGTGCGAGAAGTTGGGTGACTATGTAGTGAATGTCGTTGAGGCTCGTACCAATACCAGGGAAAAATAAATCAACGATTATTCCTATCCTTCTATACTTTTGGAATAGCTCTCCTGATAAAGGGGAGCTATTCCAATATGTATATAGACTATTTATAACGGTTTTGTGTTAATCGTTATGCATTGCAGCCTATTTATTCAAACATCTTTACTGCTGCCTTGCTGGCTGCCTGATTGGAGGAAACCTTAATATATTCCTCCGT
>Ga0265298_10003702_pt1 | contig 20010 bp, 7 predicted proteins | sample AusTroGonzalo_MG_3_FD_193486 | JGI IMG/M metagenome (GOLD analysis project Ga0265298, IMG submission 193486) | Bovine rumen microbial communities from tropical cattle in Woodstock, Queensland, Australia - Gonzalo_01 | ecosystem: Host-associated > Mammals > Digestive system > Stomach > Rumen ... | reverse complement strand
GTTATGGTGTACTGGTTGACAGTCCACGTAGCCTTATAGCTTCGGTTCTCCGTACTACCCGTAGCAATAATCACCGATGTCGTTGCCTCGTTGAGTCCCGTACCCGTCCATCCGGCGAAGGTATATCCCTCGCGGATAGGAGCGTTCAGCGTGATAGGCTGGCTCTCAATGGTGTAAGTTGTGGCATTGGTGACACCCTCGGGCATTGCACCACCGTCCAGGTCATAGCTGATGGAGTAGGTGATAGCCTCCCATTGTGCCGTGAATGACTTATTCTCAGCAGGAACCTTTGCAGGAACAGCAGTATCCCATCCCTTGAAGGTATAACCAGTCTTGGTAGGAACAGGTGCCGTCAGGTTGCTGTTGTAGTCCTGTACCTTCACCACATTTTCCTCACCATTGTTCAGTACGAACGTTATGGTGTACTGGTTGACAGTCCACGTAGCCTTATAGCTTCGGTTCTCCGTACTACCCGTGGCAATAATCACCGATGTCGTTGCCTCGTTGAGTGCCGTACCAGTCCATCCGGCGAAGGTATATCCCTCGCGGATAGGAGCATTCAGCGTGATAGGCTGGCTCTCAATGGTGTAAGTTGTAGCATTGGTGACACCCTCGGGCATTGCACCACCGTCCAAGTCATAGCTGATGGAGTAGGTGATAGCCTCCCATTGTGCCGTGAATGACTTATTCTCAGCAGGAACCTTTGCAGGAACAGCAGTATCCCATCCCTTGAAGGTATAACCAGTCTTGGTAGGAACCGGTGCCGTCAGGTCGCTGTTGTAGTCCTGTACCTTCACCACGTTCTCCTCACCATTGTTCAGTACGAACGTCATCGTGTACTGGTTGATGGTAAACTGAGCTGTGAAGTTTTGGTCGGAAGCCGGCATCGTTTCAGGAACCACAGGAGTCCACCCCGCAAAGGTATAACCTACCTTCTGTGGGTCAGTGGGCTTGGTGATGGCAGTTGCGTAAACTACGGAATCACTCTTCACCGTTTCTCCCTCAGAAGTGAACTTAGCTAAGTATTTGTTGGGCGTGTACTGAGCCGTGAAGACTACATCAGAGTCGGGTACCAGTTCTGGTACTTCGGGTTCCCATCCTTTGAATGTATGTCCCTCTTTTGCAGGTGCCTGTGGAATCACTATGGCAGTAGCATAATCCTGCTTCTGGTTAACTACAGCCTCTCCTTTAGCCATGAACTTTACCTGGTACTGATTGATGGTGAACTGAGCCGTCAAGGTTTGGTTTTCAGCAGGCATGTTCTCAGGTACGACAGGCGTCCATGCAGAGAATGTGTATCCCTTCTTCTGTGGATCCTCGGGTAACGAGATAGCATCCTCGTAGAGCACAGAATCACTCTTCACAATTTCCCCTTCAGAGATAAACTTTGCCACATACTTGTTGCGCGTCCACTGAGCCGTAAAGGTCATGTTGCTTCCAGGAATGGTAGCAGGTACTTCAGGATCCCAACCGGCAAAGGTGAAGCCAGTCTTTGTAGGAGCACTCGTTGCGGGAATAGACTCACCATAGTTCTTCGTAATCCATCGAATCTCCTGCCCGTCAACTACATAAGTCATCGTGTACTCATTAATTTGGAACTGAGCCTCGTAAGTTAATGGGTTGTTAGGCATCTTAGAAGCAACGGACGGTGTCCACTTCGTAAAGCTATAGCCCTCCTTAGTAGGATTCTCTGGCAGTACAATCGTTGAGTTGTAGTCCTGCAATTCCGAACGTACCGTGTCGCCCTCACTGATGAATGTCAGTAAGTGCTGATTGGGCGCAAAGATAGCCTGCAATTCCGTAGCCTTCATGACTGCGAAGGTACAAGTGTCGTTCGTCTCATCATTAGACCATTTCACGAAGTGATAGCCAGTATTGGCTGTTGCTTTCAAGTGAGCAATCTCCTCCTCCTCATAGATGCCGCTGCCAGTAACGGTTCCCATCACCTCATCGTTGGGAGTTCCTGTCACCTGGTACTTTGGCGTGTTGGCAATGATGTTATACCGAACGGGAGTTGACACTTCGCCAATCGTTCCACCGTCCACAAGAGCAACCTTCGCACCATAGATGCGCTTTTCCTCCTGTGTCAATTTGTTGTAAACCTTCAAATAGGCTGTTTCCTCAGAAACGCCATCGCAACGGATTTGCAATAAGCCGTACTTATAGGTGATCTCATTCTTCACAACTTGTTCAAAGGTTGCTACGCCACGACATTCTTCACCGACAAAGGCAGCCACCTCATAGGGTGTGGTGTCTTCGTAGACGTTGGTGCCATCAGTCAGGTGGAAGTAGACCGACATATAAGATTGGTTTGCGTTAATATCGCATTGCCAGTGGCTCTGGGCACTGAGGGCCGAAGCCCACAGTACCATAGCCATGATGGATAAGATTCTAATCTGTTTCATAAGCAATCAAGTCTATTTGTTAGCTTTCAGAATCTTCTTGTAGTAAGTCTGTCCGTCGGCAACAACCGTTACCACGTAAACACCAGCAGATAGTGAGCCTGTCGTGATGACAGCACTGCTGCCAAGATTGTTGGCTCTCACAACCTCACGTCCGCTCATGTTGGTCAGGGTCAGCTTGCTGATGTTATGACCATTTGCGCTTACGGTGATGTGATCGCTGAATACCTGAGGTGTTACGGTCAGCTTGTCCCACAAGTCTTTCACTCCAGTAGCTTCCTTGCCGATATGCAGAGCCATTGGCAGATGCCATGAACCTACATTGTCGACAGCAAATGCTACGCTCTCGGTAATGTCATAGAGACGCCCGTCTGCCACGTTGGCAGCCATGAAGGTGATATCCTCGTGGCGGTCGCCAACAACATTGATCAGTATGTGTCCATCCTTCCACTTACCAATACCGCGACATTCTGTTCCTGCAAAAGCACCTACGATGTATTCATTCTCTTGAGCGATAGAACCCTTATCGTAGAGTTGAGCCGTCACAGGCATCAGGTTAGCGTAAGCATACTTGTCGCAAGCCCAAGGTGCCTCATAGAGTTCAATATGCTTGTCTATGCGACAGGAAGCGATAGATACGATGGTGGTGTTGAAGATAATCTCGTCAGCCTTGCCCGACTTGAACATGTAGCCCTTGCCAGGCTTCAGTCCTTCGAGACTTCCTGCCCATTCACCATCCACAAACTCTGCAAAGCCTTCTTGCCCGAGCACATAGTCGCCTTCCATTGGTGTGAAGAATGCGAATGCCTCTTCGAGGGTCATGGTCTGACCGATAGGATAGCCTATCCAGTTCCATCCCTTTGCTACCTCCAGCGACTTGCTGAGTGCGTTGAACTCATAGCCGTCCAAAGTATTGTTGGCTGTCTCAGCCACCTTCACTTTGTAGGCCTGTGCAGGTTGTAGTTCTGTCAGATTGCCCACCAGTCCTAGCTGTGAATCCTTGATAGCCTCGGCCTTGAGGCCCATAATCTTCTCTGCTGTAGGAGCAAACTCCTCTACAGGTACGGGCTGCTCGAAGTTGTGCGATACCCATGTCCAACCAGTTGGGAACTGATAGCCCAGTCTGGTCTTCTTTAGCTTGTAGTTGAACTCAGCCACCTCACTGTCTTCCAGATCATGTCCCTTGGCCAGAGCCTTAATGGTTACATTGTCGGAAGCAATGATGATAGGACTATTGTTATCATACTTAATCACGTTTGGACCTTCACCGCATGGACATGTGCCATCCAGCGTGTAGTAGATCTCTGCGTTTTCAGTCTCAGACGAGAGTCGGATCTCTGTGCCGCGGTATACCTCGGTACCTGATACACGTGAAGCACGTGGCTCCATAGCAAACATGTTGATGGCATCCTTTACATTAACCAGCATCTGACCCTTTATGTCACTATCCTCTATAGAGAACGAGATGACAGTCTGACCAGGCAGTTCTCCAGAGACGGTAATCTCGGCCTGTCCGTTAGCATCGAGTGTCAACGACTGGGTAGCTGTCTTTGCGATCATGTCGGAGAGCGACTTCACATGGACTGTCTTACCCTTTGAAGCATCAGCAGGCAGGGCAGCGATTTTGAATAAGCGGTCACCGCCGTAAGGCACGTTCGCCAGCGAGTCAACAACCATGTTCTTGATGCGTGGCATAATGTCGAGACTCTGCGTGTAGTCTTCCTGCATAGGAATGCCAGCATAGCTTTCTACACTCTTCTTGATAGTTATTCTCACGTCGTTGCCAGTCAATAGCTCATCGTTTGCAGGCATCTTAAAGAGAAGTTTCGATGCATAAGTCTGAGGATTATCCTTGCTTACGCTCTCTTCATTAATCAGTTCGATGGTACCTTCAGCCTTGACACTGTTTCTGGTCAACATGATGTTGTCAGTAGTTAGCGTAGCGGGATCCATGTACTTGTCGAACTCTATCTCCACACCCTCGTTGTAGGCCTTCACGCTCTTCACGTTGGGCTGTACGAGTTGAGACATGGCGATGTTTACATCCAACTGTGGAGGAGGAACGGGCAGCCATTCAGAGTAGGTAGTCTGATAACCTTCCTTCTCAAACTTCACTTGCCAGAGTCCCTGAGGAACATCCCACTGATACATACCGTTTTCATCGGTGAACAACGGGTTCTCCTGTGCATAGTCCTCAGCATTCCAAAGAACGATGTTCTCATGCAAGTCGCCATACATGTCTTCTACAGTCTCCTTGTAGTAACAAGAAGCAAGAACACCTTGTATGCGGTTAGACGAGACTGCTTCATAGACATAACCTGATGGGTCCATAACATGCTCCACTTGCTTGAATCGCCAGTCAATGTCATCCTTACGCTTCTTTTTCTTCTTCTTGTCGTCTTTCTTGTAGCATTTCAGACTCTCAACACCTTTCTCAATCTTTTTCTTTGCGGCGTCGATGCCTGCGTCAATGACAAAGCTTCCTATGCAAGTAAGTGCCTTTTGGGCAAGACCCCAGGCCGTGGCGGCAAGCGTTGTTCCTGCCGAAGCAACCGATCCGACGACACCAGCTACAACTTCGGCATCGCTTGTGAACGAGCTAACCAGTTCTACTGTCGCTTTTGTGATAACGGTGGCTAATAGTGCATAAGTAGCATTGCGGTACCAGTCTGCGTTGGCTTGGTCATCCTCACAAGGATTTGGAATAGAGTAGTAGATGCCGGCTATGTCATTGATGTCGTTAGCCAGAGAGATTGCCATAGATGCATACTTGATAACAGGCAGTGCCTTCAGGGCAAACTTGAAAATCTTCTTAGCTAGCCAGCGAGCAGCTTTTGCCTGTAACAGACTCTTCTGGAGGAATAGCTTTTCAATTCTCCATTTCCATACTTGGCCAGTCATGCCTTTCTGACCAGCAAATCTGATGTACGTATCACTCTTAGCCAAGCGGAACTCAATTTCCTCAACAGCCTTGAGCATGTTTCTCTCAGAAACCTGTACCTTATCCACCATGCCAAGTGACCAATTGTTGATCATCTCAACAAAGTCGTTGATGGCCTTGATAGCATTGGCAACCTTTTGTTCTACGGTTTCATTGCCTGAAGCGCGGAACATACGAGCGCCAGCCTCTACGGGTACTTGAATCGTTACGTGAACGTTTCTCAGCAGGTCAACGTATTCTGTTGTCTGATCATTGAACTTCACATAAACGAAACTTCCGTCCGTACAAACCATCTCTTCATAGCCTGCCTCTATGAGTCCGGCTGCTGTCAGTCCTGTGCAGTTGGTCATGGTGAACTTAGTGCCATTTTCAAGCGTGAACTCACCTTCTGTACCAAACTGCAGCCACTGTTCCAGGTTCTGCAAGTAGGTTTCTGTATCCCCATGCTTTGCCTGGAAGACAGCATACTCTTCATTGAGATAGTTTTCCAACTCATCATCGGTCATGCCTCTCAGCTGTGCTTCGACATCATCAGTGTTGACGATTACTTCATCATCACCGATGGCAGCAACCAGTGCTTCGAATGCATCATCACTCAATGGTTCTTCTGCACCTGCAAAGGCAGTTGCAATGTTCGCCATCTGTGTTTCGTACTCAGAAAGATAGTCGTCAAGTTCTTCTATTGTCTCATCTACCTGACGCTTGTCGAACTGGCTGGTAGCGTTACTTGTGAAATCCACAGAGACATTTGTTGGAAGAGCATCAGAGTTGTACTTCGCATTAGCTACCCAGCACTTCCTCTTTCCGTCATATACAGGATAGAGTGTAGATACGGTGTTGTCGGATAACAATACGTTAAGCTCAACATTTGAAACCATTGTTGTGTCGTTATTGGTGAACTCTACCAAGAACGTGAAGTCTGGGTAGCTTGGCCAATACCAGTAGGGCTTCAGTGTCTTACCAGGATTTGTGAAGTCGAACTCAGTTACATATTCGCACAGATCCAGTGAGGTGGCTGGGTGAGCCACATTGATCATCGTCACCTTTGTTGGCTCAATGGCATTCTTGTCGTAGGTCACTTCCTTAACGTCAGATTGCAACTCCAGTCCATCCTGTGTCACCACCTTGGCATAGATGCTGTGTGTGGACATGTTGTATGGGTTGTTCAGCTCAATCTCTGTGTTCCATGAGCCGTTTGCCAATGCTGTGGCATGACCAACAGAAACACCGTTGTCGAAGATTTCCACTTCCGACTTGCCAATAGCTGTACCCAGAACGGGAACCGTGGTCTTTGCCACCAGCGAAGGCGCTGTGATACTCAGATTGCTCACTGTGAAGACAACGCTGCCAATAGGCTGGCGCATGGTCTTGCCGTTGATGTCGAACTCAATGCTGGCACTGGGAGAGTAAACACCACCAATGGTTGGAATGACGCAGAATCTTACCTGGTCGTCCATATTCTCCAGAGGCACGGTCAGACGATTACTTTCCTGCGTGTAACTGCCGATGATATTACCTGTCATCACAGAGTTGTTGACAAACGAACAGTTCTGAGGAAGTTCGAAGACGATTTTCAGGTCGCTCACACCATATTTATATATAGGCTTGAAGTCTATCTGCGCACGCAGTGTGAGGTACTGTCCTGCAGAAATCTCGCTCTTGTTCACGCTGAAGCGGGTATTGCTGTCGGTGTAGTACAGTTTCGTTTCGTCCAAGTAGGGGATGAGCTGGTTGGCGATGGTTGTCGTTTCTCCGCTCTTTACCGTTACCTGATTCTTAATGTAGTCTACACCTTCCTTCAGTCCCACTTCGGTGAACTGGTTCAGCAGACCAATGGCATTGAACAAGTGGCTATAGCCCATGGTCACTAGTGTATAGATACCATCGGTAAGCTCGTCAATGTTCAGTTGAACACCATCATAGTCGTACTTCTTCACGAAACGACCGTCGCCATCATAGAGCATACCCACAATGCTGTTGTTGTCGGTCTGACGGAACGAAGCTGCAATGCCACCCAGCTGCTTGATGGGCAGTGTGATCGCTGCATTGTCGTTGGCGTCAACCGTACAACTGGCGGTAACGGGCATGAACTTGTTCTTCTTGCTGGTGGCGGTGATGGTGAATACCGTACCTTCGGCATGCTCGTCGAGCATCACAATCTGTGGATACTGCACGTTCAGGTCGGTGATAACCTTACCATCTGCATCCTTCACCGTGTAGGCCACGTTCGCATAGTCATCGTAATAGCCCTTTGTCTCACCTTTAGCATCGGTATAGGTCAGCGTCAGTTGGATGCTTGTACCATTGATGTCCTTCAGTTCGAAGGTTGGTACAGTGCTCTCTTCCAGTGATTCCAACGAGGCGATGCTTTGTGTCTGACTAATATAGTCGGTAGCAGAAGCGATAATCTCAGTTGGCATGTCGAGAACTTCCAGTTGCCATTCGCCGTTGGCGCCCACCTTGGTGCTGTACGATTTGGTGTACTGTCCATGCACGGTCTGGTTGACAGTGATGCCAGCGCCCTTCAGCGGGTAGGTGGTCTTCACGTCTTTCACCATTCCCTTAATCTGTACCTTTGCGATAGGTGTCAGTGTATAGACGATAGCATTGGTGACCTGTACCTCGTAGGTGACGTCTTCGGGGAGCATGTACTGAACGGCCAGTTGCTGGGGCAGACTGATACGATAGCCCACCTTGTTGCCTTCCAACTGATTGGCCAGTTGGTTACTACGTGTCAGATAGGTTCCCTTTTGGTCTGTCCAAGTGATGCCGGCCTGATCTGTTACGTCATCACCAGCAGGTGTCTCCACTTTCAGTGTCAACGTCTTTGGCTCTTTCAACTTGGCGAATGCCACAGCCACGTTCTTGTCGATAATTTCCACATTCAGAATCTCGCCCAGAATATCACCTGCCTTGTTCTTCAGGTATATATTATAAGTGGTGTTCTGAATCAGACTGTTGAACGTGTAGGTCGTGCGATCAGTAATCACGTAGCGCAGCTTCTGTCCACTCTTTACGTTGATCAGTTCCAGGAACATGTCTTTGTAGATGGCTGGGTTGCATCCCTCGGGCAGGTTCACTTCCAGTGCCTGTACCTCATCGGTAAATGGCAGAATGGTGAACTCCTTCCATCCGTCGGCGTCCTGATAGAGTGTCACAGCCTCGGCTGGAACATAGATAACCAGTCCACTGCTCACGTCTTTGAAAGCATCGCTCTCTACTTTGGGTGGAGTCATGGCATAGCACTTAATAGACTGTAGCGATGCACAGTTGTGGAAGGCATACCATCTGATATTGGCAATGGATGCCGGCAGCACCACGCTCAGTAGGGTTTGATTGTTTTCGAAAGCCCACGATGGCACTTCGTCAGAACCACTGGTGCGACTCATGTCGAGCAGCGTACAATTGCCAAAACTGTTGGCTACGCCCCAGTCACCATTGTTTATCGGTCCAGCCACGGTAATCATCTTCACCTGGTCGTTGCTGCCAACCATGTCAGAGATGCTGTAATACAGTTCGCCTGGCGTGAAGTCGTCAATGATAACCTCGCCTGTTTGGCTGTTCCAATAGTTCTTGCCCGGGTTCGATGGGTTCTCTGGGCTATATTCGAAGATAGCCGTGATGTTGACATCATGTCTTGGCATCTCGAAGGAATAGTACGTATTCTTGATGACCAGACTGTCGCCAATCCTCATCTCGCGGAACTTATAGCCTTCGTTGATGTATGGATAGACGTCCACCCATCTCTCTTCCTCTACGCTGGAGCCATTGGGCCAGTTAAAGTGACCTGCATCGGCAGGAATGGTAGAAAGATACAACTTGTGAGTTGTCTTCTTCATCTCGGGGTTAGTCGGTGAAGAAGGATCATACTCAAAGTGGGCAGTCAATGTAGCATCGCTTCGCTTCACCTCGTAGTAGAAACTATAGTTCTTGGAAATGGTGTCACCCTTTTCGTCAGACCAGTACACGAAGCGGAAGCTGCTGTTTGCATAGGCGCAGATCCATTGCTTCGATCCCACCTCGAGTCTTGATCTCAAGTCACGGTTAAAATAACCACCGTTGGCGGGATCGGCCTTCAGATACAGCGTGCTATATTCCACAGCCATCTCGGGATTGCCCGGGTTCTGCGGATCGTAGTCATCGTCCGCCCAGCCTACTTGCGGTGTTAGCGCAAGTAAGCTCAGGCAGAGGATAAACATTCTATATAATCTGTTCATAGTTCATGAGTTTTTAGTTCACATGAGTTTTCTTGTTCACGAGTCTCTGTTCTGCTCATGAATTACTTCACAACAGCTTTCTGGCCATTCTTGATGTAAACACCCTTGGTGGCGTTCTCCACGCGACGGCCTTGCAGATCGTAGTAGTTCTCGTTGTTCTGTTGCTTGTCAACAGACTTGATGCCAGTCACCTCACCGCCTGTGAGACGAATCAGGAAGCGGCCGTTCAGTGTGCCGGCTTCAGCCTGGAAGGTATAGCCAGCCTCACCCAGCAGAACCTCTTCGCCTGTCAGCAGGTCAATGATGTAAACCTCAGCATCGGCCTTGGTGTCCAGATTAATGGTGTAGGTACCAGCCTTGGTCACCTTCATGCCCAGGGCAACCTCGCAATTGTTCAGCGGACGTTCGTTGATGGCGTAGTTCAAACCATCCTCGATGGTGTAGAGCAGTATGCCGTTTGCGTTGCCGTCCATGAACTTCGAAGCATCTTTGTCCATCTCGTAGGTCAGCAGAGCGGCCTCGTTGATGACGAAGCGCGTCTCGTCACTCTGGTTCTCACCCTCGATGCTCAGGTTGAAGATGCTACGCTGAGCGGTCATCTCGCTCTGGCGAGTGCCTGCGAAGTAGTTCACATTGTCCATGGCCTGTGGTGTCAGCTGACGGCCTTCGCGCAGGAAGGTGATGCTAGCCTGGTCAAGAGGACGTTGCATGAAGAATGCCTCGCCGGGAGCCAGGATATAGTCATCGTCAACGGGAGAGATTGCCTTGTACCTGTTACCATTCTCCCATACGGTGATAGGAGCGGTGCAGTCGATGGCACGTGTGTCGAAGTAGCAGGGGTAGGGGTTACCGATGAAGTTCCAGTTGCGGTTCTGTGGGAACTCGCTCAGGTTCTCCTCCAGATCAACCTCTACGGTGCCCGTGCGGAACATGTTGTTCTTGTTCACGCTTTGCTGAGCCTGTACGTCGAACTCAATGTCGTAGTTGGTGTTCTGATACTGACTACCGTCTTCCTCGGTGATGGTCTCAGTGGTGTGGGCACCCTGCCAGATATAACCCTTGCCAGCTTCGAGAATGTCGTCGCCAGTCATGTTGTACCAGGTCTCGTCCATCTTTCCGTCGGCACGCTTCTTCACATCATAGCCACGAACCACGAACTGCGTGTTGTTCACATTCACGATGTCGCTCACCTTCACGTCGAACGGCAGTGCTATGAAGTTCCACTCGTCAGCTTTCAGGTGCAGCTTCAGCGTGTTGTTGTCCGTACGGATCTTACCATTAGCCATCAGTGTGGCGAAGCGGCTGTAGGTGTCGCTGTTGCTCTCGCGCTTGTAGAAGTAGTCCCAGTACATGGAGAACTCCTTGGCAGAAAGCGTTGCATTACCCGTTACGGTAACGGCTGCGTAGCGATAGCGATCCTCATACCAGTAATTGTCACCACGATCCATCTTAGTCAACTCTACGTTGGGCTTGTAGCTGAAGCTTACGGTGTCGGGCCACAACAGGCGGTAGGTGTCGCTGATGATGATGTTCTCAGGCATGATGTTCAGTCCGTAGATATTGGGTGCGAATTTACTCCACCTGTCGGTCTGCTTATAAGATGCCAGTGAGAGTTCTGGTACATAGAGTGAGCACTGTGACTCCTTTCCACCTATGATGTCATTGTCGTTGGCGTATGGAGGAGCAATAGCCTTCACCGTGATGCTAGTTAGGTTGTCGCAATCGCTGAATGGATAGAATACGCTGTTCACAGAGCTGGGCAGAGTCACTGCCGTCAGACTATCACAGTTACCGAAGGCGTTGCTTTGAATGATGCTCAGTCCTTCGGGCAGTTCTATGTTCTTCAGTCCGCTGTTATAGAATGCTTCAGAACCAATCTTCTTGATAGTAGAAGGCAGCGTGACGCTCTTCAGTGCGGTACAACCCTCGAAGGTCTCGCTTTGGATTTCAGTCAGTCCATCGCCGAAGTTTACTTCTTCCAGTTCGTAGTTGTTGCTGAATGCACGATAGCCTAAGTTGGTCAGAGTGCTTGGCAGAGTCACCTTCTTTAGTTTGCTGCCGTTACGATATTCTATATAACGGCCTTGCTCGTCATAGTAATAATCCCAGTTGATATTAGCTTGATAAGCGTAGTTGCCAATAGATGTTACACCCTCGGGAACAATCACCTCAGTAAACTTTGAGCAACCATAGAACGCATAATTGTCGATAGACTTCAATGTGGCAGGCAGTGCAACATTCTCCAGATTCTTACAATTGTAGAAAGCTCGATAACCAATGGTCTCCAGATTTGCAGGAAGTACGACGCTGGTGAGCCCGGTGCGATCTCTGAAGATCTCACTTGGAAGATTCTTCAGGTTGATACCGCTCATGTCGATTTCCTGCAGGTTGGTCAACTGGTTCTTGATCTTGTCCATATCAGAATCATCTACTGGACCGCTGATGCGCAATCCCTGAACATCGGTGAAGTTGTTGATGCGTTGCAGAATCTCATCGCCTAGAGTTCCTGGGTCGCCGATGGTGATCGTCAGGTAAACCATCTGCAATTGTGCGGTGTGCCATGCAATCTGCTCTTGCAGGATAGCGATGTCCTCAGCCTTGTAAGCACCAGCACCAATGCCAGTCTGTACCTCGGTGATGAAGGTATTGGCTGCTTGCAGCTTGGCAGCATCAATGAATTGATTTTCCTGTCCTGCTGTAGCAAGCTCTGTGAGTTGTTTCTCTATTACTGTATAAGCGGCATCCAGATTCAGCAGGGCCTTGGTGTCGGTCTTCAATGCCTTGATATAGGCCTTTGCCTCATCGATGTCCAATTCCTCGGCTGCAGCAATAGCCTTTGCCTCGGTCAGTGCTGTTGCCAGTGCCTCCTTGCCATCTACCTTTTCGTGCTTCAAAGCTGCAATGGCATCCTCGGTCAAGGTAATCTGGGCATTAAGGCGTTCTGCCACTTCCTCAGGAGTAGGATCATCGTAGGTTACGGTGAACCTGTAGAAGCGGAACTGATCGCTTGTGGTGTTGGTGAAGGTCAACTCTGTATCTTCACCCGTCCAGCAGTTGTTTTCAATAGTGCCTTCACTAACCTGTCCGCGAACATACGAACTCTCACCGTCGCTGGTAAAGAACTGAATACGTACCATCGGAATCTCTGATACGAAGGTCATAGAGTTCTTGCTGTTTAGACGCATGTTGCTATAGTAACTGTAAGGAGTGGATCCATCATTCTGATGGAAGGTCAGTTTCACCTTATTATAATATATAGTGTCGCCTTCGTTGTAATAATATGAGTAACCATTGCTTGGAATGTCGTATACCTCAACAATATACATGAAGTTGGCCTTTACGTTCTCTACCACTGCGTTCAGAGTCTCGATTGCAGCAAGTTTGGCTTCTGCGTCCTCGCTCTCTAAAACGGTGTTGGCTTCAGCAATGGCTGCAGTAATCAACTGCTTGCCCTTGTCCTTAATCTGATCGTCTTGCAATAACAGACTTGCGGAAGCAATGGCTTGGCTAAGCGCACCTCCAGCCTTCTCGGCATCCATGCCCCAATAGTAAAGTCTGAAGTTGCTCCATGCGGCAAATCCGGAATTCTCATTGCTGGTGGAGCCCTTTACGCCCAGTTTAATATCGGCACCTTCTGCTACGTAAGTATAGACCGCGTTGTGGTACATATCACGGTTGAATACACTCCATGCACCATAATACCATGAAGGATAGCGGAAGCAACCATCATTGGAACAATATTTGAAGTTCTCAAATCCAAGGCCGCTATTCTCCCATTCGTAATAGGTTTCCTCGGGAACACCTTCATCGAAGATGTTCTTCAGGGCAGTAGTACTGTTGTTCAAATACAGATATACGGGCACATCGCGCTTGTTCTGTATGAAGTAAGCGTCACCTCCCTCGTAATTCTGATAGTAGCCCTGTGCTTGTACCTCATAGATACCTGCGGCAGGAGCCTTGATAGTTTGGTAAACATCAAAGTCCCTATATTCCGTATAGGCTACGCGGTTCTCGAAGCTTGCGCCAGTGTAGGTCCAACCTTTGCTATAATTCATGAAGTTAGGATTGGTGAGCAACACCGTCTTGTTGTATTCGGGTGTAGCATAGCTACCGTCCAGAACCTGTGCTGTAACATCCTCAAACGATGTCATTCCGTCGTACCAAAAATAGTGTACTCCCTCTATATCGTCAATGTCGGAAGTTTGATTGCCATTGCCATCATTGAATAAGATGTTTACCTTGTCGGTATAGATGGGCATATACCAGAATATGGTACCATTGATGGTATCCTTCTTTTCCATTTGCTTTCCTGGCCAATCGCCAACTGAGGCTCCTCCCCATGTATAAAGGTAAGGTGCGATTGCACAATCCACGTAAACCATGACCGAGTCGGTCGGTTGTGGATTGGGATCTTCGGGATTGGGATCGTCTATTCCGCCAGACTCTGAACCACTGATGCGTATGTACCAGTTTTTCCCGATTTCATTGCCACCGTCCCATGCTACCATGATAGTAAACACGCGATAAGATGTGTCTTCGATATTAACAACGAAATTGCCATCCTCATCCGTTGTTATCCATTCTGGAAAACCATCTTGAGAAGCTAATTCCTCATAGCCTACCCAATATGTAACGTCTTCGGTTACAGGACAGAACTTGAATTTCCATTCATCTTCTACATTAGCCTTGCTTAAGTCTACGGTAATCGTGTAGGCCTTGTCTGCTTCTAAGACTGAGAAAGATTCTACTTGGGTACTCCAACCATTGTGGCTTCCTGCAAGCATAACACCCTTAATGACGGGGTCGTTAACCTCTATGGTTCCCTCCTGTCCGTTCTCTTCCTCATTCAGACTCATCTTGCCATTCAGGGCAACGAGATAGCCATTTGATTGCATCTCAGGCGTGTTCCCACTGTAGTTTATCAGTTTACCATAAGCAATGATTTCATCGCCCACGTTGACTTCGTAATCTTTGGTAAGCTTCTCACCGTTGAAACCATTGATGCGATAGAGCTTGAGGGTGTAAACCTCACCTGTTTCACTATCTGTTTCGGTTAGGTCAACAGTCATGTTTCCATAACGATCGGTGTTGAAATCTTGAATGTTGGTTATGACACCTCTTACAAGATATTCGCTTTCGGTTGCTGTTTGACCAGTCTCTAGGCAAACTTGAACAGCCTCCTTGACACTTAGAGCCTTTGCACATGCTTCTCTATAAGTAAGACTCTCTCCTTCGGAACTACCCATTATTGAAGTAATTCCCTGTACTCCAGCCACAACTATCGCCGAGGCCAATAAGAGCACCGTCAAAAATAGATACTTCTTTTTCATAATTCAAGGTTTTTAGTATTAATATATAATCGATTATCTCTAGATTTTCGCGATGTGGAGGGCTTTTCTGAAAAAAAGGCTTATTTTACCCCTCGTAAACTATTAAGTTAGGTGTTGGCAAAGATAGGGAATTATTTCCAATTGGCAATGGAAAAATTTAATTTTCTTTAGATTTTAACAAAAATAGTTTAATAAGTGTAAAACGGATAATCAAAAGTATAACTATCATATTGACAATCAGACAGTTCATAATCACAAAAAGCAGTACTTTTCGCATGGAAAAGTACTGCTTTTTGGTGTGAAAAGTACTGCTTTTAGCGGAGAAAAGCTTTCGTTCCTTTTTCGGAGTCTATTACCAAGCCTTGACGATGCTGTTGAGTCACTTTGCGCCCCTGAAGGTCGTAGCGCAGTGTTCCTGTGCTTCTCTCCTGTTGGGTAAGAGTGATGCCAGTATTGTCGGCCTTCTTTGCGGGGGTGTAGCGCTGGTTGTTGTTGATGATGGTGTTCACCAGTTCCAGTCCTTTCACGTCGTACGACTTTGACCTGTCGGTGCCGGCGAAGTCCATGAAGACGATGCCCGTAGGACCGGCATGTGTGTCATCGGATAGGTAATCAATGATTTTCTGATTGCATTTTGCGGCATTATCCCTGATTCCATCGGTAGAAGCCGACTGGGTGTAGCCCGATGCGTGGTTGATGCATATAGCTAGATGGCGCACGCCCTGAACCACATTGTTCTTGGTCGAGAAGTCAAGCAGCTTCACGATGCCGTTCTGCTTCTCGGTCATGTGGTCCATCACCTCGTAGTAGTCTTGCAGATAGAGTGTGCCAGGAAGTCGCTCGGGTCCCTTGATGGAGCCTGTGACGTAGTCGGCCTGATGGCCCCAGCCGGTAATAAAGCCACCCACGGGTGTGCCGCCATAGTTGTCGCGCGAGAGCACGAGTACCTTTCCTCGCAGTTCGCCTACAGTGATGTCGCGCTTGTAGTCGGCCAACATGCTGCGCAGGTCGTCGCTGTTCAGACAATTTCTCATCATGTCTGACCATTGGTCGCTGTTGCTGTCGCCATCAGTTTCGTGGCGCATCACCACGACTACGAACTCCGTGGGGTGATCGGTCACAAACTGGCAGAGCTTCTTAAGCGTCTCAGGGAACTTGGCACTGGTCTGCAGGATGCCATGATTGATCACCAACTCTTGTCCTGAGACGCAGGGACGCAGGTCGAAAGCCCTCACGCCGCAGTTCAGTTGCTCGCTGATGTTGAGGTCTTGTGTTAGTCCCATCGACGGGCCGAACATGATACCCAGTCCTGTCCAGCCTTCTCCTGTGGCACAGTCGTGCGTGCCAGGTATGCTCACTTGCGACAGATAGGTGTTGTCGTCTAGTTGTTCCATCCAGTCTTCCGCCATGCAGACTGCTATGGCCTGCATCATCATTGCAATTGCTAAAAATCTCTTCATGTTGGTCGTTATTGATAAATATGAGGAACAAAGGTACGATTAAGCGAGCAAAGAACAAAAGAAAAAAACGAATTTTTTCTTTTTTCTTTCGAGCGCAAGTACCTTAGACGAAGTCAGAGGTACGATTAAGCGAGCAAAGAACAAAAGAAAAACCCATATTTTTTGATTATCTGTAGAATCCTGCGTTCAGATTTTAACAAAAACAAGAAAAAACACTCACGTCAGTATGTGTTGGACTTACAGTCCTTACAAGCTGAAAGCTATCTATTTTTCCTTGGGTGCGAGCACCCAGATAAAAATATCTACCTTTCAACTTGGTCTCCTGCAGAGACAACACATACTGAGTGAGCAAAAACACCGCCCTTCGGGCTAAAAAAAAGCCCCCTCTTCGTTCCTCGAGGGGAACACTATAGACAGCAAAACAATAGAAGCCCCCTCGGGGGCAGTAGGAGGGGCTTTTTTAAGCTTCGATAGAAGCTGGTGTTTTTGCTTTTGGATGTTTGTAATAACGAAGTTATGTGGTAAGGGCTATGAATTGGGCTAAGAGTTGACTCTTAAAGACCAAGGCATAGCCCTTATCACAGGAGCTCTGCAAGAGCGACAAACATCAAAAAGAGTTTTTTCCTGTTTTTTTCTTTCTTTTTTGAACAACCAATTAAAAAAAGTATTATATTTGCGACCTAATAATATACCAACTTAATGATTTACTAACAATGAAAACAATGAAATTTTGGGGATTGATAGCTGGACTGCTCTTTGGTTCTTTGTTCCTGGTAAACTGCGGCGACGACGAAGACGACCCGTTGAGCGGTGGCTTAAAGCCTAAGGATATTGTGTGGGCTCAGCACCAATACCAAGTGTCAACCTCTGGCGAGAGCTGGGGTGAGAGCAAATGGAACGAATACTTCGCCTCCATTTACAACAAGTGGGAGTTCCGCAAGGGAGGAAAAGGCGAAAAGGTGCCCCTGATATTCTTCTCTCACTATAGATGGTTCCCCGAGAACTATGGTCCCACCTACTGGACAGAGAAAATGGATGGTGGCGACTGGTATTACGAATGGCGCTATAGCTCGCACTCTTTCGATACCAAGACTATCGACGGTGGAAAGGTGGAAATGACGTTCGACATGCAGGGACGCACGTGGACCGGCATTCTCTCTGATGGCGACATCGTGCTGAAAACACCCGATGGGAAGGCATCGGTAACTCTCACTCGTCTGCCCGACATGCCATACAACGGTTCGTATGACGACATTCTGAAGGTCGCACACATCACTTGTATCGACGGAACCTGTAGGGATAAGTGAGCAATACTGTAGCTTTTGCAAGCCTAAAACATAACTTTCAGTCTGTAAAACCCTAACTATTGGTGCCCATCTAAAGTCTGGAATGAACAATTCCAGACTTTAGAACGTGTCATTCTAGAGTCTAGAAGTTGCTATTCTAAAGTCTAGAAATAGCACTTTCAGAGTCTAGAACGACCCATTCCAGGGGCTGGATGAGAACCAAAACCTAAACTATTACGCCGCAATAGCATAAGAATAGCAGCGCCCAACCAAAAGAATAGCGGCACTATTCGGTGTGAATAGCGCCGCCAAACGATATGTTTTCAGGTTCCGTGATGATTATGTATTCCATAAAGGCTCTAACTTATCTGCCATGTCTAAGAAGGATTTGCATATTTTATTTAAAGGTACTCCTGGATTCCTATAATCCCAATGTACTTCTTGGTCATATATAGAAAATTGCATCTCATAGCTTCTCTGTTCTACAAACCAGAAAAAATCTTTCTTCTCGCCATAAAGAAGTAAAGCGATACAAGCGTTCATGTCATCACTACTCCGGTAAAGGCGTCCCCTCTTCTTGATTTCGCCTACAATTGATGATACCGTGCAGAACTTATCTAACAAAGGTATCGCATATTTGTCTATATGTTCTAATATGGAATCCACAACCCCATTATCATATGACTCACTTGAATCCTCAGTAACGAGCCATTCCAAATAAGTACTCGGGTTCATCAATTCACCAATGTTACTATTAAAAAGTGCTGTTAGGGATATTGGTACATCCAATTCTTTAGCAGTCTTTAATACTTTCGGAAGTTCAATGGAGGCTCTTACTGCATAAAATTTTGCATGAGCACGTCCTTGGGTGCTATGACCAAATATGATGGACTGAGTGATGTCTTCATTGATCTTTCTAACGAAAAAATTCATGTTTTTTCGTTTAAATCCACGAGATGCCAGATGGTCAATAATTCTCTGGTTATATGATATGTACTTTTTCTTCTCCTTTTTCTTTTCTTCCTTTGGTTTAAACAAGTTCAAAATATTCATTGTTTCTATTTTTAAAAATGACGCTTTTCCTTTCATGGCTCATTTATTTACCCTGCTTGGCAGAATAACTATCGAAGAATGCCTTTAAGTCTGCCACAAAACGATCCTTGTCAAATGACTTCCTAATCTTAACAGGGAGAGTGGTCTTGGCGAAATAGTTGATGAATTCTTTCAAAATCAACAATCTTATACTGGAAGCATGTAAGACTTCATCTTTGGGTATTTCTATATCAACAACCAATTTATGATAAATCGTGAATGATTCTTCTGAGGAAGGAATTTTTTTAGATATATTTTCCGTATAATATGGTCTTTTATATGGAATCAAATAAGAATCACAGAAAAATTCTACTTCCAAGGTTTCTACTAATTTAGAATACGTTTTATTTCTGAAGAACAAATATATGTCTTCAGATAACTTACATATGTCATGACTCAGGGTGGTCTCACAGAGACTTACACCGATAGATGTTGGAGATAGTATAATATTCATTTCTTATTTAAAAACTTTGTTTCCCGGAGGAAGGCAACCTTTTTGAATATAATAAGTAATAAGCCGAATTTTCTCCACTACAAGTAACTCGGTTTTTGTTCCAAGTCTGAACATAATGGTTGTAGTGTACGCTCACACATGGTTATGCAGGTGACCCGTTCATGTACGCAGACCATGAACCTGTCACGAAAGATTGCAAATAAAAAAAATCTTCATCCCCCTTGATATAGTTCGAATTTCCCAAAAGATTAATTTTTTATTCATAATTATCAAAATTAAGTGTGGATCTTTAATTGGTTGTTTAATAGAATCCCATGATTTGGGTATGTCACTCACAGAAATGAGCCCAATAGTTACAATACTCATTCCAAGAATAACGCTTCACCTCTGTTTCGTTTTCCTCTATTACAAATAGAGAATCGTCCTTTATGCACAAGTATGTCAGTGGTTCAAGATCCATTAGCAGAATTGCTAAATCGGCCTCCTTATTATGAAAAAGTTGAGCCATCACCTTAAATGATTTTGGCGAGGTAGGGCGGTATTCTCTTAATCCTCGCGCATCACCGACTGCAACTAAATTTCCATCTCTATCTGTCAACAGACTATGTGTCCTTATATACAAATTGTGCTTATACAAACTCATGATGGCATCTTGAGCATAACCAACTATTTCGCTATGTGTGTGTTTATTGAGAATTCTTCTTGCAAGAGAGAACCTTGGCTCTAGGAATAAAGAACAATCATGAGTCTTACGCAGAAATGTCAGTTGACGATTGTGCTTTTTAAATGGCCAATCGCCTAAACCCGAATAGAACGATAGTAGTATAT